>Ga0137307_100978_pt1 | contig 29550 bp, 23 predicted proteins | sample NAcewD2O_March_2_FD_97180 | JGI IMG/M metagenome (GOLD analysis project Ga0137307, IMG submission 97180) | Mouse cecal microbial communities from Vienna, Austria - N-Acetylglucosamine amended D2O_March | ecosystem: Host-associated > Mammals > Digestive system > Large intestine > Cecum | place... | reverse complement strand
AAAGAGACATGTCCGTTCTGAATATCTTGTTTATTCTTTTTACTTTTATGACATCAGTCGTGATTGCACGTATTTTGATTCCGCGCATTCTGTTGATCTCCCTTCAGAAAAAGCTGTTTGACATCCCCGATGCCCGCAAAGTGCACAAGAAAGCCATTCCGCGGTTGGGCGGCGTATCGTTTTTCCCTACTGTACTTTTTGCGTACTGTCTGGTCTATGCATTCCGTATGCTTCTGGATAGCGAGCCGTCCTCCACATACACGTCCTATCTGCTTCCCGAGATGCTTCTTTTTGCCTGTGGCATGACGATGCTTTATCTGACAGGGATTGCGGATGATTTGGTAGGTGTCCGCTATCGGCAGAAATTCGTTATTCAGATATTGTGTGCCAGCCTGTTTCCCCTTTCGGGACTTTGGATTAACGATTTGTATGGTTTGTTCGGCATTCATGCGTTGTCTCCATACGTAGGTATTCCTTTCACAGTGCTGACGGTTGTGTTCATCACGAATGCCATCAACCTGATTGACGGTATCGATGGCCTTGCTTCGGGGCTGAGCAGCATGGCATTGCTCATTTTCACTTTCCTCTTCAGTAGCAAGGGGCTTTGGAGTTATGCGATGTTGTCGGCAGGCACGTTCGGTGTGCTTGTACCTTTCTTTTACTATAATGTCTTCGGCAGTGCCGAACGCGACCGGAAAATCTTTATGGGCGATACGGGCAGCCTGACTTTGGGATATACGTTGAGCTTCCTTGCTATTAAATACTGTCAGGTGAATCCTGACATGATGCCCTATACCGAGGGCGCGTTTGTGATTGCTTTTAGTACCCTGATTATTCCTGCGTTCGATGTCATACGTGTGGTATTGGTACGTGTCCGCAATGGTAAGAATCCTTTCGAACCCGACCGGAACCATATTCATCATAAACTGTTGGCTATCGGGTTTACTCCCCGAAAGGCGATGACTTCTCTGTTGCTCATGTCGTGCACGTTCAGTTTGGTGAATATCGTGCTGATGCCATACGTGAATAATACGCTGATGCTACTGGCGGACATCACAGTGTGGATTGTCCTGCACTTATGGTGGGACAGGCTGATCGCAGAGCGTAAAAAAGCGGAATAACCTCTTGTCCTTGAAATATAAAGCGCAATAATTTGCATGTTGAATAATTGATTGTAAGCAGTCAAAAAAATGGCTATTAATTGAAAGTGATAGCTTCGTTGCCCACTCAATTTATAGAATAATGTATAGCAGTGAAGACTTAGAAAGGTTTTACTTTCAGTACTAAACCGAGACTTTGCCTCATGGAGAATCTCTCCAATCGTTCATACAGCCTGTTCGAAAAGAAGTTTGTTGCAGGCTATCAGTTCATGAAAGTAGAGCGAAAAGGTACAGATACTGTCTATCGGATAGATTGGAAAGATGTGGTTCTGATTCTTGAGAATCCTATAGTTAAAACATAAAAAAGCAGGTAAAGTAATGAACCTACTCACGGAATCCTATAAGTCGAAAGCTGACTACTCAACGCAACAATTCACTTCATTATGGCAGTGATGCCGGTGCTGAGATGGTTGCCACTTATCATAGTGTAATAGGAACGGTAAAGTTTCATGGCAGTTCTATTTGGAACTTCATCGGAACTTTTTTCAAAAATATCTTTAACGGGTGCAGGGATTATGTTAATATGGTTCCTGTCAAAATCACTTTGGCTACAAGCCAATGTTAATTTCAAAACTAATTAATTAACAAAACTCGATTTAGGGCACTGAAAAGTGCCCTTTCAAAGGAGGATGTCCTAAATTGAGTGCTTACGCTATAAGATTGAATACTTACCGAAATTTGCAGGAAATTGCCTATAGGCAATTTCTCAATCTTATACGTCAAAAATAAGCATTGATAATTGTGGCAGAAAGTATAAAAGATAAGGCCGTTAAAGGTATTGGCTGGAGCTTTGTTGACAATGTGGCCAGTTCAGGTATCACTTTTTTAGTAGGTTTGATTTTAGCCCGTTTGCTTACTCCAGCAGAGTATGGCATTATGGCCATGATTGCGATTTTTATAGCCGTATCCAATTCCATTATAGACAGTGGCTTTTCCAATGCTTTGGTGCGTAAGATAAATATACAGCGCATAGATTATAATACCGTTTTTTTCTTTAATTTGGTGGTTAGTCTCGTAATGTATTTGTTGTTGTACATTGCTTCTCCGGCCATCAGTGCTTTTTTTAAAGAACCGGTATTGATTGAGATTGTCCGTGTGATAGGTTGGGTACTTGTTATAAATGCTTTGGCCATCATCCCACGTACAATTTTTGTTCGTAATGTCGATTTTAAGACACAGACCAAAGTCTCTTTGATCTCTTCCATTACCAGTGGAATAATCGGCATTGGCATGGCTTTATCCGGTTTCGGTGTGTGGAGTTTGGTAGGACAACAACTTTCCCGTCAGTTATTGAATACTATTTTCTTATGGATTTATTGCAATTGGAGACCTGTATTTGAGTTCTCAAAGGATAGTTTCAAAGAATTGTTTGGATTTGGGTCTAAACTTTTATTATCCGGTTTGCTGGATACTATCTATAAGAATATCTATTATATCATTATCGGTCGTTTCTATACTTCCGCCCAATTGGGACAATATACCCGTGCGGAACAGTTCAATATGATTTTTTCAAGCAATCTGACTTCGGTTGTCCAGCGTGTCAGTTATCCTGTGTTGAGTTCCATCCAGAAAGACCCCGAACGTTTACGTGAAGCCTATCGGAAGGTTATTAAAAGTACTATGCTGATAACTTTTGCTTGTATGCTTGGACTTGCAGCCGTTGCCAAGCCTTTGATATTGATATTAATAGGGAATAAATGGTTGCCTGCTGTCTATTTATTGCAGATTATCTGTTTTTCAGGAATGCTTTATCCTCTTCATGCCATCAATCTGAATATACTTCAGGTGAAAGGCCGTTCTGATTTGTTCTTGAAACTTGAAATTATCAAGAAAATTATTGCTATAGGCCCTATTGCTATAGGCATATTGTATGGAATTGAATATATGTTATTGGGCAGCGTACTAACTTCTTTTATTGCTTATTTCCTGAACAGTTATTATTCTGCCAATTTGATTAATTATCCTACATTGGAACAGATTAAAGACATACTTCCAACATTTCTGATTTCTTTGGGGACAGCACTTTTAATGTGGTGTCTTACCTTTTTGGATTTGTCGGAATTTATACTTCTTCCCATTCAAATTATACTGGGGCTGGTAGTTGCCTTTATCCTTTACGAAAAAACTCATTTATCGGAATATATGGAGCTTAAGCAATTGGCTCTGTCACTTCTTTGTCGTAAAAAATAAATTCAATCTATAATAATTGGAGATGGAAAATAAAGTAATTACGGTTACTTCTCCATTGCTTCCTTCACTTGACGATTTTATGCCCTATTTGCAGGATATATGGAATCGTAAGTGGCTGACTAATAATGGTCATTATCATCAGGAACTGGAGAAGGCTTTATGTGAGTATCTAAAAGTCCCTTATGTCAGTCTTTTCACTAATGGCACTTTACCTTTGATATGTGCCTTGCAGGCTCTTCGTATTACAGGGGAGGTGATAACTACGCCATATAGCTTTGTGGCTACTACTCATTCGTTATGGTGGAACGGCATTAAGCCGGTGTTTGTGGATATTGATCCGGTCACTTGCAATATTGATCCGGAAAAAATAGAAGCTGCCATAACTCCTAAAACCACGGCCATTATGCCTGTACATGTCTATGGCAAACCTTGTGATACGAAACGTATTCAGGAAATAGCGGACAAGTATGGTTTGAAGGTTATTTACGATGCCGCTCATGCTTTTGGTGTGGAGGTTAATGGCACATCTGTCTTAAATGCAGGCGATATGTCCACATTGAGTTTTCATGCTACGAAGGTTTACAATACCATTGAGGGAGGTGCTTTAGTATGCCATGATGAAAAGACCAAACAACGGATTGATTATTTGAAGAACTTTGGTTTTGCAGGTGAGACAACGATTGTTGCTCCTGGTATCAATGGTAAGATGGATGAAGTGAGAAGTGCCTACGGCTTGCTGAATTTGAAACAAGTGGATGCAGCTATTGAAGCACGTCATCAGGTGGCCATTAAATATCGCGAGGCATTGAGGAACGTGGAGGGTATTAGTTTTATGGAAGATATGCCGGGTGTCCGTCACAATTACTCCTATTTCCCCATATTCGTAGATGTCGAAAAGTATGGCATGACGCGTGATGAACTCTATTTCAAAATGAAAGAAAGCAATGTTTTAGGACGTCGTTATTTCTATCCGTTGATTAGCGACTTTTCGACTTACCGTAGATTAGAGTCTGCTAAGCTTGAGAATTTGCCAGTGGCAACGCGCATAGCCGATGAAGTTATCTGTTTGCCTATGTATCATGAATTGAGCGAAGAGGATGTAAAAAGAATATTGGAATTAATTATGAAATGAAATGATAGAAACCTCGAAAATGTCTCAGTTAATTCGTCCTTCTTTAACGAGACGATTGTTTAATATGGCTAAAGAGTATGACAATGTTATTGATTTTACTTTGGGGGATCCTGATGTTCCTCCTCATCAAGCCATAAAAGATGCAGGGTGTGTTGCTATTCAAACAGGGAAAACACGTTATTCACAAAATGCAGGCTTATTGGATTTACGTAAAACAATAAGTAATTATTATGTGAAAACAGAAGGTTTACCATATGATGCTTTTAATGAAATCATTGTTACGGTAGGTGCGATGGAAGGATTGTATTTGGCTTTGTTGTCCATTTTAAATCCCAATGATGAGGTTATTATACCTGCTCCGTATTATGTAAATTACGTTCAAATGGTGCAAATGTGCCATGCAAAACCTGTTATTGTAGATAATCCGAAGATTAAAGATTTGAGTTTTAATATCAATGATATTGAAAAAGCAATAACTGATAAGACCAAGGCTATTATAATAAATACTCCTTCTAACCCGTCTGGGCGAATTATTTCAATAGAAAAAATGGATGCATTAGCTACCTTGGCTAAAAAGCATGATTTGATTGTTATATCCGATGAGGTGTATAAGTCTCTTATTTATGATGGAGTGATATTTAGGAGTATTGTGACATGTGATGGAATGCGGGAAAGAACAATCTTAATCAATAGCTTGTCCAAGGAATTTTGTATGACAGGCTGGCGGATTGGATATGTGTTGGCACCAGAAGAAGTCATTTCTGCAATGACGAAACTACAAGAAAATGTGGCAGCTTGTGCTCCTTTACCCTCTCAATACGCTGCGATTGAAGCTTTAAGTAAAGGAAAAGAGTACTCGGCGGGTATGTTGGAAATATTTCTTCATCGGCGTAATCTCTTGGTAGAAGGAATTAAGTCAATTTCATTATTGGATTGTTCTTGTCCGGAAGCAACTTTTTATTTGATGGTTGATATTTCAAAAACTGGCATGAAATCTGAGCAATTCGCATTGGAGTTGTTGAAAAGAAATCAGGTTGCAGTTGTTCCGGGTATAACTTATGGGAAAAGTTGTGATAACTATGTGCGTATAGCGTTTACATTGAATGAAGAAAAAATAAAAGAAGGATTAAAACGTATCCGTTTATTTATAGAGACTTTATGATATGAAAAAAATTCTTATGTTGGGTGGTTCTTTATATCAAACGTATGCTATTAAAGAGGCTAAACGTTTGGGGTATTATGTAATCACTTGCGATTATCTTCCGACTAATCCGGGGCATAAATACGCTGATGAATATTATAATGTCAGTACAATAGATAAAGAGGCTGTATTGAAATTGGCAATGGAACTGAAAGTTGATGGTGTTGTAGCTTATGCTTCAGATCCAGCAGCACCTACGGCAGCTTATGTTTGTGAGAAACTGGGACTTCCGACATCTCCTTATCAATCAGTTGAAATTTTATCAAATAAAGATAAGTTCCGTGATTTCTTGCAGAAAAATGGATTTAATTGTCCAAAAGCGATGGGCTTTACTACTTATGAGGAAGCATTAGCTCATATAGACGGGTTTCAAATGCCTGTTATGGTAAAACCTGTTGATTCTTCTGGCAGCAAAGGAATCAACAAAATGACCGATAAATCGCAGTTAAAAGATTTTGTTGAAGATGCTTTGAAATATTCTCGGGGTAAACGTTTCCTTATTGAAGAGTTTATCGTAAAAAAGGGACATCAGATTTCAGGAGATGCTTTTTCAGTTGATGGGAAACTGGTGTTTCATTGTTTGGGTAATGAGTTTTATGATCCTAATTGTGATAAAGACTTTGCACCATTGGGGGAATGTTGGCCATTTCAAATGGAGCATAAATATATAGAAGACCTTGAAGGACAACTTCAGCGTATTATGAAACTCTTGAATATGAAGAGCAATGCATATAATGTGGAAGCGATAGTAGGTGAAGATGATAAAGTGTATCTGCTTGAACTTGGAGCACGTAGTGGGGGAAGCTTGATACCTCAAGTGATTGAATATGCTACGGGGATAAATATGGTGGCATGGGTTGTACAGGCGGCTGCAGGTGATTCGATAGATTTGTCAGTCCTAAATGACAACTTAGAGTTACCAATTAAAGGGTTTTGGTCGAATTATATGGTACATTCGAATGAAACTGGAATTTTTAAATCTATTGAATTTGAAAAGAAATTTGAGAAAAAGTATTTAGTTGATTTTGTACATGATTTACATGTGGGTGATGAAATTCATCGGTTTCGTGATGCACAGGATTGTATTGGAGAGTTTATTCTCAAATATGAAAATATGGATGAAATGTTTGATGTAATTTCTAAGATAGAGAAATTTGTAAATGTAGTGGTAGAGTAGGTTATATGAAAAATTTGGTAATTTTTGGTATTTCGGAAACAGCGGAGAGGGTTTATGATTTTGTAGTCAGATACAATTTATATAATGTTATAGGTTTTACTGTAGATGCGGCATATAAAAGAACAGATACATTTAAAGATAAACCGGTTTGGGCTCTTGAAGAATTGGAATATTTTATAGATAAGGAGAATGATTATCTATTTGTTGCTGTTTTTTGGAATAGGTTGAATAGAGATAGACGGAATATTTATACCAAATTGAAACAACAGGAATATAAATTTGCCAATATTATATCTCCATTGGCTTCTGTACGATCTAAATTAGTAGGAGAAAATGTTTGGATTATGGATTATGTAGTAATTCAAGAGAATGCGGAAATAGGAGATAATGTTTATATTGCTGATTTTGCTTTGGTTGCTCATTGCTCAAAAATAGAGAATCATTGTTTTATAGCTGCAAGAGCTATGGTTTGTGGATCATGTAAGATTGGAGAGCAAACTTTTGTTGGTGTAAATTCGACAATCTTTGATGATACAATTGTTGGTGAAAGATGTATTATAGGAGCTTGTACGGTTGTGAAGCGGAATGTTTGTTCATTTACGGTTTGTAAGACACCAAGTGATGTGATTATATGTAAACAATATAGTTCGGAAGTAATAGAATCCAAATGGTTAGCTAATCATAATGTGCGATGAAATGGAAGTAATGGTGATTAAGTTAACTATGGAACAGGTAATGTCTTTTTTCCGGAAAGTAACAGATGTTTTTCCAAAATTAGCGGATGATGATATTGCTGTTTCATATGCGGATAAGCTGTCACGTTTTGCAGATTTTGTTATTTGTATAGATAAAGATGAAGTGGTAGGCATGATAGCTTATTATATGAATACTCCTCCTGTTTGTTATATTAGCTTTGTTTGTGTTCAGAAAGAATATCTGCATAAAGGTTTGTTTAAGAGAATGTATGCAATCGTAGAAAGAGAGAGTTTTTTAAGGAATTTTGATACTATAAAGTTGGAGGTTTCGAGGGATAATTTACGCGCTATGTATATATATGAAAAATTGGGTTTCAAATATTGCTCTGAGTCATCGCGAGGACAATATATGGAGAAAAAGATAGATATTTGAACTGTATGGAACAAAATAAATTATTAAGCAATGAGAATGTAGTTGTTACGATTCGTTGTATGGCATATAATCACGAACCTTATATCCGTCAATGTTTGGAAGGTTTTGTTATGCAAAAAACTAATTTTCGCTTTGAAGCTATAGTGCATGATGATGCTTCTACAGACGGAACAGCTACTATTATTCGTGAATATGCGGAAAAATACCCAGATATTATCAAACCTATTTTTGAAACAGAAAATCAGTATTCCAAGCATGATGGGGCATTAAAACGAATTATGGATGAACATACTCATGGTAAGTATGTTGCATACTGTGAGGGAGATGATTATTGGATTGATCCATTTAAACTACAAAAACAGGTGGATTTCTTAGAGCGTAATCCGGAATATTCTATGTGTTTTCATAATGCAAAAATAGAAAATGAAACGGGTACCCCTTTTTTACAAATAGAAGTTGAAGGAAGAGAATATCTGTGTCAGGAACTATATGATGACTGGATTGTTCCTACTGCTTCAATTGTGGTAAAAAGAATTGCTGTGTTAGGTAAGGGTATGAGTCCTAAACTATTGAATGGAGATATTTTTGTTGTTTTATCTGCATTTACAGTTGGAAAGGTTTGGGGGATATCTGATACTATGTCTGTTTATAGAGTTCATTTAAATGGAATTACATTAAAGAGGCAACATGATGATAATTTGAATTTGCAATATAAATATTTGGAACATTATAATTTCCTTAAAAGCTGTTTTGAACAGATTCCATCTGATTCTCATAAAAGAAAGATTGCTAACACTTATATTAATATAGCGGTAATATTGATACGAAAATACAATCTTGCTTTTTTGAAATATTTACTGTTAGGTCTTTTTACAAATCCTGGCTGTTTTATGGAAAGATTAAAAAAAGTAATTAAGAAAATATGAAACGGTATGATTATTTAATTGTAGGAAGTGGACTATTTGGTTGTGTATTTGCATATTTATGTCACAAAAAAGGTAGAAAATGTTTAGTTATAGAGAAACGTCCAGTGTTGGGAGGAAATATTTATTGTGAAACAATTGAAGGTATCAATGTGCATAAATATGGTGCTCATATTTTTCATACTTCAAATAAGCAAGTTTGGGATTTTGTTAATTCAATGGTGGAGTTTAATAATTATATAAATTCTCCAATGGCTAATTATAAGGGAAAATTGTATAATTTACCTTTTAATATGAATACCTTTTATGCTTTGTGGGGAACTAAAACGCCGCAAGAGGCAAGAGATAAAATCGAAATGCAATGTCGTGAGATGGGAATTATTTCACCTAACAATTTGGAAGAACAAGCAATTAGCCTAGTCGGTAAGGATATTTATGAAATTCTTATTAAAGGCTATACAGAGAAACAATGGGGGCGTAAAGCTATAGAACTTCCAACTTTTATCATTAAACGTTTGCCTGTGAGGTTTACATTTAATAATAATTATTTTAATGATGTATATCAAGGAATACCTGTAGGTGGATATAACGTTTTGACAAATAAATTATTAGAAGGTATTGAAACTATAATAGATATTGATTTTTTTAAAGATAAGGAGTACTGGAGGAATAAGGCAGATAAAGTTGTTTATACAGGTAAGATTGATGAATATTTCGATTATTGTTATGGTAAATTGGATTATAGAACTGTACGTTTTGAAAATGAAATATTGAATTGTGAAAATTTTCAAGGTAATGCAGTCATTAACTATACCGATGCAGATGTACCTTATACTCGTATCATTGAACATAAACACTTTGAGTTTGGTAAACAGTCCAAAACTGTGATATCACGAGAATATTCAGAGGAATGGAAAGAAGGAAGTGAGGCGTATTATCCAGTGAATGATTCTAAGAATGAGGGAATTTATAGCAAATATAAAGAATTGGCGTTTAGTGAATCAAATACTTATTTTGGTGGTAGGTTGGCTGAGTATAAATACTATGATATGGATAAAGTTATATTAAGTGCAATTAATTTATTTAGAAAATATGAATAAGAATGTTGCAGCTATTGTCGTAACATATAATCGTATATCTTTATTAAAAGAATGTATTGAGAGTATAAGAATACAGTCTTATAAAGATTTTACTATTATTGTTGTTAATAATGGATCTACAGATGAAACTGCTGAATGGTTGAATCAACAAAGTGATCTTGTTGTGATAACCCAGGTTAATTCAGGAGGAGCAGGTGGTTTCTATTCTGGTATTAAATATGCATGTGAGCATGGCTTTGCCTATTCTTGGATAATGGATGATGATGTTATTGCAAATACTGATGCATTGCAGAATTTAATGAAATATTCGAATGATATTAAAGGGTTCTTATGTAGTCATGTCTTGGATATAAATGGTGCACCTTGTAATGTCCCTAAAATTTCAACTATTAAATCTGGAGTAACAGATGAATTGTTGTGGGGAGAAAAATTGATAGATAATCTTTTGCGAGTGGATGTGACATCTTTTGTTTCTCTGTTTTTTAGAAATTCTATTGTTTATGAAATAGGATTACCTTATAAAGAATACTTTATTTGGGGGGACGATACGGAATATACAACGCGAATAAGCTCGTTATATCCCTCATATATAGCATTGGGTAGCATTGTTATTCATAAAAGAAAAATTCAATCTGCGTTGTCGATATTAAAAGAAACGGATAAAAATAGAATCCGAAATTACTTTTATGCATATCGCAATAGAATCCATAATCAAAAAACTTTCCAAAGAAAATTATTGATGTTCTTGTATGCTCTATATGAAGCATTATATTTGCTGGTAAGAGGAAAATTTTATCATGCATATATTATAATGAAAGGACTATTATGTTCATTGTCTTTTTCTCCTAAGATACAATATCCTAACAATGCTTGAAACGGTTTCTGCGATTATAATACTTGTGTTTGTTATATCGTTGTGTTTGACAAAAGATATATTACATCCATCGGTAATTGTAAGCGGCGTTTGGATGGTTTTGTTGAATCTATATATTTATTGTAATCATCCCCTGTGGAATTTGTCGGAATATTTCTGTAAGGCAATCTTGTTTTGGGTCTTACCATTTTCGTTTACTTCATGTCTATTTAGTATAAAAGCACTAAAACTTTCCCGTTCTTCTATTGATACACCTGTGAATGTTAGGATGTATAATAAATTATATCCTTATGTCTTTTTATATGTTTGTTTGTTTGTGTTTTTATTAGTTTATTATGCAGGTGGCTTTTCATTTACAAATATCCGTTTGTTTATGGTAGGAAATAAATTTCCTACCATTTTATCTGTATTATTCTATCTGAATACATTTATGACTGTCTATGCTTTCTATGGATTACTGAATATAGATACATTAGATAAGAAAAAAGTTTTGGGAGTGATTGCTTTATTATTATTAATTTCTGTTTTTAAGAGTAATAAAACGAGTTTTCTTGTAATATTTATAGGTATACTTTATATATTAAAACGAAAAAAACGATTAAAACTAACTTCCTTGATTTATGCTATTACTATTTTGATTATACTATTATCATTAGTGACTTATAATAGAGGTGACTATGACTTTGATTCAGATGCAGGCCTTGAAAATTTTATGTATATTTATTTGCTTTCTCCTTTGACGGCTTTTGACCTATTATTGAATAATGAAATAAGTTTAAATGCAGGGGCTATAGGAAGTGGAACTTTTGCTTTTTTATATAAAATCATAAATGCTTTTGGAACGAATTTAGAAATTGCAGACCTAGGAGAATGGGTTTATGTTCCTTTGCCGACTAATGTATTTACTGTTATGCGAGGTTTTTATTTAGATGGTGGTTATTGGGGAATATTTTTCATGGCATGTGTGTTAGGTAGTATTTGGGGAATATTATATCAATTACAACATAAAGGGCATAAAGTTTATATTGTATTTTATGCAACTATGATAAGTTCTTTATTTTTTCAGTCATTTGGAGATTACTTTTTTTATGCGTTTTCAATGACAATTCAATATTATTTATTTTCTGTAATCCTTACTCGCGGAATAAAATGTCACAAATAGTAGTTAATGCCACTGCTGCTCGTACAAGTGGTGCTCTTTCTATTTTAAATCAGTTTATTAATCATATACCTCAAGAATCATTTGATATATATTATATATTTGTCGATGCAGATTATTCTCAAATACCAGTGAATAATGTGGTATATATTAAGGTAGATACAGGAAGCTGGGCCAAAAGAATCAGGTGGGATGGATATGGATTGAAAAATTGGATAAAAAGGAATAATATATATCCATCGTTGATTATTTCATTACAGAATACAGGAGTCAAGTTTGATAAAAGAATACCTCAACTAGTTTATTATCATCAACCTCTTACTTTAGCTTCTAATGTTTGGCATTGGTATAAAAGGGAGGAACTGTTGTTTTTTATATATAAGCATTTTTATTCATATTTTGTTTCTCGATATATTCATTCGAATACTTCTTTTGTGGTTCAGATACCTTCTATTAAAGAACTTTTTCTTAAGAAGTTTCCAATAAAAGAAGAGAATGTACATGTTATTCCTCCAGAGTTCCATTGTGAAAATATTAATGAATGCCAAGAACCTAATGATGATTATATACATTTTGTTTACCCTGCTACTCCGTTCTTGTATAAAAACCATTCGGTATTGTTAGCTGCATTATATTATCTAAAAATAAATGAGGCGGAAATATATGGAAGAATTAAATTGCATTTGACATTGCCAGAAAGAAACGCATTGAACAAAAAGATAGATGCTTTAGGTATAAAAGATGCAATTGTTTTTGAAGGGGTTGTTCCATACTTGAAATTGTTGTCATATTATCAGACCATGCAGGCATTGCTTTTCCCTAGTTATATAGAATCATTTGGATTACCATTGTTAGAGGCTGCTTCTACAGGAATGTCTATTGTTGCGGCTGATTTGCCCTATGTTCATGATGTTATTGGCGATTATGATGGGGTGAAATTTGTTGATTATAAAGATGAAAAGGCTTGGGCATCAGCAATGAAAGGTGTTTTTTATGATCAGAAACGTAACTTGCCTTATAAGTATAAAAATAAGTGTGGATGGTCTGATTTCTTTGCATTAATAGAACGTTTAAAAATTAAATAATTATGTCCATATTCAAAGACAAAACCTTGTTGATTACCGGTGGAACAGGTTCTTTCGGTAATGCTGTTTTGCGTCGTTTCCTTGACAGTGACATTAAGGAAATCCGCATATTTTCTCGTGATGAAAAGAAACAGGATGATATGCGCCATGCGCTACAAAATCCTAAAGTGAAGTACTACATAGGTAATGTACGTGATAAGTCATCAGTAGATGTGGCTATGAATGGAGTAAACTATGTTTTTAGTGCGGCTGCGCTAAAGCAAGTGCCTTCATGCGAGTTCTTTCCGGTGGAAGCTGTCAGAACCAATATTATAGGTACTGAAAATGTTCTAAATTCGGCTATTGAGCACGGAGTGGAAAGTGTGGTGGTACTTTCTACCGATAAGGCGGCTTATCCTATCAATGCAATGGGAATGAGTAAAGCCTTGATGGAGAAAGTTGCTGTAGCTAAAGGACGCGAATTGGGAGAGGGAGCCAAGACTACTATCTGCTGTACTCGCTATGGTAATGTGATGGCAAGTCGTGGTTCTGTTATTCCTCTTTGGGTAGAACAAATGATGGAAAATAAACCTATCACGATAACCGATCCTAACATGACCCGCTTTATGATGACACTGGATGACGCAGTGGATTTAGTGGTTTATGCATTTACTCATGCACACAATGGAGACTTATTTGTGCAAAAAGCTCCGGCGGCTACTCTTGCAACATTGGCACAGGCATTGAAAGAGGTGTACAGAATGGATACGGAAGTAAAAATAATAGGTACACGCCACGGGGAGAAGCTGTATGAAACGCTGGTTACTCGTGAAGAGATGGTACGTGCCATTGATATGGGGGATTATTATCGGATACCTTGTGATACACGTGATTTGAATTATGATAAATATTTTACGAAAGGCAATGAAGAAATTTCAAAGATAGAGGATTATCATAGTCATAATACGCGTCGGCTTGATGTGGAAGGTATGAAGGAGCTGTTGCTGAAATTGCGTTTTATACGCGAAGACATGGGATTGGAAACAAGAGCGAAATCCCGCGAGATCAGAAGTGAATAATTAGGATTGATAAAACAATAGAATTATGCTTAAAGTAATGACAATTGTCGGAACCCGCCCTGAAATAATTAAATTAAGTCGGGTAATGGCTGAATTGGACAAGTATACGGAACACATTATCGTGCATACCGGACAGAATTTTGATTATGAATTGAATGAGATATTCTTTCAGGAACTTCATATCCGCAAACCGGACTATTTTCTGGAAGCTGCAGGAAAGAATGCTACTGAAACTATTGCCAATGTAATTCAGAAATCGGATGAATTGATGGAACAGGTACGGCCGGATGCTGTATTGTTGTATGGTGATACGAATAGTTGTCTTTCTGTGATTTCGGCTAAACGTAAGAAGATTCCTATTTTCCACATGGAAGCGGGTAACCGTTGTTTTGATCAGCGTGTTCCAGAAGAGATTAACCGTAAAATTGTGGATCATCTTAGTGATATTAATATGCCTTTGTCGGAACATGCCCGTAAGTATCTGCTGGCAGAGGGATTACGCCCTGAAACAGTGATAAAGACTGGATCTCCAATGACAGAAGTTTTGTTGTATCATAAAGAGGAAATAGAACGGAATAATGTGTTGGAAAAAGAGGGATTGAAGAAAGGGGAATATTTCATAGTAAGTACTCATCGTGAAGAAAATGTGGATTCGGAAGAGAATTTCTCAAATTTGCTGGATTCGCTGAATGCTATCGTGGATAAATATCATAAAAAAGTAATCGTATCTACTCATCCGCGTACACGTAAGAAATTGGAAGCTATTGGTTTTGTTAATTCAAATCCGATGATTGAGTTCATGAAACCTTTTGGATTTATGGAGTATATCAAATTGCAGCAAAATGCTTTTTGTGTGATTTCCGATAGTGGAACAATTACTGAAGAATCTTCTATTCTGCATTTTCCGGCCATAACTGTCCGGCAGGCTCACGAACGTCCTGAAGGTATGGATGAGGGAACACTTATCATGACTGGATTGGACAGTGAGTGCATCTTGAACTCTATAGATGTCGTGACCTCTCAATATGCAGAAACTTCAGAAGCAATTCATTCTATTCCCGATTATGCGGCTGATAATGTATCCAAGAAAATTGTCCGCATCATTCTCTCCTATACGGGTTATGTCAACCGTACTGTTTGGCACAAGGCCTGATTGAAAATAGTTCATATTTAGATTTATGAAAAAAGTATTGCTGTTCGGGGCTACAGGCATGGCCGGACACATCGCTTATTATTTTCTGCGAGATACGGGTAAGTACGATATTACCAATGTCGTATATCGTACTCCTTTGACAGAAGATAGTATAATTGTAGATGTTACTGATGGTAAGGCGGTAGCAGAAGTTGTGAGAAAAGTAAAACCGGAGATTATTCTTAATTGTGTAGGAGTCTTGATACGGGGTTCCAAGGAACATCCTGATAATGCGATTCTGATAAATGCTTACTTCCCTCATTTATTAAAAAAATTGTCGGATGAAGTAGAGGCTAAACTTATTCATATCAGTACGGATTGTGTCTTTTCCGGTAGGAAAGGCAACTATACTGAAAATGATTTTCGGGATGCGGATGATGTGTATGGACGTAGCAAGGCATTGGGGGAAGTTATTAATGATAAGGATTTGACAATCCGTACTTCAATTATCGGACCGGAACTGAAAAAGAACGGTGAAGGTCTGTTCCACTGGTTTATGAATCAGCATGGGCAGGTGAACGGTTTTAAAACTGCCATTTGGGGTGGGGTGACAACTCTGGAATTGGCAAAGGCTATAGATGTGGCTATAGAGCAACAGAAAACAGGGTTGGTTCAGCTGAGTAATGGAATAGGAATTTCTAAAAACGAACTGTTAAGCCTGTTTAAGGAGATTTGGCAGCGGACGGATGTTGAGATACTTCCGTCTGATGTAAATGGTGTGGATAAGTCTATTGCCAAATCTGGCAAGTTTGAATATGAGGTTCCTGATTATCGTTTTATGCTACAAGAACAGGCAAGATGGATGATTACTCATAAAGAATTGTATATGCAATATTTCTGAAACAATGAAGAAAGCAAAGAAGACATTGGTGTTAGGTGAGGCTTTCTATCCGGAGGATTTTCTTATTAATGATTTAGTGCGTGAGTGGGAAAAAGATGGATATCAGTTTGAGGTGTTGACTCGTACTCCTTCCTATCCTTTCGGAAAGGTGTATGAAGGATATAAGAATAAAATTTATCAGACTACTTATTTTAATACGATTAAAGTGCACCGTTTTCCAGTGATGCAAGGGTATGAGAGGAGTACTTTGATTAAGGTTCTGAATTATTTTTCTTTTGTCTTTTGGAGTTTTTGGGTTGTATTGTTTATCGGAAGACGATTTGAGCAGGTTTTCATTTATCAGACGGGACCATTGACTTTGGCTACTGCCGGTATCCTCTTGAAGAAGATGTATGGAGCGGAAGTGGTGATCTGGACACAAGATTTGTGGCCGGAAACTGTATATGCTTATGGTTTCAAAAAGACTAAGTTCTTATCTTTTTGTTTGGACCGTTTTGTCAAGTGGATTTATAGTAATTGTGATTCGATATTAGTTTCGTGTGAAGGATTTGTAAAGCGTTTGCATCGATATGTTCCACAGAAAACGATTGAATTTATACCCAATTGGTCATTGATGGAATATAATCCGACTGGGAAAGAAAAACTCCCGGGTGAGTTTAATTTTACATTTGCAGGAAATATTGGCAAAGTTCAAAACCTGGAAAATATTGTGAGAGGATTTGGGAAGTTCGTGGAAGAGTATCCTAAATCTTGTTTGAATATAATAGGTGACGGATCTTTTCTTAAGGAGTTAAAACATATAGTGGACACAGAAGGAATTCGGAATGTAAATATGACGGGGAGAAAATCTCTAAAAGAAATGTCTGATTATTATCAGGCAAGTGATGTTCTGATTATTTCACTAAAAGACGTTCCTCTTTATGAGATAATGATTCCTTCAAAATTTCAGGCTTATCTAACTACTCATAAACCTATATATGCCATTTTCAAGGGAGAGGTTTCTGATTTGGTCAGAAAAAATGAAATAGGATTAGTAGCATCTCCTTCTGATATTGATGAGATTGCCCAAGGCTTTTCTGACTTTGTTGCATTGCCGGAAGAAGAAAGAAAAAGAATGGCGGATAATGCTGTTGAACTGTCTGAGAAGGTTTTTAATAAAATGAGGATTATAGAAAAGATAAACCGGATAGTATGGAAGAAGTAGGTGTGGATAAGATAAAAATAATTGAAGGGGGAATCTTTGTTGACTATAGAGGACGGATTTCTCATGTGAATAGCTTGAATATGAATGAAATAGAACGGTTCTATATTATTCATCAAAGTGATACGTCTGTGGTAAGAGCATGGCATGCACATCAGTTTGAAAAGAAGTGGTTTTATGTCGTTAAGGGATCATTTACAACAGCGTTTGTAAAAATAGATAATTGGGAAAAACCTTCTTTGGATTTAAAGCCGGAGGTGTATCAGTTGACAGCAACTGATAGTCGCATTTTGTATGTTCCGGAAGGTTATGCAAACGGGATAAAAGCGAATGAACCAGATTCTATTTTACTGGTTTATTCGAATAAGATATTATCTGTGGCTTTAAATGATAGTTGGAGGTATGATAAGAACATGTGGATGGATTGGGATGTTAAAGACGTAAACTATAAACTCATTGATACCCAACGAATCATCGATTACATCACTTCTTTCCCCAAAGGTATTTCAGTGGAAAGCATTATTCAAAACTCCGGTGCAGACAAGCTGCGGGTATATCCTGCCCTGTTCGAATTGGAGCAAAGCGGATGGCTGGAGGTGCTGGAAAGGGAAGAACTTGGTGCACCGTCGGTCGTTCGCAAGAGGATTTGAAGATTGGGGAACTGTGACGCTGAAAAGATAGATAAACGACAGGTAACAGCGGTTATTTTGTTTTTAGGTAGCAGCCGGGATTGCTCTGTAAAAGGAGTGGTTCCGGCTGCTTGTGTTTCGATGGAATGATACGTTTTTACTTGATCTTTTCCCTTATTTTAGTCAGATACTGCTTCATGCCTTCCGCATCTTTCGTACTGATGATTTCCAGCAGATTTTTCAGTTCACGACGTATATTCTCGACTTGCGAGGGAGTACGCGGATTGAACAAGATCTCTTGAAGCAGATAGTCATCTTCATTCAGCAGTCCTTTGGCGATGGCCATGTGCTTCTTGAAAGTGGTTCCAGGTGCTTCCTGATGCTTCATCACAGCAGCGAAAACAAATGTGGACACAAAGGGAATGGACAATGAATAAGCTACTGTCTCATCATGTTCGTCGAAAGTGTAGTCGAAGATGTTCAGATGGAGGGACTGATAAAGGTCCTTGAAGAAAATCTTTCCCAGATGGTCGCCTTCGCTGATGATGATGGCATTCTCGTTACTCAGGTTGCTGAGGCTGGCAAAAGTCGGTCCGAACATCGGATGCGAGGATACGTAACGGAAACCACTTTCTTCGTAGAATTTCTTTAATCCCGTCTTCACTGAGGCTATGTCGCTGATGATGCAGTCTTTGGGTAACATAGGAAGTACTTTGCGGAATGCATCCAGCGTGTATTTCACCGTGACGGCATTGATGACAAGTTCCGGTTCGAACTCCTTTATCTCTTCTAATGTCGTGAAACGATAAGTGTTATAGACAAAACGCAACTGATGCGGATTGACGTCGAACACTGCCGTTTCATGCTGGAAACTTAGAATGTCTGTAAAGAATGAGCCCATTTTACCGGCTCCAAGTATTAAAATACGCATAATGATAATGTCACTTATTGATAATCTCCATTTGTTGTCTGACACTCTCTTCGTGTATCAGTTCGAATACCTTTTTGATAAATTCCGAATCTACCCCTAAAAGACTTCCCTGTGAACCGCGCTTATCCAGGATTTCGTTGTAACGTCCGGTCTGCAGGATGGTCATGTTGTGCTCCTTCTTGAATGTTCCGATTTCGCGTGCCACACGCATACGTCTGGCAAGTTCCTGCATCAGGTTGTTGTCGCATTCGTCAATCTGTTTGCGTAGTTCGCTGAGGTTTTCGGTAGTTTGGGTCTCTTTGCGGATGACAAGCAGGTTCAGGATATAGTCCAGTACATCGGGGGTAACCTGTTGTGCGGCATCACTCCATGCGCAATCCGGGTTGCAATGGCTCTCAACAATCAGACCATTGAAACCGAGGTCCATTGCCTGTTGGCAGAGCGGGGCTATCAGTTCACGCTTGCCGCCGATGTGGCTGGGGTCGCAGATGATCGGAAGGTTCGGAATGCGACGACGCAATTCGATGGGGATATGCCATTGCGGCAGGTTGCGGTACAGCTTTTTGTCGTAACTGCTGAAACCACGATGGATGGCAGCCAGACGTTTCAGGCCTGCATTATTGATGCGTTCCAATGCACCGATCCAAAGTTCGAGGTCAGGATTTACCGGGTTCTTCACGAACACAGGGATGTCCACGCCCTTCAGTGCATCGGCTATCTCCTGCATGGCAAACGGGTTGGCGGTAGTGCGTGCACCGACCCAAAGTATGTCGATACCTGCTTTCAGACATTCGTACACGTGCTTGGAATTAGCCACTTCGGTAGTGACATACATGCCTGTCTCTTTCTTGACTTCCTTCAGCCATGCCAGACCGTCAACACCTACACCTTCGAAACCTCCCGGTTTGGTACGCGGTTTCCAGATTCCGGCACGGAATATCTTCATTCCCTTTTCGGCCAGTTGTTTGGCGGTGTTCATTACTTGTTCTTCTGTTTCGGCGCTGCAAGGTCCTGCAATGACCAAAGGACGTTTCTCCTCGATACCCGGCAGCAAAATAGATTCCAATTCAAGTTCCATATTGTTCTATATTATTTGATTCCTATTATTAATTAATGTATGTTCCACTCTTTTATACGTCTCAGTGCCTCTTCCAGTTTCTGGTCTTTGCAGCAGAGCGAGATGCGGATATATCGTTTACCGTTGCTTCCGAAGATGAATCCGGGGGTGATGAATACACGTGCGTTGTGTAATACATGTTCGGTCAGCTCCTCCACATCGGTACAGGTATCGGGGATTTTCCCCCAAAGGAACATGCCTACCTGCTTTTCGTCGTATGTACATCCCAGTGCCTTCATGATTTCTCCGGCAAGGTGACGGCGGTTACGGTAATTCGTATTGTTGGCATCGTACCAGTCCGGTCCAGCTTCCAGTGCGGTAGCAGCCGCCAGTTGCATGGCGCGGAACATGCCGCTGTCTATGTTGCTCTTCACTTTCAGTATCCATTGCACGAAGTCGGCGTTGCTGGCAAGCATGCCGATACGCCAGCCCGGCATGTTGTGGCTTTTGCTCATGGAGTTGAACTCGATGCAGCACTCCTTGGCACCCGGTACGCTGAGAATGCTGAGGGGATGCTCGTTCAGTATGAAGCTGTACGGATTGTCGTTCACGATGACGATGTTCTTGCGACGGGCAAGGTCTACCAGTTTGGCATAAAGCTCGGGAGTGGCATTGGCTCCGGTGGGCATGTTGGGATAGTTGGTCCACATCAGTTTCACGCGGCTCATATCCATCTTCTCCAGTTCGTCGAAGTCGGGCATCCAGCCGTTCTCTTCTTTCAGGTTGTAGTGGATGACCTCTGCACCGAGGATATTACTCAATGAAGTATAAGTAGGATATCCCGGATTAGGCACCAGCACCTGGTCACCCGGATTGACAAATGCCAGGGTGACGTGCAGTATGCCTTCTTTTGAACCGATGAGCGGTTGTATTTCCTTGTTCGGGTCCAGCTCTACGCCATACCATTTCTTGTACCATCCGGCAAAACTGCGGCGCAGTTCGGGGATGCCGATGTAGGGCATGTATCCGTGTCCGTCGGGGTTCTGCGCTTCACGGCAAAGTGTCTGTATGGTATCTGCCGAGGGAGGCATGTCGGGACTGCCTATTCCGAGGCTGATTACGTCTTTGCCTTCGGCGTTCATTTGTGCCACTTCCTTCAGTTTCTTCGAGAAGTAGTATTCGCTTACGCTTGCCAACCTATCAGCTGGCTTTATCTTAGAGGTCTGATTTTCCATCTGCATATTCGCCTAATATTTTAAGTTCTTTGGTGAGCGGTGTGATGGCCGCGATCGCTTGTTTGTATCTCAGTATGTTGTCGAAGACCACATCTACGTAGAACTGGTATTCCCATTCCCGTCCGATGATGGGCAACGACTGTATCTTGGTCAGGTTGATGCGGTAGAACGAGAGTATAGAAAGCACTTGCGACAGGCTTCCTTCCGTGTGGGGCAGGGTGAATACGATGCTTGCCTTGTTGATTTCGGGATGGGTGTGACGTTGTATTTCGTCCACTTGCCACGGGTCGGCAACAACCAGAAAACGGGTGAAGTTGTGTTTGTTCGTCTCGATGCCTTCCTGCAACACTTTCATGCCGTAGCGTTCGGCGGCGGCTTTGGAGCAGATGGCGGCATGTCCTTTCAGGTTTTCGCGCTTGATGGTTTCGGCACTGAGGGCTGTGTCTTCGCCTTCCACGACCTTGATTCTTGGGTGTCGGTTGAGGAAGTCACGGCACTGCATCAGGGCGATAGGGTGGGAGTTGACTTCGGTGATGTCGTCCCAGTCTTCTTCGGGCAGGCAGACGAAACTGTGTGAGATGCGCAGTTTGTATTCTCCGATGATTTGTGTGCCGCTTTGGCGCAGTAGCTCGTTGTTGTGCAGCAAGCTTCCTGCAATGGTATTTTCGATGGCCAACATGCCTATGGTCTGGCTGTCCCGTTTCACGGCTGCGAACACGTCTTCGAAGGTAGCGCAACAGATCAGTTCGATCTCTTCTCCTTCGAAGTACTTGTGTGCGGCGATGTCGTGGTACGACCCTAATGTTCCTTGAATGGCTATTCTCTTCATATTGTTCGATTAAAAAAGAAAAGTCCCGCTTCCATGCACGATGGAGCGGGACTTCGTATATTTTCTTGTTTCTTTCAGTTCTTAAGCGTCACTGTCACTTGACACATGCAAACTCCCGCTCTACTTTCCGGCTAAAGTAAAAGTAAAAAAAGAAGTAATATGCGTATGTAAACAGATTCATGCTTTCGTTTTCTTTTTGATTATTAATTCGCGGCAAAAGTAATACTTTTCTTTTAAATGCAAACAAAAAACGGCTTTTTTTTTATTTAAGTTTCGCAAGTAATGGATATGTTGTAATTATAAGGAGTTAGAGGGGGTAAAGGATTTCCGGATATAAGCCATCGGCTTATATCCGGAAATCCTTTCTGTAGAGAATGTATAGGCTTTAACTCCTTAACTCCTAACGGAGTGGATCGAAGTGGTAACTCTTTTAACTCCTGTAAATTAAAAAACCGTGACGTATTTGTGTAAAAAAATACGAGTATGAAACGGTTTTAAAGATAAAAGTGTATCTTTGTGTTTTGTAAGTAAACACGTCTAATGATGAAATATTTGTATGTATTCTTTTTGGGGGTCTTGATGCTGGGGCTGACTTCTTGTTCCAAACAGAAGAGTCCTATTATGTTCGGTTATGAACAAGCACTTGTCCGTGCCGATTCGTTGGTGCGTAATGGTGTAGTGGACAGTGCCGGTGTCGTTCGTCTGATGGGCGATCTTCATGCCGAATATGACCGTATGAAAGAACTCGCTGACGGAAAGCGGGTTCGTTTGACGCCTGCCAATGAGCAGAAGCGGTTTCTTTGGTCTCTGTTTGTCGGATTGATGGTGGGGTTGAATGTATGGTTTGGTATAAGGGATCTGAAATTTCGGAGCGACCGTAAATATCGCCGTTTTCTGATAGAGTTGAGCGAGAATGAGCAGCGATTGCGTAATAATGAGTTTGAAAGGAACGAGTTGCAGGAGTGTCTGGAAGAAATGTCGTTAGAGGACGATGAACGTGAAGAGATACGCCAGACATTGACGAATCTCATGGTGTACGGTAAGCATCTTTCCGATGAGAACGAGGCTTTGCGTGCGTCTCTGAAGGACTATGAGGAGCGTCCTTTGCCTCGTGAGGCGGAGTTGTTGAAAGAACGGGATAGTCGCATTGAAGTATTGGACAGTCGGGTACGGGTGCTCTCTTCGGCATTGATAGATGGTGATGAGTTAGTGGAACGTCTACGTCGTCGACCTAAGTTTCTTTCAGAGAAGGATTGGAACCATTTGATTGCACTTGTCGATCGTGTGTATGATGGATTTACCGTTCGTCTTACCGGATTGTTTCCTCAGTTGACCTCTGCCGACCTGCAACTTTGCCTGCTGATTCGTTTGCGTTTCACCAATGCGCAGGTTGCCTCGCTTACAGCTGTTTCGCCCGCTTCGGTCTCGCAGCAGAAGTTTCGCCTAAAGAAGCGTTTTATGCAGGCTGACGGGACGTTGTTCAAGGACGGGGAGACGTTGGATGCGATGGTGTGCAGTTGTTGAAAGGTGTTGGCTGGCAACTGTTGAGTGTTTTTTTTAGTAGTATTTTTATACATGTATTCCGCGATTTATCTCCTTTTTAGAATCACTCTATTTCACTCGCTGAGTGAATGGGAATGAGTCAGGGACTGAATGCCTTTCAGTCCCTGACTCAAAGGCATTCAGTCCCTGACTCATTATACCCCCTTTCAGAAGGTGTTCTGGAGGGGGTGTAGCGAAAAAATCTACGTAAATAAAGAGAAAAACGGTGGATGGAAAAATATGTACATGTAAGTTGGAGGTAAGGTGGAGGACATCCCCTTTGGACTATTAAAATATGGGTCTCTTTTGTCAAATGAGGAACTTTGGCTATATTTGCAAGAAGATGATTGATTTGATTGATATGTAGACTGATATTAGCTGTCTCAGCGGGATTTGTCCATTTTGGGCGGATTGTTGTGACGGTTTTGGAAGTTACCCTCAATGAATTAGTCGATAAAAATCTGTTGAGTCGATATAATATTGGATTATGCAATTTAAACTTGAAAACCCACAACATCAAATATCAGCCATACGCAGTGTGGTTGAGGCCTTTCGTGGCATGGAGCGTAATACATACGATAATGCTCATAATGAGGGAATTTATGCGAATGTATGCTCTTTGTCCGGTAAGGAAATCCAAGATAACATCCGTAGAATAGTCCAAGAGAACAGTGTGCCGGATTCGCAATCCTTCATGGTAGAAGAAAATGATGCGTGCATTGAAATGGAAACGGGGACGGGTAAAACTTTGACGTACATCCAAACCGCATACGAACTGTTCCGTGAATATGGATTGAGCAAATTCATAGTTCTCGTTCCTTCTGTTCCGATTCGTCAAGGCGTGATTGATACAATCGAAAACTTCAAGGAACAACTGGCCGATAGATATGACATTACTCCCAATGCTTTTATTTATGACAGTTCGAAGTTGAGCCAGCTACGCGATTTTGTCACATCAAACCATTTGCAAATCATGGTGCTGACTATGGCATCGTTCAATTCGGAGAATAACATTCTGAATCAAGTGGAACGAGAAGATTTTTTCAATAATCAGCCCCATCTTAAAACATTGGCGCAAACCCATCCAATCCTATTTATGGATGAACCGCAAGAAGGGATGGATACGGACAATTCAAGACAATGGATAGCCAAACTCAATCCGCTGTTCAAGTTTAGATATTCGGCTACCCATGCGGTCAAGAAAAATGTCATATATCAGCTTACGCCTGCCGAAAGCTATCGTCTTGGGCTGGTGAAGCGGCTGGAGGTCCTGACCGTTTCGGAAAGCAACGATGAGGCTACAATGAAAATCGAAATAAGCGATGTGCAATCATCGGCAACTCAGGTAAAAGCCAAATTGAAGTTTTGGAAACTGAACAAAGCCAAAGGACGCTTTGAGTTTAAGGATTCCGGTCTGTTGAAGAAAGAGGATAATCTTGCCGACAAGTCCGGTAATGAATCTTATCGGGACTTTACGATAAGCCGTATCTATAAGTCAATGTCCGACCGTAAATGGCATGTTACCTTTACTAATGGTACAGATATCGTAGAAGGCTCTTCGTCTGCTAATAAAGAACAGGTTTGGGCTTTGCAACTTGAATGGCTCATTCGACGCCATTTTGAGAATAAATGCCGGCTAAGACCAAAAGAAATTAAAAATCTGTCACTGATTTTCATTGACAGGGTAGCCAATTACATGAGTGTCGAACGCCCCGTGATCAAACAACTTTTTGAACAAAAGTATCGGGAAGTTTATCCTGAATTTAATGGAGGCAAACAGCCTTCGGATGCGGATGTACAAGGTGTGCAAGGCTTTTATTTTGCAAAAACGACTCAGGGGGAATATACCGATAAAGAAGATGCCTGTAGAAGGAACAAGGAGATTTTTGATGAGATTCTTCATAACAAGCAGAAACTCTTGTCTTTTGAAAGTCCGATCGAATTTATTTTTTCCCACTCGGCATTGGGCGTTGGATGGGACAATCCTAATGTTTTTGGAATTGCAACACTCAATGAAAGTTATTCGGAAAATAAGAAACGCCAAGAAATAGGTCGTGGGCTGCGTATCTGTGTCAATCAGAAAGGAGTACGTATCTATGATAACGATGAAACGCCTGATGATGAACGGATAAACCAGCTTACTGTTGTACCCAACGAGACATACGAGACGTTTGCACGCAGCTATCAGAAAGAAACCGAAGAACTTTATGGAACGAACGGTTCAGCTCCCAACCCAAAACATACCCATAAGGGGAAAAGAAAGAACCGTGTGACCTTCAAAATCAAAAAAGACGAAACGTTTATGAGTGTGTTCCGTCGGTTTTGGAGTACAGTTGCAAAGAAAACTCAATACCGTATCCACATGGATGAGGAGAGCTTAATTCGTAAAAGTATCGAGGCTTTGAACAGTATACGGATTAGTGACTATACAATAGATGTCCGAAGTATGAGGGTAAATGACATCAGTAATTTGGATGATGTGGAGGACTGTGGAACGGATATTCGTAAAGGTATAGCCCGTTTTAGTCCTCACGATCTTGTAGAGGAACTTAGTGAGAAAAGCGGTTTATGCTATACTTCCGTATTGAAAATTATTGCCGGTATGGATAACAAAGAACAGTATCTTAAAAATCCTCCGGTCTTTATCGAACAGGCTGTATTTAAGATTCGTCAGGTACAGCTCGATGAATTAGTTCGGTGTGTGGAGTATTGTCCGACCGGAGATGATTATGCCTTTGATTTCGAAGACTTCTCTCGTGACGGTTGCGACAACTGGATAAGCACTCCCAATCATGGCGTTTGGGATAAGACGCTTTATGACAGCAATCTGGAGCGGGAGTTTGCTGAAGAAGCCGACAAATCCACAAATACGGATGTGTTGTGCTTTCTTAAATTTCCTCATTGGTACAAGATTCCGACTCCGGTCGGAAATTACGAACCGGATTTTGGGGTTGTGTTGCGTAAAAAGGAACTTCGTAATCCAGGTGAAGATAAGGAATATTACTTTGTTGTAGAAATAAAAGGAACGAATGATATAATGGATACGCATGCACTGACACCGCATGAAATCGCACGTATCCAATGTGCTGTCAAGCATTTCCGTTCACTCGGAATAGAGGCTTATTATAAAGCTCCGATACAAGATTATGGAACATTTAAGGCGCAAGCCGCTCAAACAATAAACGATAATGGAAACCTATAAAGATCATATTATACAGTCCCCGGACATGAATGCCGAACGTCTTGAAACGCTTCGTAAGTTATTCCCGGATTGGTTTACTCAAGAGGGACAGCTCGACATAAACGAAGTCAAAAAGGCAGTCAATCCTGATAGTGTGGAAGATACGGAACGTTATGAGTTCCGTTGGTTTGGCAAGTCAAAGGCAAAACGTAATGCTTTTATGCCCACACGTGCAACGTTGCATTATGATGAATCGCGTAGCGTCAATCCTGAAACAACGGAGAATATCATTATAGAAGGAGAGAATCTTGAAGTGCTTAAGATACTTACTGCCGGGTATAGGGGTAAGGTGAAATGTATTTATATTGATCCACCATATAATGATGATGCGGATACGATATATAATGATAATTATTCGATTGATAAGAACAAGTATTGGGAAGACTTACATTTGATGCAAAATGGTATTGTTATGGATACGTGTTCTGAAACGTCAGGGCAATACCATAGTCTTTGGATGAGCAATATTTATAGCCGTTTACTTGTCGCTCGTACATTATTGAAAAACGATGGTGTGATTTTTATTTCTATTAATAATAGAGAAATTCATCATCTTAGAATGATATGTGATGAAGTGTTTGGCGAAAAGAACTTTATAGAATGTATTTGCTGGAACAAAAGAATCCCCAAAAATGATAAGGGTATTGGAAATATTCATGAGTATATTCTTCTTTATGGTAAAGATACTTCTATAAAGCAGGAGTTTAAGGTTGGTAAGGAAGGACTAAATGATATTTACGACTTTGTAGCTAAATTGAAAAGACAAAATGTTCCAATAGAAGAAGCAGAAGAACGTTTAAGAAACTTCTACGACAAAAAAGGATATGATAGAGGTATTACATTATATAATTGTCTTGATGAAAATTATGAATTATGGGGTAAAATAAATATGAGTTGGCCAAATGCAAACACTTTTGGAGATAAGTATGATGTGATTCATCCCAGTAAGAAGGTTCCTGTTTCTGTGCCTGACAGAGGCTGGCGTTGGACTAAAGATACTTTTAATGAAGCTGCACTAATTGATTCAAACGGAAATTATACTTCAGTAAAAGTAAGGCATGATGGTTCATTTACTTGTGGCCGAATATGGTTTGATAAAGATGAGAACACTCAGCCAAGTTCTATATTGTATCTCAAAGATGTAGAAACCTATTTGCTTCGTTCTGTTGTATCACTCAAAAGTGATGGAGGTGTTGAAGTTGAAAATATATTTGGTGGAAAAAGTTTTTTTTCTTATCCGAAGTCAACATCTTTAATAGATTTGTTAATATCTTCAGTGACGTATGAAAAAGGTGATATTGTTATGGATTTCTATGCGGGCTCAGGGACGACTGGACATGTTGTTCATAACAAACAGGTCAATGGAGAAAAAGTGAAATATATTTTAGTTCAGATTCCGGAAAAACCGAAAGTAAAGAGTGTTGCAGATAAAGAAGGATACAAAAAGATAAGTGACATAACTATTGATCGTAATAAAATTATAGTCAATGCTTTTTTAACATCTCCCCAATCTATTTCAATCGCTGAAGATATAAAATGTATTGTTGGTTTCAAGGTTTATACCCTCTGTAAGTCTAGTTTCCCCCGTACTGATTTTGCTTCCGATCTGGAGAAATCGGAAGAGGAAAACTTGGAACTATTCCATCAATATATTGCCCAAAAGGAGCAACAATTGTCATTAGAATTTAATGATAATGAACTTATTACAGAAATTCTCATATCACGTGGTTTTATGCTCACATACAAACTTGAACATCAACCCATGTTCGCCGATAATACTGTATACCTTGCCACAGACGGTATTAAACGGGCGTATATTTGTGTCGATGGTAAACTTGAAGATACGACTGTCGATTACTTTATGCAGCATACGGATGACAGGTTCATTTGCATAGAGCGGGCTCTCGATTCCACCAAGAAGTTTAATCTTAAAAATAAGATGCAAGATAAGTTCTTTGCATTTTAATAAGGTATAAATGAAAATCAAACCTGATGAATACGAAAGTTTATGTAGATGGAGGAATCGTAATCACTACACCTTATTTCAAATATGAAGGTGGCGGCTCTTTGTATACTACGCCACCTGAAGGGGCAGAGATCATAATGCCCAAAGATACTATTGAGGGAAAGGCTTGTTTGATAATTTCGGAAAATGAAGCTCCTTCCTTTTTTAAAGAGTATTATGCAAAAACATTTTTCTCGACCAAATATCTGATTGCGCCGTTTTTTGGCAAGAATCAGCATGATTGTTTTATCTATTTTGATAACAAGATAAATGAGGTATTAGAGTTGTTGGAACATAATGATGTTTTTCTTCCTACACAGCAAAATTTATATCGTTTATCTATTGTATCTACTGTAGCTGCTTTGGACACTTTAATTAGTGATTTGGTCCTATATGTAGCTACTAAGGACAGGAATGCTTTTTTGAAGACAATTGATTGTATTGGTTTTACGGCGAGAGATAGTGCCAAATTGATGGAACGGATATTGCGAATGTGGTGTGATAATGCTATTGATTCGGCAGAACAGGAAGTCGTAAATCGTGTTTTACAAAAGTCATATAGCAGTATGTCCGAAATCAAGAATACGCTGAAAACTTTATATGATATTTCTATCCCTAAGGATAACAATATAGAACATATTATTCATTTACGTCATCTAA
>Ga0137307_100976_pt1 | contig 29562 bp, 29 predicted proteins | sample NAcewD2O_March_2_FD_97180 | JGI IMG/M metagenome (GOLD analysis project Ga0137307, IMG submission 97180) | Mouse cecal microbial communities from Vienna, Austria - N-Acetylglucosamine amended D2O_March | ecosystem: Host-associated > Mammals > Digestive system > Large intestine > Cecum | place... | reverse complement strand
AAATGGGATTGCAACCGGGCAATCTGTGATAAATTCAGCAGGGTGTTAGACAGTAGCAGGCAGGGGGAATTTTCACACAGATATGTGCTGGGATTGTATAGGGTATTGGAAAAACTGACGGAAAAATTTCCCGGAATACTGTTTGAAAGCTGTGGGGGCGGCGGCGGACGGTTTGATGCCGGGATGCTCTATTACATGCCGCAGATATGGGGCAGCGATACGACAGACGCCATTGAAAGGCTGAGTATCCAGTATGGGGCTTCTTTTGGATATCCTGTTTCTGCAATGGGAACCCACGTCTCAATGGTTCCAAATCATCAAACCGGACGGGTGACACCGCTTTCCACGAGAGGATGTATGGCGATGGCAGGAACGTTCGGCTATGAATTGGATATTAACAAACTGACGCAGGAAGAAAAAGCGGAAATACAAGAGCAAATCAGTATATTTAAAAAGCATTATCACCTGATACAGTATGGCGATTATTATAGGATATCCAGTCCGCTGGAAGGCACATGTACGGTATGGGAGATTGCAGACCCGTCTGGCAGGGAGGCACTGGTCAGTGCCGTATATCATCATGTGCAGGCGAATCCCGTACATATCAGGGTAAAAGTGCAAGGATTAAAGGATGAGGCAGGATATCAGCTTTCCCTGCATGAAGATTTTAAAGAAAAACATCCCGGGAAACGGCTGCCCTTTGGATTCGCTCCCGGGGAAGTGATAAGCGGCGCCGCATTAAGGCAGTTTGGCTTTGTGGTTCCGGAGGCATTGAACGGGTTCCAGGCATGGCAGATTTATGTAAAAGAATGCCCATCTACGACGTTTTCTTCATAGTCATAGAAGAAATTAGGTTTTGTCTTACACACTTTTTTGTCAAACTGTCCAAACGGGGAGGGGGGATCCACCCATTGTCGGGCTTGCTTTTCTCCCACAGAAAGCAGGATATGGAGAGATAACAGACAGGGCGGCGGGATAGTCAACACCTATCGCCGCCGCCCTATTTGGGGCTTTCATTTGCCAGTCTTTTTTGAGGAACCTATGTACAGAGGATTCAACTGTCGGAGCTGATTCTTTGCACTTCAAAAAATACACCATCCCATGGAATAATCAGAGTGTTTTCGTCCTTTATATAAAAAGTATCACCAATGCCGCTTGCATTTTCTATGGCCACTACCTGAATAGAATCTTTGAAAATTCCCAGCATTTCCAGACTAGTGCCTTGATAGATGGATGAAAAATCATCTGCGGTCTGAGTGCTTTCGCAATATTGGGGGGAATCCAGACGGTGCTGGTCATCATATATAGCATAATCTTTAAAATATTCAAAACGGGTTCCCACCAGCGCAGAGCAATCTTCCTCTGACATGGCACTGTAGGCGCCAAAAGTTGATGAAGTTATCTGCCATGTTCCAAAATAGGAGGGGGAAGAAGAGGATACATCTGGGGATGGGGCGGCAGTTTCGGCTTCAGATTCCATTTTTTCGGGGTCAGGTTGTAGGATGGGGGAAAATTGGGATTGGTTGGCCTCTTCCTGTGAGGGCTGTTCCATATCTGGTTGTTCTGGCACAGATTGGCTTTGAGCTTCCTGTGCTGGTTCTTCCTGTGCAGGGTTTTCTCTTGAAATCGACTGTTGCTGATTGCTACTTCCGCATCCTGTTATGGTACAGGTTAATAGCAGTATAAAGCCGGTCAGTAAAACGATAGTTTTCCGGCCAATGGCAGATCGGGGGAATTTTAGCGAAAATTCTTTTTGAAATAATTTATTTTTTTTACTCATTTGTTGTTACTCCTTTCATACCTAAAGATTTATTGGTTTGTGCCGGAAAAATTATACTATGCTCAATTATGAAAAGCAATCCCCGTGCTAAGTCCGTTCCGACTATCCAGACCGTCATAGGGCAAGTAGTATTTTTTCACAAAGGAAGCGAAAAAATCTCCACTCTTAAATCTTTGAACGTCTGGATTTTTGCTGTTGTCATATCACCGCCGAAAACGGCTTCTAACCGTCCACAGGCGCGTTTTGCGCCCCTTTTCCCGCCCTGTTTCCTGCTACGCTGAAAAGTTTTGCGTCAATAACTCAAAAAAGCCGATATGCCAATAACTGCCATGTATATTTTATGGCTAATATAAATATAGCGAAAAGGCAGCAAAATACAATGAAAAAAATTAAAGCGTAGGAAATGGCGCCGGGTATGCCGGCATGGAGAAGGATGGGGGGAATCTTTATGGGGTGGAAAAGTAGCAGTATAAGGGATGGCATGGTATAATGAATCATATTGCTTATATGCCGGAAATGGGGTGAAGTCGTTTGACGAAAAATATTCGAGATAAATACTCAGTACAGTTGATGAAACTGTTGGCAGATTGTGCTGAGGATAATGGAACTTGCTGACAGTCACGATGTAGCTGTCATGCCATAGGCTGGACGGTTACATTACAACTGTACTTTTTCATAAGGATCGGGCGCCAACCGGCGTTGCCCGATGGAGCTTTTGATATCCGAATCTTAACCAGTAAATTGGTATGAGGAAAGGAGTACAGTTATGTGCTATATGAAAGAGGTTTTAAAAAAGAATAGGAATTGGGTAATCGTGTATCTTGTCATCGGGTTGTTCAATGCGTTTATGTCAAATTATAAGGCAGGGTATTTTCAAAGGGTTGTGGATGGGCTGGCAGATAGGACGATAACCGTTTACGGGATTTTGTTTTATGGTTTCCTTCTTTTGTTAAACTACGGGATGAATTATTTGGATGAATATCCGTCCGCCAAATTAGGCAATGAAATTTATCTGGATTTTAAATTATTGGCATTGCAGAAAATCGGCAGGATGGATTATTGCGAATACCAGAAATTGGGTACAGGAAAATTAGTGCAGCGGATTGACAACGGCGCCAATGCAGGCAAAGGTGTCCTTTATGATTTTTGGTTTTGCGTAATGAGAAATTTAGTTCCCACCATCCTGTTCAGTTTATATTTTATCTGGAAAATAGATAGAAAGGTCACGTATTTTCTTTTGACGGGGTATATTGTTGTATTTATTGTGACTAATTTGCTGCTAAAAGGCTTATACCAGATAAAAGAAAAAATATTAACGAACGAGGAGGAGCTGAACCACTTTCTTGTACGCGGTTTCATGGAAATGCCGCTTTTCCGTATGAAGCATCAATTTCCCGATGAAATTAAAAAAGCGTCAGCGGCGAAACAGGTCATTGTATCGTCAAAAGTGAAAATGACAATGATTCATGAAGCGTTTTTTACGATATTTGCATGGCTGGTGGTCTGCCTGGATATGGGGCTTTTGGTTTATGCCTGGAAATACAGCCGTTTGTCTATTGGGGCGGTGGTGGCCCTTATTACGCTGATTGATAATGCATATACCCCGATTGCTATTTTTAATGTTATTTATGTCCAGTATAAATTGAACAAGGCAGCATGGCGGCGGTTTGCGGATTTGCTGGATTTGAAAGAGGACAGCCAGCTGCAGGAAGGCATCCCTTTTGGTACATTTAGCAATGAGGTAAGTGTGGAGGATTTGTCATTTTCATATGGGGATAAAAAAGTATTGGATAAGATAAGCATTACAATAAAAAAGGGGGAAAAAGTAGCATTTGTGGGCGAGTCCGGGTCAGGGAAATCCACATTGGCAAAAATATTGGTTGGATTGCTGAAATATGAGAAAGGGGAGGTTCTTTTTGACGGGAAACCGTTAAAAGGGTTTTCGCTGGAATCCTTGTATGAAAGGGTATCCTATTTCCCGCAAAACACACCTGTTTTTGATGGCACAATAAGGGAAAATCTGGTATTTGATAAGGAAATTCCGGAAGAGGATATCAAGAACAGCCTTAAAAACGTCCAATTGTTTCCATTGCTTGCTTCATTGGATAACGGGCTGGAAACAAAAATTGGGGAACGGGGCGCTTGCTTATCGGGAGGCGAAAAACAGAGGCTGGCGTTAGCCAGATTATGGTATGAGCAAGCGGATATGGTCATTTTAGACGAGGCGACTTCGGCATTGGATAATCTGACAGAAAGTATTGTCATGGAAAATGTTGTGGAAAAAATGGATGGCGCCACAGTGATTGCGATTGTACACCGTCTGGCTTCCGTCCGCGGATTTGACAGGATTGTTGTTTTTAAGGAAGGCAGGATTGCCGGCAACGGGACTTTTGAAAAGCTGTTGGCAGGCAACCCCTATTTTTATGAATTGTACCGGAAGGAAAAGGGGGCGCCGCAGCTGTAGGCGGTATGGATAGGATTGGAACCGGGTGTCAAAAACGGTGCCGGATGGCATTGCTTTTGACACCCGGATTGTATCATAATGGGAAAGGGGAAGAAGCAAAAAAGGAGGAAGGAACACAGGATGTTTAAATTATTTATTTGCTTTATTGCCGGGCTTGGGGCCGGGCTCGGAACGGGATTTGCGGGAATGAGTGCAGCGGCGGTTATCAGCCCCATGCTGATTACTTTTCTGGGGCTTCCGGCATATGAGGCTGTCGGTATTGCGTTGGCAAGCGATGTTTTGGCCAGTGCTGTCAGCGCGTATACTTACGGGAAAAATAAAAACCTTGATATCCGCAACGGGGTGGTTATGATGGCTGCGGTTTTGCTCTTTACGTTAGTGGGAAGTTTTGTGGCAAGCCTGGTGCCCAATACGACAATGGGCAGTTTTTCCGTATTTATGACGCTGCTGCTTGGGATTAAATTTATCGTGAAGCCTGTTATGGCCACAAAAGAGTCTATGGGGGAGTCAAGCGTCAGGAAACGGATTTTCCAGTCAGTGGTTAGCGGCGCTGCTGTGGGGTTTATCTGTGGATTTATCGGTGCTGGGGGCGGGATGATGATGCTCCTTCTTTTAACCAGTGTACTTGGGTATGAGCTTAAAACTGCGGTTGGAACCAGTGTGTTTATCATGGCATTTACGGCATTTACAGGGGCCGCCAGCCATTTTGCTATCGGGGGCCTGCCGGATTTGCCTTGCCTGCTTTTCTGTGTTTTGTCTACGCTGCTTTGGGCAAGAATTGCTGCAAAATTTGCGAATAAAGCCAGCGCCGCAACGTTGAACCGGGCAACAGGGGGTGTACTCGTAGTTCTTGGCTCTGCCATTCTTATCGTCAACTATTTTGGGTGATTTTTCCATAGGATTTGGGCATACGCTTTGGGAAGTGGAAGTAAAATATAACTACTTCGGGTGGATATGGGGAAAATTAGGGTATGTATTTTGCCGGCCGGATTACAAGTATAACATTGTAATTTGACGGAAATAGAAGTATAATATTAACGATAATAAGTAAGGGCGGAATTTTACTATTCTAAAAAGAAGGGTGGTAAAATGGTGAAGAAGTACAACAAAAAATTAGTGGGTATCCTTTTGGCGGCAGTGATAACGGTAACAACAGTGATGCCGATGCAGGGCAAAGCAGCGGAAGGCAATGTGGCCGCAGCGGGAGCGCAGACGCTTGGTGGAGAAAATACGGGCGGAGAAACACAGACGTCTGGCAGAGAAAACCCGGGCGGGGGAGCGCAGACTTCTGGCGGGGAAAACTTGGGCGGAGGAACGCAGACCTCTGGCGGGGAAAACTTGGGCGGAGGAACGCAGACTTCTGGCGGGGAAAACTTGGGCGGAGGAACGCAGACTTCTGGCGGGGAAAACTTAGGTGGAGAAACACAGATGCCTAGTGAAGAAAAACCTAGTGGAGGGGAGCAGGAACCCAATGGTGAAAACCCGGGTGGAGGAGTACAAAAGCCTGGTGGGGCGAACCTGGGCGGAGAAGCGCAGAGCCCTAATGGAGAGGCCACGGATGGAGAAGTGCAGGAGCCTAATGGAGAGGTCACGGATGGGGAAGTGCAGGAACCTAATGGGGAGAACCCGGATGGAGGAGTACAGGAACCTGGTGGGGAGAACCCAGGTGGAGGAGTGCAGGAACCTAATGGTGAAAACCCGGGCGGAGGGGAGCAGGAACCTAATGGTGAAAATCCGGACGGAGGAATACAGAAGCCTGAAGAGGAACAACCGGGCGGAGAAATTCCGGAGGAAGGGGTATCAATACCAGAGAAAGAAAAACCAGACGGAAATCAGCCGACACTAGAAGGTGGGCTGACGGTGGAAGGAAAAGAACCGGGCGACGGAACGGAAGCCGATGCAGAAATGCAAGAAGTGGAAATTACGGAAGAGGAGAAGTTGAGGCGGCAGGAGGAAGAAGCCAATCTTATGTTAGCTGCCGATATCTATGATGTAAATCAGCCCGTAATCGAAAGCTTTACATTTGCAGAGAACGGGCAAACATTGACAGCGGATGATTCACTTCATTTTACTATATCGGCTTATGATGCGGATAGCGGAATCGACAGTATTACAATATGGATATCATGCCAGGATGAATTTGGTGATGGCGCAATTTTTGCCGGCTGTTTCTAATGTATCTATTTCAGAGTATGTTTATTTAACATTGGATGAAGATAGCGGAGAATATGTAGGAACGATTACAATAACGGAAGACACTTATCCTTGTGAATGGGTTCTCTCTTCATTAAATGTAAGGGACGAAAATGGGAATATGACAAACTTGTCTGATTTTCAAAAAGACTATTATGATACCCGCCCATGGTATTATAGGGTAAAGGCAGGCGATACTTATGTGGAAAATGTAAGTGATGTAACGTTCCGCTTTTATGGGTTGACGAGACGGCAAGATGGAAACGGTTATTCAAATAGTTTATTGTCCGAGGAAACGGTGAAGAATGTAGGAAGAAGAGCAAGCCTGAAAGAATTGGGGGTAGCCTTGCCTCAGCATTCGATAGAAGGTGTATCTATCATAGGATGGGAATATAAAGGTATATTGGTGGATGAAAATACACAATTATTATTTAACAATACATCACCCGGAAGTTTGTTATGTGATTTGCAGCCTTGTTATGATAAGGGATATGTTGAAGTATGGATTGAATATTTAAGACAACAAGGGTATGTGGGTTATAGCCAAATAGGTATATTTGTGGATAAGGAAGCTGCTTTTAAGGATGTGCTGGGAATGTTGGAGCTGCCGGCAGATGGGGAAGCGAATCATTTTACGGGATTTGAACTGATAAGGGATGACGAAAACAGCAAAGTAGGGGATGAGGCTTATCTATCGGTAAGAGCGGGTTATGACAGCTATCCCATATCAGGCACTGCAAAATATATGGATAAAGACGGAAATATAGCTACTTTTTCTATCAATAAGAGTTATCCGGCAGGAACGAAAGTAAAGGATATTTTGTTGGATTTGGAGAAACCGGCGGATGTGGATGGGGCGGAATTTGAAAAATGGATTTTGCCGGCTGCACCAGAGGATGAGGATGTATCCATAGATTTTGTACATGATTTCCGTGCAATTGCTGTGTACAAAGGGAAAACCACAGTAGAAGCAGAATATCTATACAGGAAGGAAGATGGCAGAAAATCATATGACAGGAAGATGTTGCTGGTTGATGGGGAAAATCTTTTGGAAGCCGAGGCAACAGCAAGCGCCGGGCAGGGAATCAATCAATTCAAGCATTTTGATGGGCTAAAGCTGAAAGAATGGACAAGCAGTGCTTTACCCCAGGGTCAAGAGCGCTATAAACTGATTATATTTATTGCAGAATATTCCAATTGTGTGGTTTCTCTTCATTATCCGGATGGAACGGACGAATATATCGTTATGGAACAAGGGGCGGAGTTTACACTGCCTACCGAAAAAGGAAACTATAAGGATATCGTTTGGAACGGTTATGATAAAGGGGCGAAAGTGGTTGTTTCCGGAGATATGAATTTTTATGCGGACGGGTCGGAATATACAGGAGGCACAGGCAATTTTGGAGATACGGAACCGTCAGGAGGAAGTAACCATAATACAGGCGCTGCAACTCCGGGAACCACAGGAAATGCCGGAGCGGTTAGAATGCCGGAAAAGAAAATTTCCGAAGTAACGGCAGAAATTGCAAACGAGGCCAACGGCACAGCCATTACTGTTGATATGAAAAATGCTACTGTAGTGCCAAGGCAGATTTTAGAATCCATCCGGCTTTTGATTGTGGCGGTGTTGGAAGGGAAGGGGGATTGGTAACGCTGAAGTAATTTTATTAGAAAGGTTAATGTAATGCTATGACCTTGCTATTTGCCCGGAATGTGGGAGAGATTTTAGATAGAATACTATTCTGTCTTAATTACTGATGCAGGATAGCTGAAATTGATATAGGCTGTAGCGTGAAAAGATTACCAAGAATAATAGTGTTATTCAAGGTATAAGTATGTATGTTTTGAAAATGATGTGTTAACAACGATTTGGGATTGATAAGAAAAAGGCATCGCAAAATCATTATAGTTGATGATTGAGCGTTGCCTTTTTCTTGATATGTATTGTAAAACTTAAAGCAAGTTCTTAAATTTACAAAATTTTTTTGAAATATTTTTTAGCTGATTATAAAAAAATAAAAGGGTTAGATAGTGTAATTCATAAAAATATATCTGGCTTTGGGGCTGAAATGGTAAAGACATAAAGAATACTATTTATAAAAAGAATTGTTAGAAATAATAATTGTGAGAGATGCTTCAATATGTTAAAATTTATAATATAAGACAAAAAAGGACAAATTATGCATGGAAAACATAATATTGTTGAAATGGATAAGATATGAAGGAGGTGGCCTTTTGTGACTATTGTGGAAGCAATTTCTTGCGTACTGAAAAAGTCAAAAACCGGAATGACTTCTTCAGAAATATATAAAGAAATCGTGAAAGAAGAACTATATGTTTTTGGAGCAAAAAGCCCGGTATCTGTAGTGAATAATCAAATACGGAGGCGCTGTTTGGGGTTGGATTTTCCCACGGCATATCCCCAAAAACTGTTTGAAATATCAGGATATAAAGGGAAAAAGCCTTTATTTTCGATTTGGAATAATGAAACAGAGAAAACAATTTACGAAACTAATAAGAATTACCAGGAAGCCGATTTGCTTCCCGAAGAAAAAATCAGTGTTGCTCTGGCAGAACATATAGAAAACATCAGACAACAAGTTTTTGAGTGTATCCTTCATAATTCACCGTCATTTTTTGAACATTTGGTTATGGATTTACTTTTGAAAATGGGGTATGGATATGACAAAAATGCCGGAGTGGTGACCGGGAGATCCCATGACGGGGGGATTGATGGAATTATCAGCGAAGATAAGCTTGGCCTGGATTTGATATATATACAGGCGAAAAGATACAGCGGTAGCAATGCCGTAGGAAGTAAAGAAGTACGGGCTTTTGTTGGTGCGATGGAAAATGTTCAGAAGGGTGTGTTTATCACGACTTCAAAGTTTACTAAGGAAGCTGTTTTATTTATCGAAAGGCAGTCAAAAAGTATTAAATTAATAGACGGCAAGCTGCTGGCGGATTTATTGGTGAAATACCAAGTTGGAATTAATGTGGTGCAAACATTATCTTTATATAAAGTGGATTCTGATTACTATGGGGAATAATGAAATACTATGAGGAGGAAAGATGAAAGCTTTTGTTGTTAAACTGGAAAAGCTATTTAAATTGGACACTGGGAAGAAAAGCGATTTGTTGAACTTCGATGAAGGGAAGCATAGGATTCTTATCCCGCTTTACCAGAGAGAATATATTTGGCCGGATGAGAAAATAATAACTTTAGTAAATGATGTTAAACGTTGTAGTAAATACTTAGGGAATGTGATATTAGACGAAAAGGAATCATGGTATGAAATTGTTGACGGACAGCAAAGAATTACTACATGTTTTTTGATTTTTGCCTGCCTGTACAATTATTATAATGGGCATCAGGGAGAGCAGAAATCTTTATTAGGACTGATGAAGCCATATAATAAACAATTTATTTTGGAAAATGAATCTATCGGCGAGTTTATGGTTGAGCAGGATGGACAATTAGATATTGACATTGAAAAGGAAAAGGATGTTTATTATCAGAAAGAAGATTTTCAAAGGGCTTTTTCTACTATTAGTAAAGAAATTCAGAAATTTAAAAAATATGAAGATGCCAGAGATTTTAGAGATAAACTTATGGAATGCGAAATGCTTATCTTAATTCAGGATTTGCATAATCGGACACGTCCTGTGGAGCAACTTTTTTGGATATCAACGAAAAAGCAGAATTGTTGCAACCAGAGGATATATTTAAAGGGCATTGCTTTGAAAACTATGAAGAATCAGCCCATGATGATTTGAGAGCTTTTTGGGTGGATTAAAAAAAATGTGCTATGGGATTTAAAAAGTTTGGCTATAAGAATGCGAGTGAATACTTATATTTATATTTGCTGGAAACAGATAATACTTCGATTTCTCAAAATATTATTTTGGGAGGGAAGCATTATTTGGATGGAAAAACGATGGATGAAACGGAAAGAATCATAAAGGAAATGATTACATATGGAAAGGCGGTTCTTGATTTCTATAGTAAGTTATTTCGTTTGGACTATCGTTTTGTTGATTTGTGTTCCGACAGTTATGAGTATAGAGATACAGATGACCATATCGTGTTAAAACAAATGTGTAAGGCGATGTTAGAATTTAATACTGCACAATATCAAAAGCTACCTTTCATGTATTTTATTTATGTACTACGGAAAAATAAAGAAATAGTAAAGACAATGAGCCATGACCAGTTCCGAAAGATAATTACTAATTTGTATATATATATGATGTTATTTATCATGGGTGGAGCAAAAAAATCGAAAGGAAGTATTGACCATACTGTCAGAGAAGCAATGAGCGAAAAAGATAGTATAAATGAAGTAATATTAGCAGCAAAAGAACTTCGGATTCAAAAGGTAAATGAATTTTCGTTAGGGGATAATTTAAAATTTGATAGATTATCATTTGTTTGTTCTGTTATAGATGGGTATAAGGCGAATAATAATTGGATAAAGCAAATTTATTCACATGAAAGTGGATATACATTGGAACATTTTATCATTCCGGATAATCGGGGAGGAAGAATCTCTTGGCAGGATGGCAATAAATCTTTTTCATTTACTCTTCCGCCCAATATCGTGAAGGAACATAAGAAGAAAACAATTAATTATCTAGTTATGGATAAAAATCTAAATGAATCATTGGAACATGATGATATTGTTTCCAAAATAGATAAGATAAAATCATGGTATGAAGTACGGGGGACGGGTATGCCTGTCCATATTTTCAAAATAATAGGGTGTATTGAGGCAATGCCAATGTACCAGAGACTGAGGGATGGAAAAGGAAACGGCTGTACACAGGAGGAGATAGAAACGCTTTATACTGGTTTTGTGCAAGAGTATTTTGAGGTGGAAAATGAGGGTATAAAAGAAAGATTGGAAAAAGAGTTTGTGCATTCTTTTCAAAACAGTTAAAAGATGAGATATGGAATTTATCTGCAAATTGCTTTTTTTTTGAAATTTGATATGGTAAAATAACAAAAAAAAGGATGAAATAGAGGGTGATAAAACTGACAGTGGCAGAACAGATAGACAAGAAACATCAGGAAGATATACAGCGACTCAAAGGCTTTCGATTGCTTGATGATGATTTCCTTACGAAGTGTTTTGAAGAAGATACGGCAAGTATAGAGATGGTATTGCAGATTGTGCTGGAAAAACCGGATTTAGAAGTGCTGGATGTCCGTACCCAGGTATTTGTGGAGAATCTGCTGAACCGCTCGGTAAGACTTGACATACTGGCAACGGACAGCACAGGAGCAAAGCTGAATGTAGAGATACAGCGTTCCGATAAAGGAGCGGGTAAAAAAAGGGCAAGATATAACAGCAGTATGATGGATGCAAATCTTTTGAAAAAAGGCGAGGAATTTGACAAGCTGCCGGAAACGTGGGTAATCTTCATTACAGAAAATGATGTCATGGGAAAAGGATTGCCTCTTTATCCGATTGAACGTTGCTTTTTAGGAACAGGTGAAAAATTCGAGGATGGTTCGCACATATTGTATGTAAATGGTGCTTACCGTGGAGATACACCGGTCGGGAAGTTAATGCACGACTTCTCTTGTACAGATGCAAAGGAAATGTATTATGGAATATTGGCAGACAGGGTGAGGTTTTTCAAAGAGAGCAAGGAGGGTATCGAAATTATGTGTCGGGCTATGGAAGATATGAGAAATCAGACATTAAAAGAGGGAATGAAGGAAGTAGCGCTTCGTATGTTGGCAGCGGGCAAATATGAGTTAGAGGAGATTGCTGATATTTCAGGGCTTTCTCTTGAAGAAGTAAAACAACTGAAGGCAGACAGAAGCGCATAGCATTGTGAATGAGCCGGAAATCTAAAAATGGGTTTCTGGCTCTATTTTTAATTGGAAAAATAAGAATGCCTTGACACCGTCTATATATCAATATATACGTAAGTATATGCAGGAGGTAGAGTATGTTAAAATATCAGTTTCCAGCGGTTAAAGGAAAACAGGCAGGAAGAGTATATTATATTTGTATGGTTCCCCTTGGATTATTAGGGAAAATATTTTTAGTGGATAATAATGATGTTGCGCCCGAACATCGGGCACAAAGGAGACTGAATGAGCTGAGGATTCCTGAAATAAGGGATTATATATTAGAGAACAGGGATTCCTATGTTTTTTCTGCATTGGCGGCATCTGTAGATGGGAATTTGAATTTTGTACCATCAGATACAAACAGAAATACAGGGCTTCTTGAAATTGATATGGATGCTGTATTTCTAATTAATGACGGGCAACACAGAAAAGCAGCGATTGAAGCGGCGCTTACGGAAGATGAGTCTTTAAAAGAAGAGACGATTTCCATAGTCATATATCGGGATCAGGGATTACAGGCAAGCCAACAAATGTTTACTGATTTAAATAAGCATGCAGTTACTACTTCCAAATCGTTAAATACTTTATATGAATCTAAGGATAAGGTGGCGATTATAACAAAAAACATAGTCAATGCGATAGAATTTTTGAGGAAATACACGGACAAGGAAAGAGACAATTTGAGCAAATATTCTTCTAATTTATTCACCCTTAACACATTCTATATGGCAAATAAAAGGATAGCAAAGATTATTGGAGAAGATGAAAACAGCGAAAAAGTTATGCTTTATTTTTGGAGTCATGTAGTCGTAAATATGCGCGAATGGAATGAAATGGATAGGGGAGAATTAAGCAAAAAAAGTCTGCGTGAAGATTATATAACGACGCAAGGATTGATTATTCTTGCTTTGGGTAGATTATGCGAGTTTTTGTGCCAGCACTCTGAAATTGACGTCAGGACATCGCTGAAAGGCTTGCAGACCATAGACTGGCTGAGAAATAACGAAGAATGTTGGATGAATCGTGCAATTAAGCCGAATGGAAAAATAAACAGGAATGAACAGGGGATATTTTTAACCTATGTTCAGATTAAGCGGTTGCTCGGGCTGCCTGTCAATAAAGAAGAGTCAAAAAAAGAATTAATGATGAGAGGATAGTATAGGATGGCATATAGCGGTAGATTTCAGGCTTTTGAAGATATTATTAAAGAAATAATGATTGTATATGAACACGATGAACGCCCGTGGCTTATCGGATATAGCGGTGGTAAGGATTCTACACTGCTTGTAAGCCTTGTTTATGAAGCGATAAAACGTTTGAAGAATGTAGGTGCAAAATTGAATAAAAGAATATATGTTATAACGTCTGATACTATGGTAGAAAACCCCATTGTAAAAAGATATATGCACTCTTCTTCCGATAGCATTAATCAGGCGGCAAAACAGGATAAATTAAATATTCGGGCACATATCATATATCCGGAAACAGAGCAGACCTTTTGGAGTAGAGTAATAGGACTTGGCTACCCGACTCCGGAACCGCCGGGATTTAGATGGTGTACCGAGCGTTTGAAGATAAATCCAATGAATAAGTTCGTGGATGAACGTATTAAAGAAAGCGGAGAAATCATTATTTTGCTTGGAGTTAGGAAAGGAGAAAGCATAAGCCGTTTTAAAACGATTAGCGCGCGTGAAATCGAAGGTAGGCTATTAAACATGCATAATGATATACCAAATGCCTATGTGTATAATCCAATCACGGAAATACCCAATGAATTAGTTTGGGAATTTTTATTGAAGGATGATTGTAAAAGCCCCTGGGGTTCTGATATGAAATATCTTTTTGATTTGTATCAGGGAGAAAATTTGGGAGAAGAAAAAAGCGTATTAGGCGAAGTTGATCATAATAAAATTCCAGTAACCGGCAATTCTAGATTTGGATGTTGGTGCTGTACTATGGTAAAAGAGGATAAATCCCTTCAAAATTTTATTGATAAATCGACGGGAGAAGAAGTAAGAAAACTTATATTGCTTCGGGATTTTCGGAATGAACTATTAGAAATGCGGGAAGATGATGCATTGCGGGATCATAAACGCCGTAATGGAACCGTATATAAAAAGGCAGACGGAACCTTTGGAATGGGACCGTTTACTCTTGAGGCAAGACGAATCATACTTGAAAAATTGCTGGATCTGGAAAATAAGACAGGGTTGGAATTAATAACGGAGGAAGAATTAAAAGCGATTGATAAAATGTGGGATGAGGAAGGCGATCTTACCTGTAGAATGCTTGTAGATACTTATTTAAAAGTGAAAGGGAAAAAGCTGTCATGGGATGAATACAAGACACCCCGGTATGACGATGAAGCAATTTGGACGATAAAGCAAGTGGCCGAGAAACATGATATTCCGGCGGAATTAATGACGAAACTTATTGTGTCGGTTGATATGAACAAGCATATTACGAGAAACAATAAAATGCAAAAGTCCTTCGAACAAATAATCAATCAAGGCTGGCTGCACTATGATGCGGTTGAGGGAGCGATAAATAATGAAAATTAAAAGTATCAAAATTAAAAACATAGGCCCATATGTTGGCCAAAATGATTTTTCTCTGGATATCAGCGATTCTTCAAAGCGAATGGTGTTAATAGGAGGGAAAAATGGCGCTGGCAAAACAACGCTTTTTAATGCAATAAAGATATGCCTTTATGGATGCGCTTCCTATGGTTTTGGAACCAATAATGCAAGATATTATGAGGAAATAGAAAAAATAATTAATGCAGATGAAAAATTAGAGGGCGGAGAAGCAAGTGTAATGATTGATTTATTGCTTGATGACGGAAAAGAAAATCATACCTATACATTTGATAGAAGCTGGAAAATCAAACGAAAAAAAATGACGGAGACCTTCCGCTTATTGAAAGATGGAAAATACATATCAGAAACAGAAAAAAGTGATTTTGAAAGTTTTTTACTTCAAATTATACCGCCCAATCTTTTCCGGTTTTATTTTTTTGATGGAGAAAAAATCAGCGATTTTATTTTTAACGGCAACCACAATTCTGATTTTAAAGATGCATTTTTAAAGCTTTGCAATCTGGATACAATGGAAATTATATGTGAGAATTTCCGGCGGATTTCGCGCAGTAAATCTAAGGGTGGGATGAATATATCCGAAGAATATGATAAATGTTTGGTAGACGATAATTTATTAGCAGAAAGGATTAGTTCTGCAGAAGAAGAATATCAGGAAGTTGCGAAAGAAATAGATGATATTGACGACCGGTTGGAGGCATTGGAAAAAGGATATGCAAAACGAGGCGGGATATCAAAGAAAGAATGGCGTTCCATGCAAGATCGCATTGCAAAAGAAGAATTGAGACGTGAGGAAAATAAAAAGTGGTTAAAAGATATGGCCAATAACGTGCTTCCTTTTATTATTTTGCGTCCACAGTTGGAAGATTTAAAAAAACAAATTGCCATAGAACATAAGGCACAGATAGATATGAACGTAAAAAATACGATAGATACACCTCCTATTAAAAAAATAATTCAGAATGTCCTTTATGATTCAGGGATAGAATTATCAGAGGATATTACGGGTAAAATTATAGATGAAATCGTGGATTATACAAGTAAAACAGCAACTATAACACCGATTTTGAATCTTTCGGATTTTGACAGATATGAACTGACATCAAAAATCAACAGTTTAAATGCCTTCGATGTGAATCGTATCAAAAAAGCAACGGATGATAGTGAAGCATCATTAAATCATGTGAAAAGAATCCGGAAAAAAATGGAACGCAGCAGTATGGAAGGTTACGAAGGATATCTTCAGGCAAAAAGCGACTTAAATGAAGAAAAAGCGGAAAAAACAAAAGAACTTATGACAATAGATGCGGAGTTGCAGCAATACAGGGCAGATAAAGCGGTATCTGCATCAAAATTGGAAAAAGCCAAAAAGAATTATGAAGCATTATTGAAGAAACAGTCCGTGGACAATATATCGGCACGGGCGTTGCTGGTCTTCAATGAATTGCAGGCGATTCTTTATGATAAAAGCATTAAAAAAGTAGAAAATGATTTTCAAAAATATTTCAATTCACTTATCAATAAATCGGATTTGATAGATGGGATTCACATTGATAGCAACCTCAATGTGCTGCCTTATAAGAATAAAAGATATAATGTGATAGATTTGAAAAGAACGTTGGACAAAAACGGCAGTGAGTATATTATTGCTCAAATTGGCATGTATGCGTATGAAATGATGCAGAAAAAAATTGCTGGTGGATGGGATAAAATGGAGGCAATAGAACTTCCTGTGGAAGTGAAACAACAACTTTCCGCCGGTGAAAAACAGATATTTATTATGGCATTGTATCAGGCATTGTCGCAACTTAATAAGATGAATGTTCCATATATTGTGGATACTCCATTTGCGAGAATTGATAAAGAGCATAGAGAAAAGATTTTGGAAAAATTTTTTAAGCAACTGAACGGGCAAGTGATTATTCTTTCTACAGATGAGGAAGTGGTTGGAAACTATCGAGACGTGATTCAGGATGTGGTATCCGATACATTTATACTGAATCATACAACAGATGGGGATACGGAAGTTCTTGCAGGTACATACTTTGGGGGGAAGGCTGAATATTAAAATTTTTAGCCGGCAGGTTTGTGGAGCAGTATTCATAAACTTGTTAGTTCTCAGAAATGGAGGAAAAATGACGAATAAATTACATACATCCCGGCAGACGCAGGAAATATTTAGTGCGATTGCAAAGGCGGAAGGATTACAGCCATATATCCTTTCCAAGCTGGCGATTGCCCTATCTGTGAGAAAGGGAAAGATTACTGCAGAAGATTGCAAAATGGACAATGATGGGTTGGAACTAAGCAGACAAACGATTTTCGGGGGGCATGATCTCTTATTTAAGGCCCTTATTATTCATACGGAAAATAGAGAGATTAATGAGGAAGAGTATTTTCCGGGTATAGTGAAGGGGCATCTTGATCGGGGGGCAAAGCTGCTTGAGAATGAGAAGCGATATAGTAAAGATTTTTACAATCATTTATGCAGACTGGACAGTAATTTATAAAAAAGGAGGACAGCTATGGATTATCCAAAGGTAAAATCTTGCCTTGATACATCGGAAGATAACTTGATTGACGAATTATATTTGCCTTGTTTGAAGTGGGCAGAGAGATTCGATCGGGGAGTGGGGTATTTTACAACAGGCTGGTTAGAGTACAATGTCCCGGTTTGAGTGATTTTGCTTCCCGCAAGGGAAAAATGCGCTGCATTACAAGCCCTATTCTTTCCAATGACGATACAGATGCAATTATAAATTCGGAATATAGCGACCGGGATGCTTTTAAAAAATTTGAGGAGGCTCTTCTTGACAATGTACAGAAACTGGAAAAGGAAATGAAGTCCGATATACTCAACGCTTTTTCTTGGATGCTTTATGATGGAATTATCGAAATGAAATTTGCAATTCCCTGTAAGAAACTGGAGGAAGGTGACTTTCATGATAAGTTTGGCATATTTTACAGAGGTGAGGACGCGGTATCTTTTTCTGGTTCCATAAATGATAGTAAGCGCGGTTTTCAAAATTATGAGAGTATTAAGGCATTTAAGACATGGTCTGGAACGAAAGAATATGTGGATGCGGATATAATGCGTTTTGAGAAAATATGGAGACGCAAAGACAGAAATTTAAAAATATATGACATTCCCGGCGCAGTAAAAGAGCGGATTTTTCAATTACGTACGTCGGATAGGCCATACCAAAGAAAACAAAAGGATTCCAATCAGTGGGTGCATCAGGATAGAGCAGTAGAATGTTTTATGGAGAAGGAACACGGTATTCTTGCGATGGCTACCGGAACGGGGAAAACGGTTACAGCTCTTAAAATTATAGATAAGCTTTTTGAAGAAGGAAAAATACGGCGGGCGATTATTACTATGTATAGCAATGATTTGTTAGACCAATGGGCGAAGCAGGTGCGCGAGACATATAAAACCAAACAGATACATTACCATTATGGGTCGCAGAAACGTATGAATGATTTTATTATGCATCCAGACGAAGCCTTGTTGCTGATTTCCAGGGAAGCTAATTATTTGTCAAAATTGTTGGCGCTTTTAGACAAGGCTCCTGGCGACTACCGGGAAGACACTTTATTTATATTTGACGAGGTTCATGGGGCTGGTTCCTCTTCGCTTGTTGAAAATCTCGCGGGAAAATTGTCACCGTACCGTTACAGGCTTGGATTAAGCGCGACACCGGAACGAGAATACGATGCGGAAGGCAATGACTTCTTAAGGAATGAAATAGGTGAAGTGATTTTTAAATTTACATTGGAAGATGCAATCAGGGCAGGGATTCTTTGTGAGTTTCGTTACATTCCGTTGGAATATGAATTATCTGAGGAAGAAAAACAGAAAAAACAAAAAATTATAGCAGCGTTTCATGCGAAGAAGGAAAAAAAGGAAGTATATAATGAGGCGGATATGTATACCCAGATGGCACTGGTGAATAAAACTGCTGTGGATAAGATTAGGGAATTTGAGCATTTGGTTGCAGCACGGCCTGAACTTTTGGAAAAGTGTATTATTTTTGTACAGACAAAAGAGTATGGGAAAGCGCTTCAGGAAGTATTAATTCGTTATACGGATAGATATCACACATATTATGCGGAGGATGAGAAAATAAATCTGATTCATTTTGCTGAAGGAAGAATTGATTGTATTCTTACATGTCAAAAAGTTTCCGAAGGAATTGACATTAGCAGTGTAACTAATATTTTTCTTTTTGCCTCCGATCGTTCCAGGCTGGGAACGACCCAAAGGATAGGACGGGCGTTAAGGCTTGATAAAACAAATTCGGATAAAGTAGCAAATGTGATTGACTTTATCTTAAAAAGGTCAGACGAAAATGAGTACAATGCAGATAAGGAAAGGAAAGACTGGCTTACAAGACTTTCTAAAATAAGGGGAGGCAAAGGGGATGAATAAAATAATAGAAGCAGCTATAGATGACGTAATTGATAAATCGGATTGTCCGATGGATTTTAAATCTACCTTTAAACGATATGTCAAGAATGTATTTAATAACAAAAGAATGGAAAATGATTTGAAAAGAGCCCTTTCCTTTCTTGAAGAAAAGGGGGATGAAGAACCATGAAAATGTCTATTCTTGGGATAGAATATAAAAATATCCGAAAAATTGCGGACTTGAAACTATTGTTTACGGATTCTGTCGGGAAAGTGATTAATAATACTTTTATCATGATGGCAAATGGAACAGGGAAGACGACAACGATGACATTGCTTAAGGGGGTACTCGATGGGAAAGCATCAGAGTGGGAGGCAGAAGAAGTAAAGTCATTTGCACCAATAGGAAGAAAAGCGGATAAGGGTGAATTTAATGTTACAGTTCAATTTGATGACAAGCAGTATAAATATTTTTTGTGCCTTGATTACTGGAGAGGCGTTGCAACAATCAAAACGACGACAATAGAAATTGGCGGACAGGAGAGAGGCCGCCGTTTACCCAATTCGTTAAAAGATATTTTTACTTCGGAATTTGTCCGGCGTTTTGTTTTTGATGGTGAGCAAGTAAAAAAATCAATGGATAGCAATTCAAATGAGGCAGAGGAAACCATCAAATATTTATATTGTTTGGACAAGTTGGATAATATCATTGCTGATAATCAGAAAATTCTTGTAGAGATACAGGATGCAGAAAGAACGACAGGAAGTAGTGGTTCCCTTAGCAATCTTCGCACAAGGCATAGAAAGTTTTTTAATATAAAGAGAAATCTGGAAAAAAAGGCAGAGAAGTTACGGAAGAATATAGAAGAATGCCAAAAAGAACAAACAGATAAAATGGCACAAAGAGATACTCTTGATAGGAATTATAAGGAATTAAGCGAACAAAAGCAGGAAATTCTCAAAGAACAACAACATAACAAGGATCAAATAGAGGCACAAATTCTGGAGATTGTAAGGCTAGTAAAGTCTCCTTATTTGGTTTGTGCGGAATTTTCTGAACGCATGTGCGAACTTGCCGATGGTATGACAAAATTAAAACTACCTAAGAATATCTCAAAAGATTTCTTTGTGGAACTGGCAGATTCTAAAACTTGTGTATGCGGAAGGGAGATTGGAGAAAAAGAACGAGAGATTATATTGGAAGGTGCAAACAGATATTTAGGCAGCGATAAACAGGTCATTTTAAATGTATTGAAAAGCAGTTTGAAAAGTAGTCTATATGATGAAGGACTGGTCAAATCGTTCGATGAATTAAAAGAGTTGTGTGAAGAAGGTAATCGATTGCAAACTCGATTAAATAACAATGCTGAAAAATTATTGGCAGCAGGAGGGGAAGAAGCTTTTCAGTTAAATGAGGAGATAAATAAACTGAGAGAGAAAATTGTTGTGGCAGAATCACAATTAAAAAATAATAGAGTCTAAAGATGAATCGGATGAGGAATTAACGGATACCAATAATCTTTATAAGGCAGAGCTTGCATATAAAGATTATGAAGAAAAGATTGCGGCAGCTACGAAAACGCAAGAGGCATTGTACAAAAAAGAGATGGTAGAAACATTGCTCCTGAATATTAAGAAAAGGGCAACGGCTGGATTGAAGAAAGAAATTATCCGCAAAACGAATGAGAAACTTCAGAAAGTGATTACGGATGATTTTATAGAAGTTGAGAGTATTGACAGGTACATAAAACTGAAAGGAAAGGATGCTGCGAGCGAAGGGCAGGCTTTGGGAATTGCATATTGTTTTCTTGGAACTTTGTTTGAAGATGCGGATCTGGAGTTTCCATTTGTGATAGATTCTCCCACAGGTAAAATGGATTTTGACAAGAGAAAAGCAGTTGCGGATATTATCCCGGAAGTGTTCAGTCAAATGATTGCATTTGTCCAGTCGGCAGAGGTGGAGCATTTTGCCAATAAATTTTATGATAGGTCTGATACGCAATTCCTTACTATTATTGCATCGCCGCAAGGGGATGATGTGGAAGTATATGAAGGAATGGACTTTTTTGATTCTTACCAGCGTGATAATAAAGGAGATGGACAAAATGCATTTTAAATTTTCAAAAAGTGCCCAAAATTTTTTTTCAAATATTATGCCTTCAGGTGGATCGCATGGAACTAAAGGAAAAAATAAATTTGAAATCCAGTTTGATGTATATTATTGTTGTGCAATGATAGGCATGGCGGCAATAGAGCTGGATGAAGATACTACTGATTTAACTGATTTGATTGAAGGTTACCCGAAGCCATATATGGATTGTAAAGCGCAGATAGCAGGGCTTTTAGTTGCAACGGAAGCAAAGCGGCAGGATATTGATATGAAAGGAGATGGACTGGAAAAAATGATGTTGCATTATTTAAGTGATAATGAAACGATGCTTTCGGAGGAAGGGGTAAAAACGTTGAACGCTTATGCATTAAGGGGATTTCAACTGATTCAAGAATACCCTTTAGGTCAAAAACCTATGTCACGGGAAGAGTTTCTGGAAGCGTTTCATAGGGCTATTCAAATGTACAAACAGGAGTCTTTGGAATGGTAATTGTTATGGTAGATTATCATGTGCTATTATTGATGTTAAATATAGTGCTGGAAGAATTGCTGTGAAGAGCAGTGTGGTAGGACGTACTTTTTAAGCTTATTCAATGGTTTGAGAGAACCTGGTTGAATGGAATAGAAATGATTGAAATGGAGGGGAAAGCAATCGCTCGTGAGGGGCTATGAAAATAACAGGGAAAGCAGCAATAGAAACTAGACTGTAGAATAGGAGAGACCAACATGGGAAGGGGCACAGGCAGTGTATCCATTATAGGCGGCGCAGACGGGCCGACAAGTATTTTTATCGCCGGGAAAGACAGTAAAGTAAGGCTGGCAACAAGTATACAGAGTTATTTTAGCAAAATAAAAAGGAATAGGATGAAAAGGCGGATTACTGCCAATCCCCATACGTTGGAAGAAGTCGTGGAATGGTTGAAACGGGAATATGGGGCAGTGGAGGTTTCGCAGCAGTCTCATAATTATTTGGAGCAGAGGAGGGGGTTGAAGACATCCCTTGTCATGCGTCACCGCCCGGATTTGCTGGGGGAATGGAAGGACTTGGAAGTGCCGGAGAGAGCGGATATGGAAACTTTCAAAACATTCTTGGGGCAGATGCAGGAACGGAACAAGAAAGCAGGGGAAATAGAGGACGATATCTTTCCATTAGATTTCCATATATATGAGATAATAAGACCGGAGGGCGGCAGGATGGAGGTAGCGGTGGAAACTGTCTGGCAGGTGCTTGGAGGCTCATTCAGCGGGGATAAGAAGAGTATGAGGCAGCTAAAGAAACTGTTTAAAAATATTTATTTATATTATGGGGTTACAGATGAAGATATAAGGGATGAAACGGAAAGGTACAAGTTGCTTTTGACAACATTATGCTCATAAAAGGCTTTTACTTTCGATAAATGTTGTTGCAGCAGGTCGATTAAACGCGGGGGATTATTATGAAAGAAGAATGTTTGATTTGCAATGCTCTTTTGGAATATTTGGAAAAAGATGAACTTATGGAGTGTGCGGTCTGCCATAAAAAAGAGAACAGCAAAACCAGATGCATGAATGGGCACTATGTCTGTAATGAATGCCACACCAACGGGATGGAGCATTCTGTCCAATCTATAATACGTTCCGGATGTTTCAGCCATTCCAATTGAAAGCCAGTGGAGGAATAACCGCGGCCATTGAAGAAATACTCTTGAGGGAACACGTCCTCGCCAATCCAGCGTAATTGCTCTCCTGGTATTGTGTAATCGAAGCTCCGGTTTTGCCAGAAGCCCAACATAGAATCCCCAAACTGGTTGTCGTAATCAGGCCTGGCCCAAAACGGTCCCTCCACAGCCCGCTCTGAGGGCGGTAGGGCGGCAAAAATGGGATTTTCCTCGCCAAGGCCGGCACGGTATCCCATTAGCCACATGGTTAAGTTCATCAAATCATAAAATCTTTCTGGTCTGGGTCAACGCAAAAGAGTCCACTTTGCATCTTCCGGCAAAACCGCGATTTGAAAGGGGGTCAAAAGGTCTGCCCGGCAGTACTGAAGACGCTTTTTATAAAAATAGAAAATGGCGTTTAATCAGACTTCAAATAGTCCGATATAATTTATAGCAGGAAAGAACTTTAAATTGAGGAAGAAACGATGAAGATGGTAGTTTGCGACGACCGGGAGAAGGCTTCAAAAACAGTAAAATTCATTCAGACAAGGAGGGCATTGTAATGAGTAAAATTTTAGTTGCATTTTTTTCTGCCAGCGGTGTTACTGCCAAAGCAGCAAAAAAACTGGCAAAAGCTGTAGAAGCAGATTTGTATGAAATTCTGCCTGCCGTTCCTTATACTTCGGCGGACCTTAACTGGAATGACAAAAATTCCCGCAGCTCTTTGGAAATGAGTGATAAAGCATCCCGCCCGGAGCTAAAAGACTATAACGCCCCGATTGCAGGGTATGACAAAATTTTTCTGGGCTTCCCGATATGGTGGTATACTGCCCCCACAATTGTCAGGACATTTTTGGAAGCCTATGACTTTACCGGAAAAACGATTGTCCTCTTTGCCACTTCCGGGGGAAGCGGATTAGGGCGGACGGAGACGGAACTGGCAGAGAGTTGTTTTGGCGCAACAATGAAAAGTGGAAAATTGCTTAATGGAAACCTTTCGGAATCCGCATTGCGGCAGTGGGTGGAAAGCCTGTGAGGAGTTGGAGGGGTGAGAACCCGCAGAGGAGGAACATTTTGAAATGATTGAAACGGAGAGCCTTATCCTTGATAAAGCCAGGTTTTCGGATTGGAAGGAAATGTATTATAATGTCTGGTCACAGCCCGAAAGCGCAAAATATATGGAATGGAAGATTACTACAAGTGAAGAAAACGCCAAAATAAGAATCATGAAGACCATTGCGTTTCAGAAAGAGCATGATACATATTTGGTTTATGAAAAAGCAAGCGGTAAGGCAATTGGATATGCTGGTGTGGAACAAAAAGAACTTTATACATATCAGGAAGCAGGGATATGTTTGGGGCCGAATTATGTGGGAAAAGGGTTTGGCAAGCAGATTCTCCGGGGTTTGATTCAATATTGCAAAGATGAATTTGCCGCAAAAGAGTTTATTTATTCAACAAGAGAGGAAAATAGGGCTTCTAATCTGCTGGCAAAATCATTAGGTTTTACAATGGTTTCTTCAATGCCTAAAACAGACATTCGGGATGGGCATAGTTACAGCCTGCTGCAATATACCTTAAAACTATAACATCCCATCTGGTGGGAAATATGTGGTGGTATTATAGTTGTGAGTTACAATATGAATGAATTTCATCTGATAGGAGGACGGGGAGTATGGCTATGATAAAATGCCCTGAATGTGGAAAAGAAATCTCAGATAGGGCTGAAGTATGTCCAGGCTGTGGTTATCCGGTAAAAGATTATTTGCAGGAAACAAAAGACAAGGAGCAAAGAGAAATTCCGGAAAAGAAATGGAATGAATCGGAAAAGAAAGTTTCCATGTTAATGAAAAATAGGAAATTTCAAATTTCAGCAATAGTTTTGGCTATATTGGTTTTAGCAATAGTAATGGTGTATAAATGGATTCATGTTGAGGTAATACACGATGTAACATGGGGAATGAGTGTATCGCAAGTAAAGCAAAGGGAAGACAAATATGATGGAAATTCAGGATATTATGATGAAGAGAACGGATATTATGCAGTTTCAGATGTAGATTATTTGGGCGAAAGCGTAACGCTAATGTATATTTTTGAAGACGGAAAGCTGGCATCTATTTGGATAAGGCCAACATATGGTTCATATGAAAATGTTTATAAAATGGCATTGGAGATGTGCAGAACGAATAATTTACCGGTATCTTTTGAAGACAATGCGGATGATGAATATATTCCAAGATCGGTTTTGCAGTGGAATGTTAGGGGAACAACGATTGAATTGATAGGAAATTATGAAAATAAGTATGCACCAGAGTATTATTTTTCATTAAAACCATATAAAGGGAAGGAATTTGGAGAAAAGTATGAAAATAGGGGTATTTGCTATGTTGGAAATAAAACTTTGCTTCCGTGTAGAAATGAAATTACCCCGTGGTGTGAAATAAATGATGAAGGAAATGGATATTGCTATGAACATGGATGCTATGTTATAGGTTGCCCGAAAGGTTTTGCTAATGTGTATGATAGAGAAAGTCTGTGCTTAGAGCATCATTTTTTATGTGAATAGGGATATTGCTATAAGGCGTATGGTAAACCGATTCGGTCCGGCAGGCTTCTAAAATATCCGGCTATACTTTTGGGATGGGATAGCGTATAATGGAGCCAGTGACAAATAAAAATTTAGGAGTGATAAAATGGACAGACCTATTACAACATTATTTATGCTAATGTCGGTTGACGGAAAAATAAGCACCGGCGCAACGGACGATTTAGATGTAGACAAAGATTTTCCCAAAATTGCCGGGATTAGCGAAGGCTTGCACCAATATTATGAAATAGAGCAAACAACAGATTTATGGACGATTAATTCTGGCCGGGTTCAAGCCAAAATCGGTGCCAATACAAGGGAAATGCCAAATAAAACGCCCGTATCTTTTGTAGTAATAGATAACAAGCATTTGAACGAAAATGGTATACGGTATTTTTGTGCTTTATCAAAAAATTTTGTGTTGATTACGTCAAATGAAAAACACCCAGCATATAACATAGAGGAAAGCAATTTACATATCATTTATCAAAAAGAATTATCGTTAAATGATGCACTGATAAAGCTTAAATCGGAATATGGCTGTGAGAGAATAACGGTACAAACCGGTGGAACACTAAATGGCTTATTCCTTCGTGAAAAACTATTCGATTATGTTGATATTGTGGTTGCTCCGGTTCTGATTGGCGGCAAAGATACCTCCACTTTAATTGATGGCGAATCTTTGCTTTCACAAAGTGAATTATCAAAATTAGGTGTTCTGAAACTACAGGAATGCGTTGTTTTGGAGAACTCATATTTACGATTGCGTTATGAGGTAATTCACTGATAAAATCCGGTTTATCTGCTAACTGCTTTAATTTTCCTTGATTTTCAAGGCTATGCGGAATCCCTCTAACTTTTGCACTTTCCTGGCCGTTGTCCGGCAGGCTGTTTCTACGGCGGCAGGAAGTCCAAGGTTGCCCTTTGCTCTAAGGCAAACAGAAGGGATTTCCGTATAATCTTCCCGCGCATCTTCTGTCATTTTCAAGTTGTAATACTCATAATATACCCGATTTTTTTTGTGGCTTCCCTGTAGAAATCCCTGTGGTAGGGTTCATCATACTGCATACGGATTTTAAGCTTTTGTTTTCTTGCCTGTTTCGAGATACCAGCGAGGGCATTCCCAAAATTAACAATCCGTACTTTTTTCTTTTTAACCGGGCCGATTTCATGCTTACCCAACGTCAATGGAAGGGAAAAATGTACAGGATGCGGATGGATTGTGTAAAAGCCATTGCCCGAAACAGGATGGATATAAGCGTAAACTTTTAAAAGAATTTTATGGGGAATGGTGGAATGAATCATAAGAAAGGATGCTATGTATGATTAGAGAAATAGTGAAAAACGATTTAGATGGTTTATTGAGACTGTATATGCAATTACATAATAATCCGATGCCGGAAAAGACAGCTGGGATTTTGCAGATTTGGAACAGTATCCTTCAGGATAAAAATCATCATGTAATTGTTGCGGAAGAAAATGGGGAAATCGTATCTTCTTGTGTCTGCATCATTATTCCCAACATGACTCACAACCAACAGCCGTATGCCTTTATTGAAAATGTGATAACCGATGAAAAATGCAGAAAGAGAGGGCTGGCAACGCAGTGTCTGAATTATGCAAAGGAGATTGCCCTAAAAGAAAACTGCTATAAAATGATGCTGCTCACCGGTTCTAAGGAAGAAAGCACATTGGATTTTTATAGAAAGGCAGGGTACAACAGTGAAGACAAAACTGCATTTATCCAATGGATATAGTGTGGCACTACAAGGCAGCCAATAGAACCATACAGGAAAAAAGGTTTCTTAACCTGGATTTTCTTGGAAACTTAGGGCATCTCTGGTTCCCAATATGGATATAAGAGAGAAGATATCTATTATTTTGATAACGACAGGTTAATCAAATGATAGGTCGCATAGATGAAAGGGTCACTCCACACTAACTATTCTTCTTTTTATATTCTGTTCCCCACTCTACCATAGCGTCTAGAATAGGTTTTAGGCTATACCCCGTTTTCGTTAAAGTATATTCTACCCGTGGCGGCACTTCTGGATATACTTTCCGGGTAAGTAACCCGCTATCTTCCATTGAGCGCAAATTAGCAGTTAGAACTTTTTGGGATATATTTCCAACAGATTTTTTTATTTCACCGAATCGTTTTGTACCGTCTAATAAATCACGGATAATAAGAACTTTCCAGCGGTCACTGATAAGCATTAAAGTGGTTTCTACCGGGCAGGCAGGTAAATTTTTTTCCATGAAAAACCCCCATTTCTCCACAATAGTTTCTTTTAGGTAACTACGGCACAATAAAGTGCTTACTTTACGTTTTCACTCTACAGATATATTATAATCTTGCAAGCGGGGAAAAACAAGCCGCAACCTAAATCGAAAAAGAAAACAGGAGGAATAAAACTATGAAAATCGTAGTTATTTGTGCAAATGGTAAAGAGGGTAAGTTGATTGTAGAGGAAGCTATCGCAAGAGGGGCAGACGTTACTGCCGTTGTCTGCGGCGAGAACCAGTCAGCAGCAAAAAAGGTCATTCAGAAAGACCTGTTTGACTTGAACGCAGCCGATTTGAAATCCCTCTGCCCCGTAAAGGTAGGGGGATTTCTTACAGGTTAAAATATGAGTGCAGAAAAATATTTACAAATGATACAGCAGAATTTGCATTTCTATGGGGGAGTTTCATTTTCCAAATGAAGCAGCCGCCGAAATAACAATCCAAACGGTAAAAGATGATTTAGAAAAAGAATCCAAGTGATATGGAGGTGATTTTTTTATGTTTTCAAAGATTGCGGCTACAAAATCTACAAACAGTGCTTGGGATAACATCGAAAAAGTGAAAATAAAAATTCAGAGTGCAGACGCTATCTTGATAGGGGCAGGGGCAGGGCTGTCCACTTCTGCGGGATTTACTTATTCCGGGAAAAGGTTTGAAGATAACTTCCCGGATTTCATAGCAAAATATCATTTTAAGGATATGTATTCAGCGGGCTTTTATCCCTACAAAACATTAGAAGAATATTGGGCGTATTGGAGCCGTTACATTTTCATGAACCGTTACCAAAATGCGCCCAAAAGTGTCTATCAAGATTTATACAATCTAGTACAGGGAAAGGATTACTTTGTTTTAACAACAAATGTGGACCATTGTTTTCAAAAGGCAGGTTTTGATAAATACAGGCTATTTTATACACAGGGCGATTATGGGTTATGGCAATGTTCAAAACCTTGTCACAATAAAACTTATGATAATGAATCCATGATTAAAAGAATGGTTGCCGAACAAGAAAATATGTGTATTCCGTCCGAGTTAGTTCCACATTGCCCGGTTTGCGGTGCGCCCATGTCAATGAATCTACGGGCAGACGATACCTTTGTTGAGGATAACGGCTGGCATATAGCAGCAGACAGGTATCGAACCTTTGTAAGACGTTATAAGGGCTTGAATATTGTATATTTGGAATTAGGTGTTGGCGGTAATACGCCGGGGATTATTAAATATCCCTTTTGGCAAATGACCTATAAGAATCCCAATGCCGCTTATATATGTATCAATTTGTCAGAGGCTTATATTCCAACAGAAATCAAAAAACAATCAATGGGTATTGCTGCTGATATTGGAGGAGTATTGACGCACATAAAGAATCGTTTAGCAGAGCAAACGGTCTAAAGTATTATAAATTTGACTGCCAAATACAAGTGAAAACCAATTTCATATAGGAATCTCTTTTACTTTTCTCTCACTGTTTTATATAATGGATAACAGAAATATAATTCACACATATGTCATTCATAGAAATATTAGGCATATAGAGGATAAACATGGAGAAGAACGAAATGAAAGGAAGTATCTCTGCTTTTTAAATATTCAGTTGTAACACATGGGGAAAACTAGATAGGGATAACCCC
>Ga0137307_100927_pt2 | contig 29650 bp, 19 predicted proteins | sample NAcewD2O_March_2_FD_97180 | JGI IMG/M metagenome (GOLD analysis project Ga0137307, IMG submission 97180) | Mouse cecal microbial communities from Vienna, Austria - N-Acetylglucosamine amended D2O_March | ecosystem: Host-associated > Mammals > Digestive system > Large intestine > Cecum | place... | reverse complement strand
TGGCTGATGAGATCAACCGGACTTCTCCCAAAACCCAGTCGGCCCTTCTGGAAGTGATGGAGGAAGGACAGGTAACGGTAGACGGCGTTACCAGACAGGTCCCCTGTCCTTTTTTTGTGATAGCCACTCAGAATCCTTACGGCGCGGCAGGGACCCAGATGCTGCCGCCGGCTCAGATCGACCGGTTTATGATCTGTATGACCATGGGGTATCCGGATATGGAGAGTGAGCTGCTGATGGCAAAAGGCATGGACAGCGGAAAGCGGACGGACAGGCTGTCGGCCATGGTGATGGAAGATGAGCTGGCCGGCATGCAGGCGGAGGCGGACGGCGTGTATATTCACGATGCGGTTTATCACTATATTCTGCAGTTGGTGCGCGCGACCAGAGAGCACCCTTATCTGGAGATGGGGGCCAGTCCCAGAGCCACGATGGCGCTGGTGAAAATGTCCAGAGCCTTTGCCTGGCTGCGGGACAGGGACTATGTGTCGCCGGAGGATGTGGGCAGCCAGTTCGGCCATGTGGTGATGCACAGGCTGCAGTTGAACGGAAAGGCCAGAATGGAGCAGGTGAAAAGAGAGCAGATCATCGAGCAGCTGCTTCGCAGCGTCAAAAAGCCGGTTCCGAAGGGAGCGGAGAGATGATCGCCGGGATTCTCAGGCGTCTGAGCTTGAGCTGGTATTTGTTTCTGCTGTTTACGGCCTATTACATGGCGGGATGGTATCAGATGTACGGTCTGCTGCTGCTGTCCGCCGCCATGCTGCTGATTCTGGCGCTGATGTATCTGCTGACCTGGTATCTGATTGCCTGTCTCCGGGTTTCCGTAGGGCTTTCCGATGAAATGGTGCGCAAAGGGGCGTATGCGGAAGGCCGCGTGACGGTGAAAAACCGGAGCTTTTTGCCGGTTCTCAGGCTTCAGACCGTTGTCGCCTGTTCTGATGTGGGGAAAATTTTACTGCGGGGCGCCGTGGCGGGCAGAGGGGAAGCAGTGCTTTCCTTTCCGCTGCCTGTGGATTATTGCGGCGGCGTGTCAGTCAGGCTGTGCCAGCTTCGGGTATCGGATTATCTGAACTTCTTTCTGCGCAGAAAGCGGTTTGACAGTTGGATAAAACTGTCAGTCCGCGGAAAGGCATTCAAAGAAGAAGGGATGGAAACGATGCTGACGGTGCTGCCCTCTGAACATTTGGCCCGGTTTCTGCCGGAAAGTCCGGAGGCTTTCGGGATGAATCCGGCCAGGTTTGAACAGGCTGACTGGGGGAGCGGGACGGCCGCAGGCACAGACCCTTACGAGATCAGACAGCTTCGTCCCTATCAGCCCGGAGATTCGCTGCGGGACGTACACTGGAAGCTGAGCGCCAGGACAGAGGAGCTGTTAAGCAAGCAGTATGGCGGACAGGAGGAATACTGTGCCCGCCTTTTTTTGGATCTGCGGACGACGAAAAGACAGATGGAGCCCCAGAGTCTGGATGCGTTTCGGGAGCTGGCCGCAGCGCTGTCGGCGGGACTCTTGGCAGCAGGCCTTTCTCATCTGGTCTGCTGGTATGATGACAGAAGGAATGGCTGGGCGGAAATGCCGGTGGCTGACGGGGAAGGGCATCTGGCTATGTGCGCCGCATTGGTTCATGTGCCTCCGGTCTGGGTAAAGGAGCCGCCTGAGATCGGCGCGTTTCAGGCCGAAGCCGGGATATCGGGACAGGCTGCGGACCAGAATGCACTGTATTTTGACATGGAGCTGCATCTGTATGGGAGAGAGGGTTTGCTGACCCGATTTTCGCCGGATACGTATATCCGGGAGCTGGAACAAAGGTGGATTCACATATAATATGGGAGAATTTTTGTATTATTTCAGCGGCGTGCTGGGTATTGTGCGCGCTGTCACATCGCTAGCCGAGTTTGGCTGGAATCGTCAGGCTGTCTTTCTGGCAGCCTTTCTTTACTGCGGCGGCATGTGTCTGTTTGGGATGACCGGGAACCGGCGCATGTATTCGGGGATGGGCGGAAGGTGGCTGGGACCGCAGCTTCTGGCGGCGGCAAACCTGCTTTTGTTTGGCCGGATGCCAAATGAACTCCAGGGGATGGATCTGACTTTTCTGATGGTTGCCGGGGTATTGCTGGCGGCGATGGTTCTGTACTGGCTTTCCGTCATCTTCTGTAAAGGGTGGCTGTTTTATCCGATAACAGGGCTTCTGGTGGCGGCAAAGCCGGTACTGGGCGGAGAACCGGACCTGCTGGCCGTCTGCCTGCTGGCCTTTTTTCATCTGGGAGACAGGGCGATGGCCGCAGGCTCCTATAAAAAACGGGACGGAAGGCTGTGCGTCCGCCGGGAGACGCTGCGCCGCAGTCAGGGCCGGGGGATTCTGGCGCTTACCTGTCTGCTGGCCTGTTCTCTGCTGTCTGCTGCCGGTCCGACCTGGTATAAAAGAGAGGAACTTTTTCAGGCCCCTCTGGAGGCAGAGCGAAAGATTCGCCAGTCCTTTCAGATTCGGCAGCAGCTTCCGGTGTCGGTTACTCTGCGGGAAGACGGCCATGTCAGCAGGGGAAACCGGCATGTGCTGGGACAGGATGTGGCGGCGGTGAAAGTTTCAAAGCAGCCGGAACAGACTATTTATCTGCGGCAGTTTACGGGCGGAAACTATGGAGCGGATGCATGGCAGCCGGCGGATGAAACGGCATTTTTGGAAGAAACGGCTTCCTGGAATCCGGAAAGGCAGGAGGAGCTCAGACAGTTTCTGGATGAGCTGTCCTATCACAAAGCCTATGAAGCGGACCAGGGGGAAAACAGGGGCGGACGGATGGCGGTAAAAATGCTGTCGGGAAATCAGAACGAAAGCCGGTACGGCATGTCCCCTTATATTTCCGCCCTTCGGGGAGAAAATGAGGATGTCAGGCAGTTTTCCTGGTATACTCTGCAGGATTATTATGACCTGATGAAAGAGGCACCGTATCCGGACATGGATATGCCGGAAGAAGCATACATGGATTATGTCTATGAACAGTATACGCAGGTGGACCGGGAGCGGTTTCCCCGACTGTCGCAGCTCTGCCGGGACAATCCGGTATCCGGCTGGGAGGAGGCTGCTGATTTTATTGTGAAAACCCTTCACAGTCAGGCATCTTATTCCCAGACGCCGGGTGTGATTCCCGCCGGGGAGGAAATTCCGGAATACTTTCTGTTTGAGAAAAAACAGGGGTACTGTGTTCATTTTGCCACCACGGCGGTATTGATGTACCGGATGTACGGCATTCCGGCCCGTTATGCGGCGGGATATATTGCCCCTGCGGCGGGATTTTCCGCCGGAGAGGACGGGAACTGGAACAGTGTGCTCCAGGATCGGCTGGCCCATGCCTGGCCGGAAATCTATGTGGACGGGATGGGATGGATTCCGGTGGAGGCGACGCCGGCTTCGGCCTATGAGGAAGGGGTGCTGTCAGAAGGACCGTTTTTACGGCAGAATGAAGATCGTTTTTCGGAAATGGAAGATATGCCGGAGGCATCCTCAGAGTGGGAGGATGAGACGGAGACAGAAAGGGCGGAATCGGAAGAAAGCACGGAACAGTCCGGAGAGGAAACCGCCGCAAAGCCGGAGGAAAGCAGTGCGGCGGAAACGAAAACAGACGGTTCTGTTACTGACGACGGACAGAGCGGTTCCGGAGACGGGGCGGGGAGAAAGACGCCGGCATCCTGGCTTTTGCCGCTGCTGTCGGCGGCGGTTCTGGTAAGCGGGGCTTTATATGGGGGAATGAGACTGCTGTCAAAGCGGAGGAACCGGATTCTGAGCCGGCAGAAACGATACGGCCCTTTGGAGCTGTATGCCCGGCTGGAACAGGTGATGCGGCTTGGAGGCTGTCCGATCAGCTTCCGGGAGGGAGCGTCGGCCTGTGCCGCCCGGCTGGAACAGGCCATTCCCGGGCTCGATCCGAAGACGGCCGGACAGGCCATGGCGGCGGTGGACCGCGCCGCGTTCGGAAAAGGAGAACGGGGAGAAATCACCCCGGAACAGCGGCGGCAGATCTGGCTGGTTTATGAGGCGGCCTGCCGGTGTACGCAAGGAAAGCTGGGGCCGGCGGGGCGGTGGTATTTTAAATATTTGAAAGTGTTCTTATAGCCATACGGACAGGAATACTGTTTTTCAGGTTAATGGGCGGGTTTTACCCGCTCATTTTTCATGATATTCCGCACCGTATCATAGATATAAGGTTTCAGCTGCTCCAGAGGCAGCGGCTGGCCGTACAGGATGGAATTGTAGCTGGTTCCGCTGACCAGCTCCACGATCATGTAAATCATCACTTCCGGATTGCGGTAAGTATAGGCGGCCTCGGACAGAAGATTATGGAAAATGCCCAGAATGTTTTCTGAGTCCTTGAGTTCCGCTGCGGACAGAAAATTTTTGAACATGCCCCAGCTCAGATGTTTGGACAAAAGCAGCACCAGCTGACGGTCTTCCGAAAACTGATTGAGGATATGGTCGATAAAGAAGATAACCTGTTCCTCGAAATCCGTTATGCCGCTGTCTGTCAGGCTGCGGTAGGCGTTGTGAAATACCAGGCTGGCCTTGTGCGAGATCAGATGGTTCCGGATATCGGATTTGTCTTTAAAATAGAGATAAAAAGTGCCTTTGGCCACACCGGCGGCTTCCACAATATCGGAGATAGAGGTTTTGTGGAAGCCATTGTTGATAAAAAGGGAAAATGCCGAATCCAGCAGAGATTCCCGTTTCTTTTTTTTATTCATGTCTATTCTTTTCATTCTGCGTACCTCTTTTCCTCAGTTGTGCAACTTCCCTCCCAAATCCCTTTGGATTAGGGAGGATTTCTGCTGTTTTAATTGCCTTGTTAAATAATGTCACAATTCTATACTACCCTGTGAAAATTTGTTCGTCAAGATTAGTTTATATAAAGTTAATAATTTCGGTATTGGACTTCTGGTCATTTGTACCTCGTAATAATAAAAAATAACGAATAGTCATGGAAATGCCATGGGGTTATTACGATTATTGATCTGAAAATATATGGTAATACCGGAGGGAAATGTGCTATACTGTTCCATAGCAATACCCGGTAACGGAGATCGGCGATATCCTAAGAATCATATAAACTCTTATACCGTAAGAATTTAAGAAATCATAAAAGATAAAGAGGCGGAGGCAGAGAAAATGTCTGAACTGCAAAAAAGAATAAAACCGAACCATTCTTCCGTAAAAGACATGACCGTGGGAAATCCCTATACCCAGATGATCGCATTTACCCTGCCCGTGCTGCTCAGTCAGATTTTTCAGCAGCTTTACAATACGGCGGATGCCTTTATTGTGGGCAGGGCGCTGGGAACCAATGCGCTGGCGGCGGTGAGCTCGTCGGGAAATCTGATTTTCCTGATGACCAGTTTTTTCTACGGCACGGCCATGGGCGGCGGCGTGGTGATTTCCAAATATTTCGGGGCGGACCGAAAAGAGCGGGTATCCTGTGCCATGCATACCCTTCTGGCGTTCGGCATTGTCAGCGGCCTGTTTCTGACGGCGGCGGGCGTGGCCTGTACGCCCATATTCCTGAGGTGGATGCAGACGGACCCGGTGGTGATGCCGGAGGCGGTGGCATATTTTCGGTATTATTTTACGGGCGTTCTGGCCATGGTGATGTATACGATCTGCTGTGGTATTATGAATGCGCTGGGGGACAGCCGGAGGCCGCTGTATTATCTGATCGTATCATCCCTGCTGAATGTGGCGCTGGATATGTTGTTTCTCATGGGTTTTCACTGGGGCGTCTGGGCGGCGGCCGTAGCGACGGTGATCTCTCAGGCAGTCAGCGTGCTTTTGTGTATGGCGCATCTGCTGAATAAAAACAATCCCTTTGCGGTGGAGCTGAAAAAAATCCGCTTTGAAAAAAAGATTTTGCTGGAAATCCTTCATTACGGCGTCCCCTCCGGCATTCAGAATTCCATGATTGGCCTGGCAAACGTGGTGGTGCAGTCCCAGATCAACCGGTTCGGCAGTCTGGCCACGGCGGCGGCCGGCGTTCACGCAAAGATCGAGGGCTTCGCCTTTTTGCCGATTCTCAGCTTTAATATGGCCGGCACCACGTTTGTCAGTCAGAATCTGGGAGCAAAACAGTATAAACGGGCGAGGCAAGGAGCCGCTTTCAGCATTATCGCCGCGGTGCTGCTGGCAGAGGGGATCGGAATCCTTCATTATTCCTTTGCCCCGGCGCTGGTGGGGCTGTTTGACAATACGCCGGGAGTGGTAGCGTTGGGCGTACGGCAGGCCCGGACCGTGACGCTGTTTTATTTTCTGCTGTCCTTTTCCCATGCGGTGGCCGCCGTCTGCCGGGGAGCGGGAAAAGCCTTTGTGTCCATGGGTGTGATGCTGTCGGTCTGGTGCGTCCTGCGGGTGATTTATATCGTGACCGTGATGGAGCTGACCGGTAATATCGGCCTGATTTACTGGGCCTATCCGCTGACATGGGGGATCAGTTCGGTGATTTATCTGATCTATTATTTTAAGGCGGACTGGGTACATGGGTTTGAAAAAGGATGAGAATGTTATATTTCGTAATATTGTTGACGGGAAAGCCAGTGGCCGTGTCTGGTGATGCGTGCATGGGCATTCGATAAAAATTGAATTAGAGATTTATGGGAGGAACAGTGGCTATGAGCAGAATGAAAAAAAGATGTGCCGCAGCGGTGTTTCTGCTACTGATATTCTTGATCGTTATTGGAAAAAGCAGTACGAATGGCTATAATCGGACATTTGCGCGAGGAGAATTAACAGCCCTGCGAGGGCAGATGCATGCGGAAGACGGAATGGAAGCGGGGCTGTTTTGTGAAGGACCCGGTGTAAGCCTGATGTCCGGCACCTTTTCTTTTTCCATAACCTATGTGGCAGATGTAGAGGGAAGCAGTGTAGCAGTTTACGGGGATGGACGGGACGAGTCTCCGGCATATACGCAGATGCTTCCCATCTCTGACGGAACGGCTCCGGCAGAATTTACTTGTGTGTTTCCTGATGGGATCAAGGATTTGCAGGTACGTGTCAGTTATGGCGGGCAGGGCTATTTTGAAATGATTGAATTGAAAATAAAATCAGAAGGCCGGATATGTAATGATTATGTTGCCATTACGTTGTTTTACACGGCTCTTGCATTGCTCTTTTTATGGCTGCGCCGCATAAATGAGGATAAAACCGGTCTGGAAAATTCAGCAAACATATATTTGCTTGTGACAGGAACGGCTTTGCTGATCAGTTTGCCATTGTGTACGGACTATATAAAAGGTGGTTCGGATTTTGCGTATCATTTGAACCGGATCGAAGGGATTCGTGCGGCGCTGCTGTCCGGGCAGCTTCCGGTGCGTGTTCATGTCAACGCGTTAGATGGATTTGGCTATGGCTCACCGTTGTTTTACCCGGAATTGTTGCTTTATATACCGGCTATTCTTCGGATTCTCGGCGTGTCGCTGGTAATGTCCTATCAATTGTTTACGGTTGCCATGAATGTGGCTGCCGGGTGGACGATGTATCTGGCCGCGTCGCGTATTTTTGGAAAGAGGGAAATCGGTGTACTGGCTTCCTTATTTTATATTACGGCGGTATTTCGTTTGGGTGCCGGTTATTATGTAGGATTGTACGGATGGTATACGGCGATGTCGTTTTTGCCGCTGCTTTGTTTGGGCGTATATGAGATTATTGTGGGCGATGCCTCGAAATGGATATACGGAGCAGCGGGATTTACGCTGGTTTTGCAGACACATATTTTGTCAGCGTTTCTTTCTTGTCTGATGATTGCGGCTGCCTGTGTGATCCATTATAAAACTTTTTTTCGGAAGGAACGGCTGTGCAAAGCTCTGAAAGCGGCAGGTTTGGCGTTGCTGCTGAATCTTTGGTTTATAATACCATTGGTGTATATGATGGTGGAACCTATGAATTTGCAGGAATTAAGTTTTCGTTTTACGGAATTTACGGTGCCGTTGGCACTGCTATTCAAATGTTTTATGGAAATCGGATTTTTTACCATGAAAGAGGGTGCGGCGTTGCATAATGTAGTTCCGGCTACCATAGGCCCGGCTCTGACTGCGGCCAATCTGATTTTGCTGCTGCCTTTTCTGTGGGCGGGGATGAAACGGTCATCTTCCTGTGCGAGAGTACGAAGAACGGGTGTATATCTGGCTTTGTGGGGTAGTGTTTCTCTTTTTCTTATGAGTCGCTTGATGCCATGGAAAGCGGTGGCAAAGATTCCGGTTTTTGCTTCGATGCTGGCTTATATACAGTTTCCCTGGCGGCTGTTTTCTTTTGTGCTGCTGTTTCTGTGTATGTCTGGCGCAGCAGGTGTGTGGCTGCTGGCTCAGGAGTATGGACAATGGAAAAGAATTGCATACGCATTGATAATGCTGGTATCATTTCTGTCTGCGATGTATTATTTGAATGGAAATAATGGAGAGCATGTGCTTCTTATGCAGACTGAGCTGATTGACTCCGGGCGAATCGCAAATGGAGAATATCTGTATGAGGGGACAGATATTGACTGTCTTCCTGATTGGGCGGGGAAAGTTACGGTGCAGAAGCGGGAGGACGGGTCGGAGAAGGGAATTGTAATTTCAGATTATGAGAAAGAGGATGGCAATCTTTCGTTCCATTATGTAATGGCAGAGCCGGAGGCCGCTTATGTGGAACTGCCGTTGCTGTACTATCCGGGCTATGCCGCATGGATTGACGGACAGAGGGCAGAGGTGGAACGGGGAGAGCAGAACGTTCTCCGGCTTTGGCTTTCGCCGGGGACACAAGGGACGGTAACGGTGCGCTATGCCGGTCTGCGGATATGGAATGCGGCCGCATGGATTTCCTTCATTACATTGATGGTTGTGAGTGTGTATTATGGAGCAAAACGGTGGAAAAAGTATATCTGAATATGATGCTCAAGTTCGGCGTTATGGAAATCTTGTAAGAGACGTTGTCAACGTATTCTGCTGAATATTTTATTAAATGGGGCCGTCGCATGAAATAATAAATGCGCGGCCCTATTTTTCACCTGATCTTTTCCAATTCCTCAAAAAATCCCGGATAGGAAATATTCACGCATTCACTGTCCTGAATCACGGTTTCCCCCTCCGCAGCCAGCGCCGCCACGGCGAAGCTCATGGCAATCCGGTGGTCCATATGGCAGGGAACGGAGGCACCGTGCAGAGGCCGTCCGCCCCGGATGATCATGCCGTCGTCAGTCTCTGTCACGTCCGCTCCCATGGCGGTAAGGTTTTCCGTCATCACCCGGATGCGGTTAGATTCTTTCACTTTCAGCTCGGCGGCGTCCCGGATCAGGGTTTCTCCTCTGGCAAAGCAGGCCATAACGGCGATAACGGGAAGCTCGTCGATCAGGGTGGGGATCAGCGCCCCTTCGATGGTACATCCTTTCAGGCTGCTGCTGCGAACCAGCAGGTCAGCCACAGGCTCTGCGCTGTCGTGATTCTCATTTAACAGCGTCAGGTCGGCGCCCATCATCCGGCATACCCGCAAGATGCCGTCTCTAGTGGGGTTGATGCCCACATTGCGGATCAGAAGCTGTGCGTCAGGGACCAGCAGTCCGGCGGCGATAAAATAAGCGGCGGAGGAAATGTCTCCGGGCACATGGATTTTCCGGCCGTACAGCTCGTCGGCGGGACGAATGGAGGCGGTGGCGTCCCGGCTGTCCACCTCTGCGCCGAAATACCGGAGCATCAGTTCCGTATGATTGCGGGACAGTGCCGGTTCCGTTACCTGGGTTTCTCCTTCCGCATATAATCCGGCCAGCAAAAGGGCGGATTTTACCTGGGCAGAGGCTACGGGGGACTGATAATGAATCCCCTGCAGCGGTTTCCCCTGGATGCGCAGAGGCGCACAGTCATTGTCGTTTATGCTGACGATATCCGCTCCCATCATCCGAAGCGGCGTTATAATCCGTTTCATGGGCCTTTTCTGAATGGAGGCGTCTCCGGTCAGGGTGACGCAGAAATTCTGTCCGCTTAGGATGCCGGAGATCAGCCGGGTGGTGGTGCCGCTGTTGCCGCAGTCCAGTACCCGGTCAGGCTGCCGCAGTCCCCGCAGCCCCCGTCCGTGAACGATGACCCGCCCGCCGTCATTTTCGATTTCCACGCCCATGGCGGAAAAACAGCCGATGGTGGACAGGCAGTCGGCTCCCTGCAGAAATCCGGTGATCTCCGTGGTGCCTCTGGCGATGGAGCCGAACATAACGCTGCGGTGGGATACGGATTTGTCACCGGGAACCGTCAGCTCTCCGCGCAGACGGGCGGCTTTTGTCAATGTGATCATATAAAAGTTACCTCGTTTGTCTTCCTATCGTTTGTACACCGTATACTGGCACCGTATCAGCAGTTCTTCCGCTTCATCGGCGGCCTCCTGGGTGTAGAATTCCACTTTCAGCACGCCCTGCTCAAAGGCCCGGTTGTGGAGAATACCGATATTTTTGATACTGATCTGATGGGCGGCCAGCGTGGTGGCCACGGTGGCGATGGCGCCGGCCCGGTCAAGCAGGTCGCAGTAAATTGAAAATTCCTTCTTTAACAGCCCTTTGGACTGATCGGGAATGGAATCCCGGTATGTTCTGGAGGTGTCGAACAGGCCGTAGATTTTTTCGCCGTCCTCCTGTTCCACCGCCTGGAGAATATCCTCCATGGATTGGATATACAGCCGCAGGATCTTTCCGATGTTCCTGCTGTTGGTGGTGCAGATCTGCTGCCACATCTCCGGGGAAGAAGATGCGATCCGGGTGATATCCTTAAAGCCGCCTGCCGCAATCTGCTTCATGGTCTGATTCTGGTTGTCATTGTCCTTCACCAGATTTACCAGCCCTGCCGCGATCAGATGGGGCAGGTGGCTGATGGTGGCCACGATATAGTCATGTTCTTCATAATCCAGCACCAGCGGCAGCGCATTCAGGTCTTTCACCACGGAAAGGCACAGCTCTTTCTGTTCCCTGGTGCTGGCGGCCGTAGGCGTCAGCACATACCAGGCATTTTCCAGCAAATGGTCCGTGGAAAATGCGAAGCCGCTGCGCTCGGAGCCGGCCATGGGGTGGCCGCCGATAAACTGGCGTTCCATGCCAAGCCGTTTTGCCGCCCGGTGGGTTTCCGTTTTGGTGCTGCCCACGTCGGTGATGACGCAGCGGTCTGAGACGATGGGTTTCAGTTGTTCCAGATAGCTGATATTGTGAGCGACCGGGGCGCACAGAAAGATCAGGTCACAGCCGGAAAACCGCTGATCTACCCGGAGGCACCCTTCGTCGATCACCCCTTCTTCCACAGCGGCCTGCACAGTCTGTTCCGAGCGGGCCAGTCCGATCATATGCCAGTCCGGGTGAATTTTCCGCAGTCCCTTGGCGATGGAACCGCCGATTAAGCCCAGGCCGATAAAACCGATGTTCATACTGTTAAAACTCCCTTCCGGCCAGCGACGCATAGGGGCGCAATTCCTGGCAAAGCTGCTCGAAATCATCAAAGGTCAGCGACTGAGGACCATCGGACAATGCGCAGGAGGGGCAGGGATGCACCTCGATCATCAGACCGTCTGCGCCTACTGCCACGGCAGCTCTGGAAACAGGAGCCACATAAGCTCTGACTCCGGTGGCGTGACTGGGATCTACGATCACCGGAAGATGGGTTTTCTGCTTTAACACGGGAACTGCGCTGATGTCCAGGGTGTTTCTGGTGGAGGTTTCGTAGGTGCGGATGCCCCGTTCGCACAGCACCACATTTTCATTGCCCTCGCTCATAATGTATTCGGCGGCGTTCAGCCATTCGTCGATGGTGGCGGCCAGCCCCCGTTTTAAAAGGACGGGCAGTCCGGATTTTCCGGCTTCTTTTAACAGCTCGAAATTCTGCATGTTTCTGGCGCCGATCTGCAGCATGTCCACGTATCTGGCGGCGGTCTCAATGGCTTTCAGGCTGGTTACTTCGCAGATGGTGCGCAGCCCGGTTTCTTCACGGGCAGTTTTCATATATTTCAGCCCTTCTTCTTCCAGTCCCTGGAAAGAGTAGGGGGAGGTTCTGGGCTTATATGCGCCGCCCCGCAGGAAAGTGGCGCCGGCTTTTTTCACGGCTTTGGCCGTGGAAAGAAGCTGTTCTTCATTCTCGATGGCGCAGGGACCGGCCATAATCGTCAGCGTATGGGGGCCGATATCGGTATTTCCCACATGGATCACGGAATCATCAGGGTGGAACTGCCGGTTGGCGATTTTATAGGATTCTGTTACATTGACGATTTTCTCTACCTCCGGAGCGATCTGAATGTTGGATTGAGAGAGGCGGGTTTTGTCACCCACCGCACCGATGATAGTGACCTGATCTCCTTCTGAGAGATGGGCCTGTAATCCGTTATCCTCAATAATTTTTACGATATTCCGGACGGATGAGGATTTTGCCCCCGGTTTCATAATAATAATCATTGCTCTTTCCTCCTGCGCAGGGCGTGTCCGCAAAAGAAATGTTCTGACACGCCTTGGTAAATATTACCATATTGTATATGTTAGGTCCGTTTCCGGAGCACATAACACGGAAAACGGCGCAAAAATATACGGATGGCCTTATTAACGTGAAACATTGTACTCTATCCCTGCGGGTTTGTCAATGAATTAGTACGTTGAACTTTAAAACTTTAAAGCGAGAGTTGAAGGGGAGAAATAAACAGATAAATTAGAATCCGGCTTTATCTGAAATCTCAAATATAAAATTGTGAAATATGAATTAATTGCTTGTAATATTGAGAATCTTTTAGTAAAATAGAAAGAGGGCGGCAAAGTCCATTTTGTATCCTCCGGGCTGCATCGGGGATATGAACACACTACATATTTTGGAGGTAATTTACATGAATGTTTATGAAACAGATAAAATCCGCAACGTTGTGCTTCTCGGACACGGTGGCGCCGGAAAGACGACCCTGACAGAAGCTCTGGCGTTTATTACAGGTATAACGAAACGGATGGGGAAGGTAACGGACGGAAATACCATCAGTGACTTTGACAAAGAAGAAACAAAACGTCAGTTCTCCATCAGTACCTCCCTTGTTCCCATCGAGTGGGAAGGCTATAAAGTGAATGTGCTTGATACGCCCGGATATTTTGACTTTGTGGGAGAGGCCGAGGAAGCGGTAGCCGCTGCCGACGCGGCTGTGATCGTAATCAACGGCAAGGCCGGCGTGGAAGTGGGAACGGAGAAAGCCTGGGAGCTCTGCGAGAAGAACAGACTTCCCGTTATGTTCTTCGTGACCGGAATGGATGACGACCATGCCAGCTTTAAGAATATCATGCTGGTGCTGAATGAGAAATTCGGCCGTAAGGTGGCGCCTTTCTACGTTCCGATGAGAGAGAACGAGAAATTTGTGGGCTATGTAAACCTGGTTAAGATGAAAGGCCGCCGTTTTGTGGGCGAAACCAGCGAGTTTGAGGAATGTGAGATCCCGGATTATCTGGAGCATCATGTATCTGTCAGCTATGATTCTCTGATTGAAGCTGTGGCCGAGACCAGCGAAGAATTTATGGAGCGTTATTTCGAGGGAGACACCTTTACCAATGAAGAAATTTCCCAGGCGCTGCGCACCCATGTGATGGACGGCGAGATTGTGCCCGTTCTGATGGGTTCCGGTATCAATGCTCAGGGCGCGAAGATGCTTCTGTACTGTATTTCCAAGTACTTCCCTTCACCGCTGCAGAGATCCGTATACGGCAAGGATTTAAGCAACGGCGAGATCGTGCCGGTGGAATATGACAGCAGCAAGTATATGAGCGCCAAGGTATTTAAGACGCTGGTAGATCCGTTTATCGGAAAGTATTCCATGCTGAAAGTATGCACCGGTTCTCTGACACCGGACACCATGCTTTATAATGTAAATAAAGAGACAGAAGAAAAGCTGTCCAAACTGTATGTTCTGAGAGGAAAAGAGGCCATCGAGGTTTCCGAGCTGAAAGCCGGCGACATCGGCGCAGTGGCCAAGATCAATCATATCGCCACCGGCGACACCATCGCTCTGAAGGGCGCGCAGGTGGTATATGACCGTCCTGAGGTTTCCGTGCCTTACACCAGCATGGCTTACAAGGCCGTGAACAAGGGCGACGAGGATAAGATTGCTTCCGCGCTGGCGAAGCTGATGGACGAAGATCTGACCTTAAAGAGCGTGATAGACAGCGAGAACCGTCAGACCCTTCTGTACGGCATCGGCGATCAGCAGCTTGAGGTGGCGGTCAGCAAGATGGCGGAGCGGTATAAAGTAAATGTGGAGCTTTCCAGACCGAAAGTGGCATTCCGCGAGACGATCCTGAAAAAATCCACCGTTACCGGCACGCATAAGAAACAGTCCGGCGGACACGGACAGTACGGCGTGGTTGTGATGGAATTTGAGCCTTCCGGCGATCTGGAGACACCGTTCGTATTTGAAGAACGGGTAGTGGGCGGCGCCGTGCCGAAGAATTATTTCCCGGCCGTGGAAAAGGGTCTGCAGGATTCCGTTCTGAAAGGGCCGGTGGCCGGATATCCGGTAGTGGGCCTGAAAGCGACGCTGATCGACGGCAAGTACCATCCGGTAGACTCTTCGGAGATGGCGTTCAAGACGGCGACTTCCATCGCTTTCAAGGCAGGCTTTATGGAAGCGGGCCCGGTGCTGCTGGAGCCGATCGCTACTTTAAGCGTAACGGTTCCTAATAACTTTGCCGGCGATGTAATGGGCGATATGAATAAGCGCCGCGGCCGTGTGTTGGGGATGGATCATATTCCGGGCGGCAAGCAGGTGATTACGGCAGATGTGCCCATGTCCGAGCTGTTCGGTTACAATACGGATCTGCGTTCCATGACAGGCGGCATCGGTACCTTCTCCTATGAGTTCGCCCGCTATGAGCAGGCGCCTGTGGATGTACAGCAGAGAGAGATTGCCGCGAGGGCTGCGGAATAATAACGGAAACAAAAGACCGGAGGCTTGGGAATTGTAAAAAACAGAATCTGGCAGATACGGGCGGGGCGGCTGATTTGATCAGTCGTCCCGTTTATGGAATTATGATATTGACTAATAAAATGAAATAAAAGGACAGGAGTCGAGGGTTTATGGGCAAAATCGAAGGGATTTTTATTCAAAATTATGGCTCATTGAGGGATATCACGTTAGGAAGAACATATACGCATCAGGAACAGCCGCCATTGAAAAATATGACTACAATTATAGGTCCAAGCGGGAACGGGAAGAGCACAATTGCGGATGTGTTTGGATTTATAGCGGATTGCCTGGATTCTGACGTAGAAGCGGCATGTGATGCCGGAAACAGGGGAGGATTTGAGCAGATTCGTTCACAGGGCGAAACAGACCCTATAAAATTTGAGCTGTATTATCGTGAAAGTAATAATGCTCGTCCGATTACCTATGAAGTGTCCATTGATCTGGATCGATCCGGAAGACCGTTTGTGAAAGAAGAACGTTTAAGACAGCGAGTGGAGGCGAAAGGAAGACCCAGATCATTCTTACGTCTGCAAAATGGAAGTGGTTTTGCGTATGAAGGAAATTTTGGCGGGAAGGATGACGATACCGGTGTAAGCGATGGCGTGCAGGTGCCGGTAACGTTGTCAGATAATCGAAAATTGGGCGTTGTGACGCTGGGAGCGATGAAACAGTATACCAGGATCGAGAAATTTTTGAAATTTCTGCGCAGCTGGTACTTGTGTTATTTTACGCCGGATGCCGCTCGAAAGATTCAGACTTCGGCGCCGCAGCCTTATTTGGACAGAGTAGGCAGTAATCTGAATAATGTAGCGCAATATATGTATCGGGAAAACAAGAATGAATTTGTCAAAATATTAAAAGATATTCAAGATAAATTACCGGGGATCACGAGGATTGAACCATTGAAAATGCCGAATGGACAGATTGTTCTGCAATTTTGGGAAAAAGGATTTGAATCGCCTTTTTTTACACAGAAAATGTCAGATGGAACGTTAAAATTGTTTGCGTATTATTTATTGCTGCATGAGAGCAATCCACGTCAGTTGGTGTTTATCGAAGAACCGGAAAATGGACTTTATCATCATTATCTGGCCGATTTGGCAGAGGAAATGAAGAAAAATGTGGGGAGAGGATTCAGTAAACAGTTATTTGTCACCACACACAGTCCTTTTTTTGTAAATGCCTTATCTCCGGAAGAAGTATGGGTTTTGAGAAAAGAAGCAGACGGATTTTCCGTAGCGCAGAGAGTGTCTGACTATCCGTTTGTCAATGAATTAACGGAACAGGGAGTCGTGGTAGGGGATTTATGGTATGATAAATATTTTGGATGAGAGGTGACGAGCATGCATTTTCAATGTCTGATTGAGGATTTGTCCGGACGGATATTAGTTGAGCATGTGATGGATAAACTGAAAAAAGAGGGATATGAATTTACTGTTGACAGCAAAGCATTTCAGGGGATAGGCGGATTTAAAAGTACCGGAAAGGCGAAAGAGATTAAAACGAATAAACTTCTGAATGATTTACTGATTTTCTTAAAAGGTTTTGATAAATATTTTTTGGGATACGATGCATGTATCGTCGTGGTTTTGGATAATGATGAGCGTGATATAGAAGAATTTCAGGAACAGTTGAACAGACAGGCGGTTTATGCCATGATATCTGTGGATCATGTTTTTTGTGTTGCGATTGAGGAAATGGAGGCCTGGCTTTTGGGCGACAGGGAGGCTTTGTTTCAAGCCTATCCGGAAGCGAGGGAAAGTAAATATAAAGAATACAGGCAGGACAGTATATGTGGCACATGGGAATGTCTGGCCGATGTTGTATATAAAGGCGGGCTAAAAAAATTTAAGAAAGATTGCCCCACATACAGAGAAATTGGAAAATGTAAAGCGGAATGGGCGAGAGCAATCGGACAGTATATGAATCTTGATGCGAATGCATCGCCCAGCTTTAACCGGTTTGTGAGTGAACTGCGCAGCAGATTGATGCCTGGGTGCGAATGATCGAAGAATATGAAAAAAGCACTTTTTTTGTAAAATATTCTTGAAATATGTTGTAACATAGAGTATTATCTATTTATGCTTTAAGAAAAAAGACTGGTATCTGAACAGACCATCCGGTCGGGTGACACAGAATACCGGAAACAGCTTGAGAAACTTTCGCATGAGATAATGTGGAAGGAAAGCTGGAAGAATGAAAAACAGGAGGAATGACATGAAAAAAGCACTGAGCCTTGTACTGGCACTGGCAATGGTTCTTTCCCTGACCGCCTGCGGCGGTAAGGAGGATGGAAAAACAACCACTGCCGCACAGAATGAAGGAACAACGGCTGCCGCGCAGGATGAAGGAACGACCGCAGCCCCTCAGGGAGAGACTGCGGCCGGAGGTGAGACGGAAGCAGCCGGCGGAGCGAAAGCAGGCGTGATGCCCGCGATCGCGAAAGAGGATCTGAAAATCGGCGTGATTCATATCACGGATCCGGCGGAGGGTTCCGGCTATACATATACCCATGACCAGGGCATTGTGGGCATGCAGGAAAATCTGGGTCTTTCCGACGACCAGATCGTGAGAAAGAATAATGTGGATGATTCAAACGCTACGGAGATCGAGACGGCGATTCAGGAATGTCTGGAAGAAGGCTGCAATGTGATTTTCGCCACCAGTTGGGGCTTTATGGATACCTGCGAAGCATTGGCGGACGAGTATCCCGAAGTGATTTTCTCCCATGGTACGGGCTATAAGTCAAACGGCGTAAACTTTAATAACTATTTCGGCAGAATTTACCAGGCCAGATATTTAAGCGGCATCGCTGCGGGCCTGAAAACAGAGAGCAATAAAATCGGCTACGTGGCGGCTATGGGCAAGGACAATTCCGAAGTGACCGGAGGCTGCGACGCATTTGCCATGGGCGTATATTCGGTAAATCCCGACGCTCAGATTTATGTGAGAGTAACCAATAGCTGGTTTGATCCCGAAGGAGAGACCCAGGCGGCCAATGCGCTGCTTGATCTGGGCTGCGACGTGATCGGACAGCACTGTGATACCCCGAATCCCCAGTTGGCGGCGGAAGCGGCAGGCGTATGGGGCGTAGGCTACAACTCCGATATGTCCAAGGATGCGCCCAAAGCCGCACTGACTTCCGTGGTTTGGGACTGGTCCGTATATTATACGTATGCGGTTGAGAGCATTATGAACGGCACATGGACCGGAGAGAATTATTTTGCGGGTCTGAAAGAGGGTCTGGTGGACATCGCGCCGCTGGCTGATTTCTGTGCGGAGGGCACGGAAGAAAAGATTAGCGAGGCGAAAGAAAAGATCCTGTCCGGCGAGTGGGACGTATTCAGCGGACTGATTGAGACCAACGAGGGCGAAGTGGTCTGCGAGGAAGGCCAGACGCTGGATGACGCCACGATCACAGGCGGAATCAACTGGTATTTCAAAAATATTGTGGCGGAATAATCTGATATGATTCGACAAAATATGTTATCAGCGTATTTTGCCGCGGACTTTGTAATTAAAAAGGCTGTCTCTATGACTTTCAGGGACAGCCTTTTCGTATCATAGGAAAGTCCTGCGAACTTCCCCATGATATAAAAGCCCTCCGGGCAGGATTGATCTTCCGGACTAATCTTCCGGCGAGCGAAAATAAATTGAGAAATGAGGTCTGACCATGCCCCATTCAACAGAAAGGAAATCTGCGGACAGGACTTCGGTTTTGGCGGCCGGGGCGCTGTCCGGCAAAGACGCGATTGCGTGCAGAGGAATTACAAAAAGATTCGGAACCGTGGTGGCCAATGACCATATTGATCTGACGGTTCGTTACGGAGAGGTGCTGGCCCTTTTGGGAGAGAACGGTTCCGGGAAAACCACGCTGATGAATATGCTGTCGGGAATCTATCACCCCGATGAGGGCGTGATCCTGGTGGACGGGCAGGAGGCGGTGATCAATTCTCCGGTGGATGCCATGAATATGGGAATCGGCATGATTTATCAGCATTTCCGGCTGGTAGACGTATTCAGCGCCATGGAAAATATTGTGCTGGGCACAAAGGAGAAGCGGCTTCGGGATAAAGAGCTGAAAGAAAAAATTTCTGAAATCTGCCAGTCCTTCGGTCTGGAAATTCAGCCGGAAAAACGGGTTTATGAGATGTCTGTCAGCGAGAAACAGACGGTGGAGATTTTAAAGGTGCTGTACAGGGGGACGAGGATTCTGATTCTGGACGAGCCCACTGCCGTGCTGACGCCCCAGGAGACGCAGAAGCTTTTTCAGATTTTAAGAAAGATGAAAGAGCAGGGCTGCGCTATCATTATTATCACCCATAAACTGCATGAGGTGCTGGAAATCAGCGACCGGGTGACGATACTCCGGAAAGGAAAAAGCATCGACACCGTGGAAACGGCCGGTACCGACGAGAAGATACTGACGGAGCTGATGGTGGGAAAAGCCGTCAGCCTGGAGATCGACCGCCCGCCGGTGAATCACAAATCTCCGATTTTAAAAGTGGTAAACCTGACGGTGAAAAAGCCGGACGGAACCAAAGCCATCGACGATATTTCCTTTGAGATCAGAAAAGGAGAGATTCTGGGCGTGGCCGGGGTGGCGGGCAGTGGGCAGAAGGAGCTGTGCGAAGCCATTGCGGGGCTGATGAAGATTGACAAAGGCGCCATCCTTTACGAACAGGAAAATATAATCGGCAAGACGCCGGCCGAGATTATCAGGATGGGCATCAGTATGAGCTTTGTCCCGGAGGACCGGCTGGGCATGGGTCTGGTGGCTTCCATGGATATGGTGGAAAATATGATGCTCAAGTCTTACGGAAACGGCAGAGGGCCGTTCGTGGACCGGAAGCCGGCCAGGGAGCTGGCGAATCGGCTGGTGGAGAAATTAGGGATCGTCACGCCCGGTATCGACACGCCGGTGCGGCTTCTGTCCGGGGGAAATGTGCAGAAGGTACTGCTGGGCAGGGAGATTGAATCCTGTCCCAACCTGCTGATTACGGCTTATCCGGTACGGGGACTTGATATCAATTCCTCTTATACCATCTATGACCTGCTGAACGAGCAGAAGAAAAAGGATGTGGCTGTGATCTTTATCGGCGAGGACTTGGATGTGCTGCTGGAGCTGTCCGACGTCATCATGGTGCTCTGTCACGGGAAGATCACCGGATTTCTGGATGCCAGAAAGGCAAGCAAGGAACAGGTGGGACTGTATATGACAGGCGCGTTCAGCCAGGAGGTGGCGCAATGAATCGGAATGCGAATATTGATTCCCGCAAAAGGACCGAACCTCTGCTGCGTGTCGTTAAACGGGCGGAACTGACCGGACGTCAGATTGTGCTGCTGCGTCTTCTGGCCGTGCTGCTGGCGCTGGCTGCCGGAGGACTGTTTATTTTGTGCCTGGGGTATAACCCCGTTGCCATCTATACCAGGATTCTGTCCGGCGCCACGCGCAGTCCCATGGCAATTCAGGCAACGGCAAAGATTGTGATTCCGCTGCTGATTACCTCCCTGGGGGTGACGCTGGCCTTTAAAATGCGGTTCTGGAATATCGGCGCCGAGGGACAGATTATTATGGGAGCCATTTTTGCTTCCTATTTTGCCCTGTTTCACGCGGACTGGAACCACTGGGTTCTGCTTGGGGCAATGGCGCTGGCAGGCATTCTGGGCGGCGCTTTGTGGGGGCTTGTTCCGGCTTTTTTCAAGGCCAGGTACGGTACCAACGAGACATTGTTTACGCTGATGCTGAATTATATTGCCCTGTATCTGATCTCCTGGCTTCAGGACGGACCCTGGAGAGATCCCGGTTCCCAGGGGTTTGGAAAGATTGCCCGTTTTGATAAAAACGCGTCTCTGAACAAAGTGTTTGGCGTACACTGCGGCTGGATTGTTGCTCTGGTTTTGGTCGCGGCGGTGTTCATTTACCTGCGGTATACCAAGCAGGGGTATGAGATCAGCGTGGTGGGCGAGAGCCAGGAGACGGCCAGATACGCAGGGATGAACGTGCGGAAAATTCTGCTGCGCACCATGGCTTTAAGCGGCGGCATCTGCGGTCTGGGCGGCATGATTCAGGCTGCGGGGGCGGACATTACCCTGACCATGGGCGTGGCAGGGGGCGTGGGCTTTACGGCTATTATCGTGGCGTGGCTCTCCCAGTTGAATCCGGTGATCATACTGGCGGTATCTTCTCTGTTTGGCATTCTGGAAAAAGGCAGCAGCGTGGTGCAGTCTGATTTCGGACTGTCTACGGACTGCGCGGATGTGCTGCAGGGGATTATCCTGTTTTTTATCCTGGGATGCGAATTTTTTATCCGCTACCGGTTTGTGGGCAGAGGACATGGGGAGAAAGCGAAATAAGACACGGAATTGTGAATGAAGGTGAGTGACGATGGATTTATTGATACGGTTTGTGGCGGCTGCGGTGGCGGCCGGGACGCCTTTGCTGTACTGGACGCTGGGTGAGATTATGACGGAAAAGGCGGGGCATCTGAATCTGGGCGTGGAAGGGATGATGTCCGTGGGAGCCTGCGCCGGATTTCTTGCAGGCTACTATACGGACAGCTTTGCGCTGGCGCTGCTGGCTGCTTTTGGGGCGGCCGCGGCCAGCGCCCTGATCTACGGGGTGCTGACGGTGACATTGATGGCCAATCAGAATGTGACCGGCCTGACATTGACCATATTCGGCATCGGCCTGTCCAATTTTATCGGGATTCTGGCGCTGGGACGGTCGGAATCCGGCACATTAAAGCTGCCGGAGGGAATCACGGCCCAGATGCGGGGCGCGGGAATTCCGGGTCTGCGGGATATTCCGGTGGCCGGGCCGCTTTTGTTTTCCTATAATGCTTTTGTGTATATCGGAATCGTGATCGCGGTTCTTCTGTTTCTCTATTTCGGCAGAACCAAATCCGGCCTGAACCTGCAGGCCGTGGGCCATAATCCGGGAGCGGCGGATGCCGCGGGGATTCAGGTGACTCGATATAAATATGCCAGCATTCTGATCGGCGGCGGTATCTGCGGGATCGGCGGCGCTTACTGCGCTATGATTATCAACGGCGGCGTCTGGGTCAGCAATAATGTGGGCGGCCTGGGCTGGATCGCGGTAGCGCTGGTGATTTTCGCCAACTGGAAGCCGCTGAATGCCATCGGCGGTTCGCTGGTGTTCGGCGCGCTGCGGATTCTGAAATTTTATGTGCCGAAAAGCGTATTGCCCCTGCCCAACGCTTTTTATGACATGATGCCTTTTCTGATCACGGCGCTGATTCTGGTGGTGACGTCCATGAGAAAGAAACAGAATCTTTCTCTGCCGGGGAATCTGGGGAATCATTATTTCAGGGAGGAACGGTAGAGGAATTACGGCCGGCGTATATGAAATGAAAATTGGAAATAAATAAAACGATATGACATGATATCGGAAAGCTGCGGATGAGCGGGAAGTTTGGTTGATTTCCCGCTCATCCGTATTTTTTTATCCATTTTGTGGAATACTGTTTTTAATCATGTATTTTCATGCCGCAGTCAAGGAGGGCATTCACATAAAATGAAAGGAACAGGAAAGCTACGGGCGGGAAGGCTAAAAATCTGGGAGCGGAAAGGGTTCCGCGGCGGAACGCATCTGACGGACGGAAGGGATAAGCTGCTGACAGGCGGCGGGGAGATTGTGGACTATGAGCCGGAGACCGTAACAATTTCCCTGGAGCAGTACGGCGGAAACAGATGCAGGCTTCTGGTACGGGAGGGAGATCGGGTACGGGCCGGGCAGAAAATCGGGGAGCCGGAAACAGATGCCGGCGTGCCTGTTCATGCCAGTATCGGCGGCATAATCGAAAAAATCGAAATCAGCCGGGATGACGAAGGGAAAGCTTCAAAGAGCTGTGTGATCCGCAGGGTCCGGGACGGTGTATGGAGGGAACCATGCGCGGAACAGCCGCTGGCCGGAAAAGAAGGGACCTTTGAAGAAAAAGAGAGAGCGACGGCTGAAAAGAAATCCGGGACAGAGAATGGGTCCGGTGCGGGGAAAGAAGCTGAAATTAAAAAAAGACCGCTGTTCAGAAAAGAGCATCAGGATTACCGAAAACGTCTGGTGGATCTGGGCGGGATATCCAGAGAAGAAATTCTGCAAGGTCTGAAAAAAGGCGGCGTTGTGGGGATGGGCGGCGCGGGTTTTGCGGCCGTCCGCAAATATGCCACTGACCGGCGGGTTCATACGGTGCTGATAAACGGCGCGGAATGCGAGCCTTTTCTGACCTGTGACCATCGGCTGATGCTGGAGCATGGGATGGAGATTTTAAACGGCGCAAGACTGCTGGCCCGGTGCGTATCCGCAGGAAAAGCGCTGGTCTGCATCGAGGAGAACAAACCGGATGCCGCAGCTCATCTGAAAAAACTGCTGCGGGAAGATTTCAGCCAGGTAGAAATCGTGACGGTTCCGGCCCGTTATCCCCAGGGCGGAGAACGGCAGTTGATTCAGACCGTGCTGGGGATGGAGGTGCCTGAGGGCGGACTGCCTGTGGATTTGGGCGTGATCGTCTCCAATGTGGCGACAGCGAAAGCGGCGGCGGACTGTGTTCTGGGCGGAAAGCCTCTGACGCACCGGTGCGTGACAATCTCCGGGCTGGTAAAGGAACCGGGGAATTTTATGGTACCCATCGGCACATCAATCAGGGAGCTTTTGAAACTGTGCCAGGGTGTGACAACAGAAGAAAACAGAGTGATTCTGGGAGGCCCGATGACAGGTGTCCGCGGGGCCAGGGACTGGGACGGCGGCAGAGAAATCGGTACAGTGAGCAAAACCCTGTCCGGCGTGACGGTGCTGGGACGGCAGGCGCAAAAGGCGTCTCCCTGTATCCGCTGCGGGGGCTGCGTGCAGGTCTGTCCGGCAGGACTGGCGCCTTTTCAGATCGAGTTTGCCTGGCTGAAAGGGAACCGGGAGCAGTGTGAGAAGCTTCACGCGAACCAGTGTATCCGGTGCGGCTGCTGTTCTTTTGTCTGCCCGGCCAAACGGGAGCTGGCCTACCATATTTCCATGGCAAGAAAATGGAAAGCACCTGAAACTGCCGGGAAAAAACAGGATTTTCGGAATGCGGAAGAAATGGGTGCCGGAGAGAAGGGCGGCGCCGAATGTTCTCCGGGTCCGTATTTGCGGAGCGGAAACAGTACCGGAAAGATTATGGGGCATGTACTGATTTCCCTTCTGCCGGCGCTGGCGGGCAGCGTTTACTTTTTCGGACTGCGCAGCCTTTTGCTGACCGGGACTGCGGCGGCGGTCTGTATGCTGTCGGAGCTGCTCTGGCAGGCTGTCAGGCGGGAACAGATTACGGTGACAGATCTGAGCGCGGCAGTAACGGGAGTGCTGCTGGCCTTTCATCTTCCGGCATGCACGCCGGTATGGGCTGTATGTGCCGCCAGCGTGTTTGCCATTCTGTTTGCCAAGCAGTTTTTTGGCGGCATCGGCAATAATTTTGCCAATCCGGCACTGATGGGAAGACTGCTTCTGATGACGGTGTGGCCCCAGACCGTGGCGGTCAGTCCTCTGCCCCGGACGCTGCCGGCAGACGGCGTTTCTTCGGCTACGGTTCTTGCGGCGATGAAATCCGGATCGGCATCGGCGTATTCCTACTGGCAGATGTTTGTGGGAGAGATTCCCGGCGCGTTGGGGGAAACCAGCAAACTGCTGCTGTTGATCGGCTTTCTGTACTTGTGCTGGAGAGGGGCCGTAAATATGCGGGCGGCGCTGGCTTATATCGGGACGGTGACGCTGATGACTTTTGTGCTGGGGCCGGAAGGTTTTTTGACCGGCGATCTTCCTGGAAATCTTCTGGGAGGCGGCCTGATTCTGGGCGGTTTTTTTATGCTGACAGATTATGGTTTTACCACCAGGAGAGGCCGTCTGTTATTTGGCGTGGCGGCGGGGATTCTAACCGGGCTTCTGCGGGTGTACGGCCGGTATCCCGAAGGGGTGTGCTACGGGATTCTTGCGGCGAACTGCCTGGGCGGACTGCTGTCTAAGCTGTACCGGCCCAGAGTATACGGGACGAAAAGAAAAGACGCAGGGATAAAAGGTATGATAAAAAACGGAGCGGGAGCCGGAGGCGTGTAAAGGAATGAGCGCGTCCCTAATGTTATAAAATCAAAAACAACAGGGTTTCGGGCGTACATCGAAACGGAAAGGAGAGACGGAAAACAGTGAGTATGAAAGACTGGAAAGGAATCATCGCGCTGGCAGTGGTTACGGTGCTGGCAGTGGGGCTGATCTGGGGAACCACGGTACTGACAGGCGGAGGGAGCAGAGAGGAAGCGAAGGAGACAGAACAGACGACGGCGGCCGGAAAGACTGAGGAGCTGGCGGTGGAAGGTTATGAGGGAATTCAAAAGGCCGTCAGAAAAGTGTCCGGGGACGGACAGGTGGAAGGTTATGAGATAACGGTGTCCACGGAAGGGTATCAGGGGCCGATTTTAATGACGGCTTATCTGGACGGCAGCGGCAGCAGGCTGAACCGGCTGGAAATGCTGGAGCAGCAGGAAACGGAAAATCTGGGCGGAAAGATTGCCGAGGCAGACTTCCTGAAACAGTTTCAGGATATTGCTCTGCCGGTCAGCCTGGCCAGACCCGGAGAGAAGAAAGAGAATGTGAATCAGAAAACACAGATGTCGGCGGTAAATACCACGAAAACGACGGACGAGGAATCCCGCCCTTCCGGCACGGTGCAAAAGGGAGAAATGGCTTTGGGATGGACGGGTCTGCGGGACGGCACATATGAGGCGCGGGCCGAAGGATACAGCGGCGGTTTTCTGGATTTTGTAGTGATGACGGTTTCCAGAGGCCGGGTGACGGAGCTGGTCTGGGACGCGGTGGATGAAGAAGGCAACAGTAAGCGTGTGCTTGCGGATAACGGAGAATATGTGATGACGGATTACGGGCTGACCTGGAGCCAGCAGGCGGACGCTCTGGCGAAAGAAGTTCTCAGCCGTCAGTCGCTGGAATTTCTTGCGCCGGATACGGCGGGAAAGATCGACGGCATTGCCGGAGTCAGCATTTCCGTTACGCCTTTTATGGAGCTGGTTCGTCAGTGTCTGATTCAGGCCGGAGCGCAGCCCGGCGAAAATCCGGAGAATCTGCCCTCTCAGGAGTCAGGCGCCTGGGAAAGCACAGGACCGGAGCGGGAAACCGGCACAGACCAGGGAGAAACACAGGATACGGAGCAGTCATCGGAAAGGGGCGACAGCATCAGTCCGATTTCTGATGATTTTGCCCAGCAGGAAACAGGCATGAAAAGCCAGGTGGACGGAATATCCGGCGCCACCATTTCTTCCGCTGCCGTTGTGCAGGGGGTCAATCAGGCCTATGAGTATGTACAGGATAAAGCGGAAATGACGGCGCGCTGAAAACCGCTGCGAAATGAAAACGGAAAGGAAGTCTTCTATGTCAGCAAAAATAAAATCCCGCCGCAGGCAGCGGCAATACCAGGCTGTCTGCCCGGAAAAAGCATTTGCCCTGCCATTGATTTTATGTACCGTGAGTCTTCGGCAGAGTATCCTGACCGGGATTCTGGTTGTCTGGCTGTTATTGTTCTGTCAGCTTTTGAACAATATGCTGTGCTCGTGGATTTCTGAGAGAAGCCGCCGGGCTGCGGTGTCGGTTGCCGCCGCAGCCGTCTCTTTCAGCCTTTTTTGCGTAACGGATTACGCGGCGGGCCTTCGGGATGTCGGGCAGGCGTTTTCCTTTGTCCTTTACTGGATTTTGACAGGTCTTCTGACCGCCGAAGCGGTAGGGCATTCCGAAGGGGAGACCGGGTGGAGCGAGAGCCGTCTGCTGACCAGGTCGGCTTGTTTGTGGGCGGCGATGATTGTCACGGGAATGATAAGAGAATTTTTGGCCTATGGCTCTATTCTGGAAGCAAAACTGACATCCGCTCCGTTTCAGTCGGCTGTGTTTGCCGGACCGGCCTTCGGACTGATTTTCGCGGCGCTGGTTTTTGCCTGTTCGGATTGCGGAAAACAGGCTGGCGGGGAGCCGTTTTGTGCCGTGCTGTATCCTGTCGCGGCCATACTGATTTTATGTCCGCCTGCCCTGGGACACGGAAATGCGCTGGCAGCCCGGATCGCAGGAGTTTTGGCGGTGTTTCTCTTTCACGCTTCCGTCCGGTATCGCCTGGCCAGTGGGGATATGCCTTTTTCACTGCTTGCGGAGAGTCTGATGGCCAGCGGTTTTTTTTATATGATATTGTAAATGTTTTCAGCCGTTTCCGTAGCTGTTTTTTAATTATTTATATGGCTTTTTATCGCTTTTTATCGCTTTTTATCCTGCCGCGCCCTCTTGACAGAATTTGTTTTCTGCTATACAATAGAAAGCCAATAAAAGAGATTTATCACAAAAGCAATGAAGGAAACGAGTAGCCTGCTGCAGCCTGTGCAGAGAGAGCGGCATTTGCTGAAAGCCGCTTCCGAAGCGAGCCGGTGAAAACCATTCCCAAGCTGTGACGCCTAAGGGCCTGTTTAGATGAGCGGCCTGTTAAGTGCTGCCGTATGTCTGCGTTAAAGGCCGGGCCTGTCGGGGCTTTGAGTGAAACATAAGGTGGAACCGTGCGGATAACGCACCCTTATAAAGCTGTCTGGGAAAGCGGCTTTGTGGGGGTGTTTTTTTGTATCATTTAGGAAAATCTGCCCCGGCGAAACGGGGGGTATGCGGTGCGGATGCGCCATAAGCCTATCATACGGTTTCGATACAAAAAGGAGGAATCATACAATGAAAGTGAGCATGAAAGACGGCTCCGTGCAGGAGCTGACATTTGAAGAAGAACTGGGAAGGGACGCCTTTCGGCATACCACATCCCATATTCTGGCGCAGGCGGTAAAGCGGCTGTATCCCACGGCCAAATGCGCCATCGGACCGTCTATCGACGACGGGTTTTACTATGATTTTGAGTTCGATTTTGAATTTTCGGCGGAAAATTTTGACGAGATCGAAAAGGAAATGAAAAAGATCGTCAAGGAGAATCTTCCTTTGCGCCGCTCTACCATGAGCCGGGAGGAAGCGCTGAAGATGATGGAAGAAAAAAACGAGCCCTACAAGGTGGAGCTGATTCAGGATCTGCCGGAGGATGCGGAGCTGAGCTTTTATCAGCAGGGAGAATTTATTGATTTGTGCGCCGGCCCTCATATCAGCTATACCAGCGCGGTAAAGGCGTTTAAGCTGACCTCCGTCGCGGGCGCGTACTGGCGGGGAAATGAAAAGAACAAGATGCTGACCAGAATCTACGGCACCTGCTTCCCGAAAAAAGATATGCTGGAGGAATATCTGCAGCGGATTGAGGAAGCGAAAAAACGTGACCACAGAAAACTGGGCAAAGAACTGGAGCTGTTTGCTCTGCTGGAAGAAGGCCCCGGATTCCCCTTTTTCCTGCCCAAAGGCATGATCCTGAAAAACCTGCTGCTGGATTACTGGAGAAAAATCCATACCAGAGAGGGGTATGTGGAGATTTCCACGCCGATGATGCTGAACCGGCAGCTTTGGGAGACTTCCGGTCACTGGGATCATTACCGGGAAAATATGTATACGACCGTAATTGACGAGACGGACTTTGCCATCAAGCCGATGAACTGCCCCGGCGGCCTGCTGGTGTATAAGATGCAGCCTCATTCTTACCGGGAGCTGCCGATTCGGATGGGAGAGATCGGTCTGGTTCACCGCCATGAAAAATCCGGCGCCCTTCACGGTCTGATGCGGGTGCGCTGCTTTAATCAGGACGACGCTCATATTTTCATGACCGAGGAACAGATCCCCGGGGAGATCAAAGGCGTTGTGCGGCTGATTGATGAAGTGTACTCCAAGTTCGGGTTCAAATACCATGTGGAGCTGTCCACCAGGCCGGAAGATTCCATGGGAAGCGACGAGGACTGGGAAATGGCGACAGGCGGCCTGCGTTCCGCGCTGGATGACCTGGGTCTGGATTACGTGGTCAACGAGGGAGACGGCGCTTTTTACGGCCCCAAGATCGACTTCCATCTGGAGGATTCGCTCGGAAGAACCTGGCAGTGCGGCACGATCCAGCTGGACTTCCAGCTGCCCCAGCGGTTTGAGCTGGAATATATCGGAGCGGACGGAGAGCGTCACCGCCCGATTATGATCCATCGGGTGGCGTTCGGTTCCATTGAGCGGTTTATCGGTATTCTGATCGAGCATTTCGCGGGAAAATTCCCGCTGTGGCTGGCGCCGGTTCAGGTGCGGGTACTGCCGATTTCCGATAAGTTTATTGATTACGCGAAGCAGGTGGAAAAACAGCTTACCGGCGCCGGATACCGCTGCGAGGTGGATGAGCGTGCCGAAAAGATCGGCTATAAGATCAGAGAGGCCCAGTTAAAGCAGATTCCCTATATGCTGATTGTGGGAGAGAAAGAGATGGAGAACCGGATGGTTTCCGTGAGAAAACGGGATGAAGGAGATCTGGGCGGAAAATCCATGGAAGCATTTTTGGAGCTGCTGGGGAAGGAAGAATAAGGATATAAGAAATAAAAACAAAAAGGCGTTCTGTCCGGCCGTATCTATGGCCGGATGAACGCCTTTTTCCTTGTATCACAGGAAAGTCCTGCGAACTTCCCTATGATGATTCGGGTGTCAAAAGGTCTGAATTTCCCTTGCAGGCCAATTTCTCCAATCTTGCACCACAATATCTATCAACGATGCGCCGCATCGCCTCAAG
>Ga0137307_100969_pt1 | contig 29699 bp, 24 predicted proteins | sample NAcewD2O_March_2_FD_97180 | JGI IMG/M metagenome (GOLD analysis project Ga0137307, IMG submission 97180) | Mouse cecal microbial communities from Vienna, Austria - N-Acetylglucosamine amended D2O_March | ecosystem: Host-associated > Mammals > Digestive system > Large intestine > Cecum | place... | reverse complement strand
GACATGCTTTCGCGCCATGAAGTCCTCCGGATTCAATATCGAGGACACCCACCTGCGCGACATCGACCGCATCGCGCGTCTTACGGCGATGGTCTGCATGGCATTGGTATGGGCGTATCTCGTGGGCGAACATAAGGATATGAATGTGAAAGCTGTCAGAATATTGAAACACGGCAAGAGAGCCAAATCGCTGGTAAAGTATGGTTTGGAAGAAATCACAAATGTTCTCCTCAGACCTCTCTACAAGCCGAAATTTGATATTTTCAAATTTTTGTCATGTACTTAGATTATGCGGATAATGCAGAAAATGCAATGAATTTAGTCATTAGACTTGCTTAACTCTTCTTCGACCAATCTCACTCTTGCTTGCAGTTCTTCGGCAGAAGGAAGCAGATTTGAAGGCGAAGCAATCTGGACATTATCGTATGAAGCCACGCCCATAGGGGTTTGTATCCCTTTGAATGCCCAACGCACATCGGTCTCATCTTTATCGCTACAAATCAACAGTCCGATTGTGGGGTTATCATCAGCTCCTTTAAGCAGCTCATCAACGGCATTGACATAGTAGTTGAGTTTTCCGGCATACGCGGGATCGAATGGCTTTACTTTCAGTTCAACCACAACGTATGCCTTTAGGCGGATATGGTAGAACAGCATATCAATTCGGCGGGTACGTCCCCCGACAATAAGTTCCTTTTGTCGGCCAACGAAAGCGAATCCTGTTCCAAGTTCAAGAAGAAAACGGGTGATATTCTGCTCCAACGCCGCTTCAAGCTGTTCCTCCTTATAGTCTGCTGAAACAGTTACAAAACCAAAATCATAGTTGTCCTTAGTGATTTCTTGCGCCATACGGCTTTGGGCTTCCGGCAGATATTGAGAAAAATTGCTGATAGCGTTACCATGGGTCTTGTATAGGTTAGCTTTCAGAGAGTTATCCAAAGTTTGACGGCTCCAACCATTCAATATGCATTCTTTCAAATAGAAAACAGCCTCATCAACCGACTTGCACTTTGTAATAATGTTAACCTGATGACGCCATGGCACCAGACCGAGAATCAGCGGAAAGTCAGTATCAATTTCTGCACCAACTTGGTGGAATTTTATAATCCTTTGAGAATTTGCATGTTGCAATTCTCCACCAACTTGGTGGAGTTTTTCTGTTGCCTCTGATGAAGAAAAGAATAAATACCATTTCTTCATAGCCCAAAGATTTGTAGTGCCAAAACCTCGGTCAAGGGGAAATGCCTCCTGCAAGTCAAAGCTTAGCTGTTCCACAACCCCACTGCCCCATGTTTCTTCCGCCTTACGTATTATAGGCGCCATAGGCTTTTTTGCTTCGTCCGTATTCTCTATTATCTATTCGATGGCACTGCAAGCCCTTCCGGAGAAGGCAAACCAGATTTCAGGACTGATGATTACAGCTGTTGCCGGTGGAGGAGTGGTGACACCGGTGATGGGAGGTGCCATTGGCAGTGTCGGAATTGCAGGTGGTCTGTTGGTGGTGTTGGCATGTGTGCTGTATCTGACGTATTGTGCGTTCGGGATAAAGGTGGCGGCGGATGCCTGACGTCCGGTGTATGATTCTTATAACCGGATGCACAGTGCCCCTCTATCCTTTATGGATATATAGGGGATCGCCAGTTGTCCGCACTCTTTCTTCAGGGAGTTGCTGCGATAGGCAGGCAAGGAAGAATCCAATATGACGGTATGGATGTGGAATAGGGAAGTGAGTTCCGTGATATTTCCATTGTAGCCATTGGATATGTACAGGTAATCGACATTCAGCGGTTGACTGGATATCTTGCCTTGCCAGCGGTTGTCGTGTAGCAGGCAGATACATTTTCCGGCATAGAAAACGAGATGGTTATGGAAAGCAAAACCGGGAACAGAATAATCTGTCGTTACCATCTTTGGCGGAACCAAATGTATATGGCTCCAGTAAGGACGGAGGGTCCGATATAAGCGGGTGGTGTCCGGTAGGCTGTCTGCACAAGCCAGCCAAGAGTACTTACTGTTTGTGAGGCAGTGGACTGCCGGACAATTGCGAACGTTATAGAAATTTATGCTCCGTTGAGGTAAAGACAGACAGATTGAAACTGTATGGTATGCACTGAAGAGGAACAGACAAGACAGAGCTGTATATATACTGCGGACCGTGCGGAGTTTGAGGCAGCGGAAGAGGAATAGCAGAGAAAGATAAAAGAGAAGAATCTCCCAAACATCTGTCCACAGCCCGTCTACGGAAGATACAGGCAAATGCTCTATCTGTCGAAGCCCGGCGTTTTGGATATCCAGCAAGATATCGACTACCCGGGCAAATCCGTGTTGCAGTGTGGGGAACGGAGTCAGCAGGAGCATCAGAATCGCAGAGTATAGAATGACTGTCACCAGAGGAATTACCCACAGGTTCGTCAGCAGGAAATGAGTGGAGAAACGGTGGAAGTAGAATATCACCAAAGGGGCGGTACCGATTTGTGCGGCTACTGAAACTGTCAGTAGCCCCCAAACGTAGCGGAGCAGGCGATGCAGTGCAAATAGAGTATAAAGTTTGATATATATTAGTGCGTTCTTCTTTATGGCTTTACGTTGTTTGATGGCAAATAGAGTATAAAGTTCGGAGTGTTTCAGTGCGTTCTTTTTTGCAGCTTCACGTTGTTTGATGGCAAATAGAGCATAAAGTTTGGGCTGTATCAGTATGATAGCACTTACCGCTGTGAAAGAAAGTTGAAATCCTACATCGAATAGCCAAAGAGGATTATAGAGTAACATGAGAAAAGCCGTAGCCGCCAGTGTGTTCATTGATAAAGGCTTTTCCGGTTGCAGGCAGGAAAGGGTTACTAAGGTACACATCATGACAGAACGTACCACGGAAGAAGATAATCCGGTGAAAAAGGCAAATGCCCACAGAAGCAGGAGGATGATAGTCAGCCCGAAAGGTTTGAAGAAACCCCACCGCTTCCATAGGCGGGAAAGAAGAAAGAACAGCAGAGCATAGAGGAAGCCGATGTGCAGTCCCGAAAGTGCCAATACGTGGCTGGCGCCCGCGATGGAGTATGTCTCCAGAATGTTTTCACTCAGGTTCTCCTTGTCGCCTACAGTGAGGGCTGAAAGTATGGCGAGATTATCTCCCTGAAAGCCCAGGCATTGATACAGCTCTATTACTCTCCTGCGATAGTCCAAAGAGGCTTGGCGAAGCGTACGGGAAGTTTCGTATCCTACCACCTGCCAGTGTCCCTCAGGCACGTAAGCGGTGGCACTGCCTCCTTTGCGGAGGAAATAGCGTACATAGTCAAATTCATCCGGATTGCTGTTGTTCGTGGGAGGCATCAGCCGGGCATGCACCCAGAGCCTGTCTCCCTGCTTCAGTGTGGTTGAGGCGGAATCCTTAGACAGATACAATAGAGCGGTATGGTTATACTTTTCCACCCATAAATTGTCCGCACCTACCTTCCCTTCTATCCGCACCCGGCATAGGATGCTTCGTTCCTTCGTCTCCGGTGTTTCCTGAATGACGGCCTGATAAACTTCCGCTTTGTCAGAGAAAGGAAAATCCGTGCGATGCAACCGTCCTTCCGTAATTCCGGCACCTAACGCGAAGCAGCAAAGAAAAACGACAATGCCATATAAGTAATTGAAACGATACTTGCGGGATAAGAAATAGGCTGCGAAAAGCAATAAGAAACCGGACAGGCAAATCCATACGGGCAAGAGTGGGGATAGCCAAAACGAAGTTTCAGCCGTTGTATATAGGGATAGCGCCTGGCGTTGGTAAAAAAAATAGGCGTCCCCACCGATGATACCACCTGCAAACGGCATCAGAAGTCGTGAGAACGGATGCCGTTGTATGTAGGTGATAATCAACGGAGCGGAGGGTTAAAGGTTGTGTAATGCGTGTATCATTCCCTCGGGGTCGGGGGCTGCGAAGACGGCACTTCCGGCAACCAAGGCATCGGCACCGGCAGCTACAAGGCGTGCTCCTGTCTCCAGATTCACCCCTCCATCCACCTCTATCAAGGCTTTGGAGCCGGTGCTGTCTATCAATTCGCGCAACTCACGCACTTTATCAATGGAATGTTCGATGAACTTCTGCCCACCGAAACCGGGATTGACACTCATGACCAGTACCATGTGTACATCCTGAATGATATCTTTCAGCATGGCCACAGGAGTAGCCGGATTGATGGTTACGGCGGGTTGCATACCTGCCTCGCGTATTTGCTGCACTACACGGTGCAGATGCGGGCAGGCTTCGAAATGCACATTCATGATGTGTGCACTCAGTGCTTTCACTTCGTTGATGAACTTCTCGGGCTGTACAATCATCAGATGCACATCCAGTGGCTTCTTGGAGATCTTGGCTACGGATTTCAGGACGGGAAAGCCGAAAGAGATATTGGGCACAAACACGCCGTCCATGATGTCGATGTGTACCCACTCGGCTTCACTGCGGTTCAACATTTCCAGGTCTCTTGCCAGATAAGCAAAGTCTGCTGCCAGGATAGAAGGGGCTATGATTGGTTTCATAAATACATTATATTTAATAGGACATATCCAATATTCTACTACAAATGTAGGCAAAAGATTCCATTCATCCTAATATTATTCTCTGCGAGCCCTTCGGCGGTTGGGGTTCTGCCCGATAGCTGCGGGCGAAACTACGGATAAAAGCGAGTGTCTTTTCAGAAGGCCTTGGGCGTTGGTGGGAGGATGCAGAGGCAGTGTCTCTGCATGTCTTGGCAGATGAAGTGGCCAAAGAAAGAGTAGTTTTTTTATCCATAGGCTCGTCGATTTTGATGATTAGACTCCGAAGGCACACTATCCATCACCGTTACGGACAGTACCTTTTCTATGTAGAAAACGGAGATGAAGAGGAATTAGTATGTGTGAGCCTACAAAATCTTTAGTCCACCGTCAAGACTATCCCATGCTTCTCGGCCATGCGTCGCAGGTTCAATATGGCATAGCGCATCCGTCCGAGGGAGGTATTGATGCTGACGCCTGTCATCTCTGCTATCTCTTTGAAGCTCAGGTCCTGATAAAAGCGCATGTGTACGACTTCGCGTTGCTCCTCCGGCAGGTGCTTCATCAGGCGGCGCACATCCGCGATAATCTGGCGGTTTACGATTTCCGTCTCTATTGTTCCTTCGGAGAGGCGGATATTGTTCAGCAGGTTCCGTTCTTCTTCGTCGCAGAATACGAAGTTCTCCTGTTTCTCCTGGCGGAAACAGTCGATGATAAGGTTGTGCGCAATGCGCGTGAGCCAGGCGGGAAACTTGCCGTTTTCGTTGTAACGTCCCTGCTTGATGGTGATGATGGCTTTCGTGAAAGTCTCCTGGAAGATGTCTTCCGCCAGTTCTTCATTGCGCACGGTGTAATAGATGTAGGCATAGAGCCGGTCTTTGTGACGGTTCAGCAGGACATCGAACGCTTCGTTATCGCCTTGTGCATAGAGGGCTACCAACTTTTCGTCGGTAGCGGTGAGTTGTTCTTTCATTACGTGTATCTTTTTCTATTTTTTAGCGTAATGTCTTTCGATAGGCGTTCAATGTTTTAGGGATTAATATTGCGCAAAGAAAGGAATTTTTGGGGAAACGGACAAGATTATGGCTGATAAATTAGTGTGGGGATGGATGGATTTTATCTTGGGATAGTTTTTGGGGGAGTAAAACTAAAGGTTTATTCTGTAGTAGAGCTTTGGGAAGTGTATATAAATATAGATATTTCTGATCTTGAAAAAAATGGAAGCGATTTTCCCCTCTTACCCCCGTCAGAACACCTTCTGAGAAGGGGGGGGATTGACTCAGGGACTGAAAGGCATTCAGTCAGGGACTCAAACCCTTTCAGTCCCTGAGTCAATGCCGTTCAGTCAAGGAGTGAATTTGGCTTCTTTTGTAAAATAGACTTTCTTATGTTTTTCTGTAAAGAAAAGAGATTCGCAGGCAGGCGATACTCCGCGATACGGGATATCGGACTGTATCTTTCTCTCACGCCATCCGCGCCTCTTCCGTCAACCGGAAGCCTCGCAACAGTTCATCGGTCTTCAGCCTCTTCTTGCCCGGCAGTTGCAAGGCACGGATGCCGATAAGACCATCAGTCACGGCGATGCGGATGTAGCTTTTGCCGTCCGTCAGCAAGGTGCCGGGGGAGAGCTGGTGGGGTTGGGAGAGCTTTTCGGTCTCGAATATCTTCACTACCATTGTCGTGCCGTCGGGCAGGAGCAGCTCGGACCAGGCGGCAGGATAGGGGGAGAGACCGCGTATGAAGTCGTAAATGCGCTTCACCGGCTGGTTCCAGTCGATGCGGCAAGTCTCTTTGAATATCTTCGGTGCGGGGCGCAGCTCGCCGCCGACTGCCATTTCTTCTTGGGGGATGGTCTTTACCGTGCCGTTGAGGATGGCGTCTACAGTTTCGGTCACCAATTGCCCGCCGAGCGTCATCAGTTTGTCGTGCACGATGCCTACGTTGTCCGTGTCGGCAATGGGGACACGCACTTGCTGGATCACTTCACCGGTGTCGATCTCATGGCGCAGGAAGAAGGTCGTGATGCCTGTTTCCGTGTCTCCGTTGATGACTGCCCAGTTGATGGGGGCGGCTCCACGGTATTGGGGCAGGAGCGAGGCATGCAGGTTGAAGGTGCCGAGGCGCGGCATGCTCCACACCACTTCGGGCAGCATGCGGAATGCGACGACTATCTGTATGTCCGCTTTCCACGTGCGCAGGGCTTGGAGGAATGTTTCGTCTTTCAGCTTTTCCGGTTGGAGCAAAGGGAGATTGTGTTCCAGCGCATACTGTTTCACGGGAGAGTACTGTATCTTATGTCCCCGTCCGGCAGGTTTGTCGGGCATGGTGATGACGCCTACTACGTTATATCCGCCCTCTACCAGGCAGCGAAGGGATTCGACGGCAAAGTCGGGAGTTCCCATATATACAATTCGCAAATCTTCTTTTCTCATCATGTCGTTTACGTTTTAAATGTTCTTGGTCTTCTGAAAATAGACCGATACTTTACGTTTTAAATGTTCTTAGTCTTCTGAAAAATTCACCAATACTTGGCGGTAAGAATTGAAAATCTTCGACTTGGAGACGAAGCCGAGGTAATGGCCCTCTTTGTCCACTACGGGAAGGTTCCATGCCTGCGTGTCGTCGAAGGTGCGCATCACCTGCTCCATGCTGTCCGTGTCGTACAGGCGGGCGGGGAGGGTGGTCATCAGTTTGCCCACGGTGAACCGATGGTACAGTTCTTGGCGGAACATGATGTTGCGTATGTCGTCCAGTATGACAATGCCGAGCAGTATGCCGGCTTGGTCAGTTACGGGGAAGATGTTGCGTCGGGAGGCGGAGATGGCTTTCACCAGTTCGCCCAGGTCCATTTCGGGGCGGACGGCGACGAAGTTTTTTTCTACGACGTTCTCCATTTTCATGAGCGTCAGTACCGCTTTGTCCTTGTGGTGGGTGATGAGTTCGCCCTTCTTGGCCAGACGCATGGAGTAGATGCTGTGGGGTTCGAAGACGATGATGGTCAGGTAGGAGCTGACTGCTACGATCATTAGCGGGAGGAAGAGGTCGTATCCTCCGGTCAGTTCGGCGATGAGGAAGACGCCTGTCAGGGGGGCATGCATGACGCCGCTCATGACGCCTGCCATGCCCATGAGGGCGAAGTTCTTTTCGGGCAGGTAGTAGGAGAAGTCGAACTTGTTGCTGAAGAAGGCGAAGACGAAGCCGGCGATGCAGCCCAGGTAGAGCGAGGGTGCGAAGATACCGCCGCAGCCTCCGCCCCCGTTCGTGGCGCTGGAGGCAAAGACTTTGAAGAGGATGATGAGCATCAGATAGAGCAGCAGCAGGTTTCCGTGTCCGTAGAAGAGGGAGTTGTTCATCACCGTGTCCCAGTCGGCGTTGGAGGTGCCGTTGAGCAGCAGTTCGATGGTGTCGTAGCCTTCGCCGTAGAGCGGGGGGAAGAGGAAGATGAGTATGCTCAGCATGGCGCCTCCCAGGGCGAGTTTCTGGTAGGGGTTCTTGAGCTTGCCGAAGAGGCCTTCGACGGAGTTCATGGCGCGGGTGAAGTAGAGCGATACCAGTCCGCAGAAGATGCCCAGCATGATGACGTAGGGGATGCGTTCCATCTCGAAGGGTTGGTCGAGGTGGAATTTGAACAGGGCTTCCGTGCCCGTGGTGATGTAGGAGACGGTGGCGGCGGTGACGGCTGAGATCAGCAGGGGCAGGAGGGAGGTCATGGTGAGGTCTATCATCAGGACTTCGAGCGTGAAGACCAGTCCGGCGATGGGGGCCTTGAAGATGCCGGCGATGGCTCCTGCGGCTCCACAGCCTACGAGGAGCATGAGCGTGCGGTGCTCCATCTTGAAGATGCTTCCGAGGTTGGAGCCGATGGCGGATCCGGTCAGCACGATGGGTGCCTCTGCTCCTACCGAACCGCCGAAGCCGATGGTGATGGAGCTGGCGATGACGGACGACCAGGTGTTGTGCCTCTTGATTCGCCCTTGCCTTCGGGAGATGGCGTAGAGGATTTTGGTTACTCCGTGGCTGATGTCGTCTTTCACGATGTGGCGGACGAAGAGTCCGGCGAGGAAGATGCCGACTACGGGGTAGACCAGATAGAGGTAGTTGGCTTCCGTCGTGTTGAAGTTGTCCGTCAGGAAATTCTGTATCCAGTGTATCAGCATCTTCAGTATCAGGGCGGTGAATGCCGTGAAGATACCTACCAGAAAGCTGAGTATCAGGATGAACTGCTTCTCTTTGATGTTCTTCTCGCGCCACAGCAGGAATTGCTGAAACAAGTTTTTCTTCTCTTTTTCCATTTATACCTATCTTAATCTTCTTAGGGGTTATCCTTTGTTTTCTTAAGGGCTGACGGGAGTTGTCACTCTGTTTAGTCCCGTCGTGCGTTAAAAACCGGATGTTTTTGGGCTTCTTTTATTTACGTATGATTTTGATGACGCCTCCCTTGTCCAGCTTGATGATGCTGGAGGGCTTGGGTTGTCCGGCTTCATCCTGCCGATATCCTACCACATAGTCCACCATCGACTTGATCTCTTCGCTGATTTCGCTGAAACAGGCGGGCGAGGGCTGTCCGCTGATGTTGGCGGAGGTGGAGACGATCGCTTTTCGGAACTGGCGACAGAGGCGTTTCGAGAACTCCTCGTTCGTGACGCGTATGCCCACGCTGCCGTCTTCGGCAAGCAGGTTGGGGGCGAGGTTGCGTGCTCCGGAGTAGATGATGGTGAGCGGTTTGTCGGCCAGCTCGATCAGGTCCCAGGCGATGTCGGGCACGTCCTGCACGTAGAAGTCTACCTTTACGGGAGAATCGACCAGCACCAGCATCGCTTTGCTGTCCGAGCGTTGCTTGATTTCATACACGCGCCGCACGGCTTCGGCATTGGTGGCGTCGCAACCAATGCCCCAGATGGTGTCGGTAGGGTATAGGATGATGCCACCTTCGCTCATCACCTGGCAGGCTTTTTTGATATCTTCTGTCATTCCTTTGATGTTTATCTACAATTGATGTTTATACGCAATTGGTGTTTATACGCAATGATTAGCACGCAAAAATACGATTTTTACATGGATTAATGGAAATAATCGGAAGAAAACATGCTTATGTCCCGTGGCTCTTTCGGTTTTGACGGCTTGGCGTGTATATGCGAATCCAACAATGCAACTATAACGGGGCGGAAAAACACCGATTAACGTACGTTGACATTTCGGCGCCAATACGCCGCCAATGTACCGCCAATGTACCTCCGTTTTTTCGCCATCCTTCTGTCCACAGCTTCCCTCCGGCCGTGGGTCTACCCGCTTGATAGTTAAAGAACTACTTTTCTGCATTTTTTTTGGTTTTGTCCATAGATATATAGCATCCCGTATAGGAAAAACCACTACATTTGCACAGACCAACCGTAAAATGAAAAACAAACCCTATGATGAAAATACAGAACCACTGTCTCCTCCTCTCCCTGTCGCTGCTCCTGCTGACGGCTTGCTCCGGTGCGAAGCGGGAAGAGCCTGCCGATGCGGGCGTCTCCACCCTGCTGCCTGCCGAACGGAACGAAGTCACCATCGCCACCCTCCATCGCCAACCCTTCAGCCATGAACTGGTGAGCACCGGCAAGATCGCCGCCGGAGGCATGGCCGACCTGCGCTTCGAAAGCACCGGCATCGTGGCGCACATCTACGTGAAGAACGGCGACCACGTGCGCCGAGGGCAGAAACTTGCCGAACTCGACAAGTTCCGCCTCGCAAACAAGACCGCACAGGCACTGGACGCCCTCGAACGCGCCCGCCTCGAACTGCAAGACGTGCTCATCGGACAGGGATATGCCGTCTCCGACACCCTCCGCGTGCCCGAAGGACTGACCCACGTGCCCGCTGACATCATGCGCCTGGCACGCGTCAAGAGCGGTTACGACCAAAGCCTCTCCCAATACCAGCTCGCCGCCTACGAGGAAGAACACGCCACGCTCTCCGCCCCCTTCGACGGCGTCGTTGCCAACCTCTTCTCCAAGCCCTACAACGCCGCCTCCACCTCCGATGCCTTCTGCACTCTGGTCGGCACGCAGGGCATGGAGGCCGACTTCACCGTGCTGGAGAACGAACTCCCGCTGATCAAGAGCGGCGACAAGGTCGTAGTCACCCCCTACGCCGACCCTGCCGCCCGCTACGAAGGGCGCATCTCCGAAATCAACCCTTTGGTGGACGAGAAAGGCATGGTCCGCGTGAAAGCCGCCGTCAATGGCCGCGGGCGCCTCTTCAATGGGATGAACATCCGCGTCAGCGTGCACCGTTCGCTACAGGGGCAGCTCGTCATCCCGAAGAGTGCCGTGGTGCTGCGCTCCGGCAAGCAGGTGGTCTTCACCCTCGAGAACGGGAAAGCCCGCTGGAACTATGTGCACACCGGACTGGAGAACGCCGAAAGCTATACCCTGGCGGATGACGGCATCCAGGAGGGAGACACCGTCATCCTGACCGGAAACGTCAACCTCGCGCACGAGGCGCCTGTGATAGTCAAAGAGTAAACTTGCGGTAATCAAAGAATAAACTTGCGATAATCAAAGAGTAAGTTTATCGTAATCAAAGAGTAAATTTATCGTGATCAAAGAGTAAAAAAGAATGGTCAAATTCCTTATACAGCGCCCCATTGCCGTACTGATGGCCTTCACCGCCTGCTTCATTGTCGGGCTGGTGACGTACTTCACCCTGCCCGTCTCCCTGCTGCCGGACATCGCCATACCGGAAATCACGGTGCAAGTCTCCACCCCGAACACCTCCGCCCGCGAGCTGGAGAACACCATCGTCCGCCCCCTGCGTCAGCAACTTATCCAGGTCGCCCGCCTGAAGGACATGGACAGCGAGACGCGCGACGGCGCCGGCCTGATCCGCCTGAGCTTCGACTACGGCACGAACACCGACCTCGCCTTCATCGAAGTGAACGAGAAGATAGACGCCGCCATGAACTACCTCCCCAAGGACGCGGAACGCCCCAAGGTGGTGAAAGCCAGTGCTACGGACATCCCCGTCTTCTACCTCAACCTGACCCTGAAGGGGCAGGACGATGCCGGAACGGACGCCTTCCTCAACCTGTGCGAATTTGCCGAGAGCGTCATCAAGCGCCGCATCGAGCAGCTCCCGCAGGTGGCGATGGTGGACATCACCGGACTCGTGGAACGTCAGCTGCAAATCCAGCCCGACGCCGACAAGCTCGCCATGCTGGGGCTCTCCATCGAGGACGTAGAGACGGCCCTCGTGCAGAACAACGTAGAGCCGGGCAGCATGACTGTGCGCAACGGCTACTACGAATACAACATCAAGTTCTCCACCCTGCTGCGCACCGAAGAGGACGTCCGCAACGTCTTTATTAATAAGGAGGGGCGCATCATGCGACTGGGCGATTTCTGCCGGATAGCGGTCGTTCCCGTCCGCGAGAAAGGAGTCTCCGTGAGCAATGGCAAACGCGCCGTCACCCTGGCCGTCATCAAGCAGGCGGACGAGAACATGGACGACATGAAGCGTGCCGTCAACCGCACGATGAACTATTTCCGGCGTGTCTACCCCGACATCGACTTCTGCGTCACACGCAATCAGACCGAGCTGCTGGACTACACCATCTCTAACCTACAGCAGAACCTCTCACTGGGCTTCCTGTTCATCTGCCTGGTCGCCGTGCTCTTCTTGGGCGACGTCAAGTCTCCCTTCATCATCGGGCTGAGCATGGTGGTCTCTATCGTCGTCTGTTTTCTGTTTTTCTATCTGTTCGGCATGTCCCTGAACATCATTTCCCTCTCCGGACTGATCCTCGCTCTGGGCATGATGATCGACAGCTGCATCATCGTGACGGAGAACATCTCGCAATACCGCGAACGGGGATATTCGCTCCGGCGGGCCTGCGTGGTGGGCACCGGTGAGGTGATCACTCCCATGCTCAGTTCCTCGCTGACCACGGTGGCGGTGTTCGTCCCCCTGATTTTCATGAGCGGCATAGCCGGAGCCATCTTCTACGACCAGGCGTTCTCGGTCACCGTCGGCTTGCTGGTCTCCTACCTGACGGGCATTATGCTCCTCCCCGTGCTCTACATGCTGGTCTACCGCGTCGGCCTGCGGAAACCCCTCTTCCCCCGCCTGCGCATCAACAATCCCATCAAGGCGCACTCGCTCGACCGCTTCTACGATGCCGGAGTCGATTTCATCTTCGCCCATAAGACGGCGAGCCTGCTCTTCTGCCTCCTCTCCCTGCCCCTGTGCGTGTTCATGTTCCGCTTCATCGGCAAGGAGCGCATGCCCCGGATCGACCAGAACGAACTGATAGTCCGCGTGGAATGGAACGAAAACATCCATGTGGACGAGAACCGCCGCCGCGTGGACGCCCTCTTTGCCCTGTTCCGCGCAGAGACCGTGGAGCAGACGGCCTCGATCGGCCGGCAGGACTATCTCCTGAACCGCGAGCAGGCTCTCTCTTCCTCCGAGGCTGAGCTTTATTTCAAGACCGATGACCCGGCTGCGATAGCCCCTTTGCAGGAGCGGATATACCGTGCCTTGAAGTCGGAATACCCGTTGGCCGTCGTCTCCTTCTCCCCGCCGGAGACGGTGTTCGAGAAACTGTTTGTGACGGGAGAGGCGGATGTCGTGGCGGAGCTTTACTCCCGCAGCAAGGAGAAGCTCCCGACTGCCGGAGAGCTGCGCACCCTCGAAGAGCGTTTCACCTCCCGCACGGGACACGCCCCCACGAGCATCGCCTTCGAGAACCAGTTGGACATCCGCATCAACCGGGAGAAGCTCCTGCTCTACAACGTCTCGTACGATGAACTGTACCGCACCCTGAAAACCGCTTTCAAGGAGAACAGCATAGCCACCCTCCACTCCTATCAGCAGTATCTGCCCATCAGCATCGTGGGAGAGGAGCGCACGGTGAACCGCATCTTGCAGGAGACGCTGGTGCCGACGCGGGCGGACAAGGCGGGAGCCAGATATCTTCCCCTTCGCGAACTGGTATCAATTGCCCCGTCGGAAGACCTGAAGTCCATCACCGCAGGGCGCAACGGAGAGTATATCCCCTTCCGCTTCTACGACGTGCAGCGGGCGGAACCCCTCATGCAGCAGGTGAAGGAGATTGCCGACGGCACCGGCGACTGGGATACGTTGTTCTCCGGAAGTTTCTTCTCCAATCGGAAGATGTTGGACGAGTTGGTCGTTATCCTGTTCATCTCCATCCTGCTGATGTATTTCATTCTGGCGGCGCAGTTCGAGAGTTTCGTACAGCCGCTTATCGTGTTGCTGGAGATTCCGATAGATGTGGCGTTCGCCCTGCTGCTGTTGTGGGCATGCGGGCATACGTTGAACCTGATGTCCGCCATCGGGCTGATTGTGACGTGCGGCATCATCATCAACGACTCTATTCTGAAGCTGGATGCCATCAACGAACTGCGTCGGCAGGGGACGCCTCTGTTGGATGCCATTCATGAGGCGGGACGCCGTCGGTTGCGCCCCATCATCATGACTTCGCTGACTACGATCTTTGCGATGGTGCCGTTGCTGTTCTCTTTCGATATGGGTTCGGAGTTGCAGAAGCCACTCTCCATTGCCATGATCGGGGCGATGACGGTCGGCACGCTGGTCAGCTTGTTTGTCATACCGTTGGTTTACTGGTTTATCTACAGGAAGAAAGTAACGGTTTGAAGTCGCTTGGGAATGAGTTTGATGTGAACTTGAGGTTGTCTTGATGTGAACTTGATGTAGGCTTGATGTTGTCTTGAAGTAAACTTAGGATTATCTTGATGTAAACTTGAAGTCATCTCGAAATAAACTTAGAATTATCTTGAAATAAACTTGAAATAATGAAGAAACTTGGTTTAATCATCCTTTGGGGAGTTCTTGTAGCGTTCCCGTCAGCCGCCCAACAGCAGATCACGTTGGACTTGAAACGGACCATTGCCCTGGCAAACGACAGCTCGTTGGAAGCGTTCCGCACGAAAAACATGTATCTGGCCGGCTATTGGGAATACCGCACCTACAAGGCAAACCGCCTGCCGAGCCTGACGCTGAACATGACCCCCGCACAATATAACCGTGACATCACCAAACGTTACGACTCCGAACAAGACCTGGACATCTACCGCAGCCAACAATCTTTCTATGCCTACGGCAATCTCGCCATCAAGCAGAACTTCGACCTGACGGGCGGTACGTTCTATCTGGACACGGAACTGGGCTACATGCGCAGCATCGGTTCAAACTCCTATACCCAGTACACTTGCGTCCCCATACGCGTGGGATACTCGCAAAACCTGGTCGGCTATAACCCTTTCCGCTGGGAACGGAAGATAGAGCCTTTGAAGTATGAGAAGGCAAAGAAAGAGTATATCTACAATGCCGAGCAGGTCTCCGAACAGGCTACCACCTATTTCTTCGCTCTCGCCATGGCACAGGCTGAGTATGACCTCGCCAAAGAGAATGTCGTCTCCACCGACACGCTCTACCGCATCGGCATGCAACGCCTGAAGATCGCCTCTATCAGCCGTGCCGACCTCCTGACGCTGAAGCTGGATGTGGTAAACGCCCGCAATACGTTGCAGAACGCCGAAAGCTCGCTGAAACGTGCCATGTTCTCGCTCGCCTCTTTCCTCAATCTGGAGAAGGGCACGGAGATCAGGCTCGAACTTCCCAGCCGTCCCGGTGAGCTGGTTATCCCGGTGGATGCCGCCCTGGATGCCGCCCGCTCCAATAATCCGGACTTCCTCGGCCTGCGCCAGAACGTGCTGGAGGCGGAGAGGAATGTGGATAAGACCCGAAAGGAATCCCGCTTCAATGCCAGCATCAACGCCAGTGTCGGCTTCAACCAGGTGGCGGAGAAGTTTGGCGACGCCTATCATCATCCGATGCAGCAAGAGATGGTCTCCGTCAGCGTGTCCATCCCGTTGGTGGACTGGGGCGTGCGCAAAGGAAAGTACAACATGGCACGCAACAACCTGAATGTCGTGAAGACCTCTTCCCGGCAGAATGAGATCAGCATCGAGGAGGAAGTCATCATGACGGTGAATGACTTCAATGTCCAGCAAGCCCTGGTGACGAGTGCCGAAGAAGCCCTCGATCTCTCCATCCTGGCATACAATGAGACCCGCCAACGCTTCATCATCGGCAAGGCGGACATCAGCAGTCTCACCCTCTCCCTGAATCGCCAGCAGGAAGCACAGCGTAACTACATATCGGCCTTAAAGAACTACTGGTTGAACTACTACAAGATCCGCAAACTGACCTTGCACGACTTTGCCAGTGGCTTCTCCCTCTCCGATAAGTTCGACTACGACCAGTGAGCCTCCCGCCCCTCACCAAAGAATGTCCCCCCTTTTTAGTTCTTAACCCTCAACCCCCAATTTTCAATTTTCAACATTCAATTCTCCACTCCTCATGAAAAGCCTCTCTCCCTTCACCCTCATCGTCACCTTTGTCTGTCTGACACTGGTGGGGTTGGCACTGGTACCGCTGCTCCCGGTCAAACTGAATCCGTCGCGCACGTTGCCAGGGTTTACGGTGCGTTTCAGTATGCCGGGCACCTCCTCGCGCGTGGTGGAGATGGAGGCGACGAGCAAGTTGGAGTCCATGTTGGCACGCATCAAGGGGGTAAGGAAAATCTCTTCCACCTCGGGCAATGGCTACGGTCGCATCACGGTGGACTTGGACAAGCACGCCGATGTGGACGCGGTGCGCTTTGAGGCGTCCACCATCATCCGCCAGACGTGGGCGAAGCTGCCTGCCGGGGTCAGTTATCCGTATATCGACATGAAGGTGCCCGATGAGAATGCCGCCCGCCCGTTCCTCTCGTTCACGTTGAATGCCCCTTCTACGCCCATCCTGATACAGCAATATGCGGAAGAGCACATCAAGCCGCGCCTGGCCGGGTTGCAAGGCATTTACAAGATAGAACTGAGCGGCGCCACACCGATGGAGTGGCGGCTGGAGTACGACAGCGAACAGTTGCGGACGTTGGGCATCAGCCTCTCGGATATCCGGCAGTCCATCAGGCTGCATTATAATAAGAAGTTTCTGGGGACGCACAACATAGACACGCCTGCCGGTGAGCAATGGATACGCCTGGTGCTGGTGCCGGACGGAACCGGAGGCAGTTTCGACCCTTCGTTGATCATGGTTACGGCTTCGGACGGCAGAATCATCCGTTTGGATGAACTGGTGACGGTCACCCACGTGGAAGAGGAACCTCAGAGCTATTACCGCATCAACGGGCTGAATTCAATCTACCTCTCCATCACCGCCGTAGAGAGTGCCAACCAGTTGCAACTGAGCAATGAGGTGATGAAGGAGATGGAAGCCATCCGCCTGACGCTGCCGTCCGGTTATGAGGTACACACCAGTTACGATGCCACGGAGTACATCCGCGAGGAGTTGGACAAGATTTATTTCCGTACGGGGCTGACGGTGCTTATCCTGCTGCTGTTTGTCTGGTTGATTACGCTCAATCTGAAATACCTGTTCCTGATCGTCACCAGTCTGACGGTAAACATCGCTGTGGCGGTTATCTTCTACTATCTTTTCGGACTGGAGATGCAACTCTATTCGTTGGCGGGAATCACCGTGTCGCTGAATCTGGTGATAGACAGTACGATTGTGATGGCCGACCACATCCTGCACCGGCGCAACCTGAAAGCATTTATGTCCGTCCTGGCTGCCACGCTGACTACGATGGGCGCGCTGGTCATCATCTTCTTCCTGGACGAGAAACTGCGCCTGAACTTGCAGGACTTTGCCGCGGTGGTGATCATCAATCTGGCGGTATCCCTCTTTGTCGCGCTCTTCTTCGTGCCTGCAATGATTGAGAAGCTCAGGCTTACGGGAGGGCGCAGGCGTTCGTCGGGGAAGGGCCTGAAACGATGGGTACGCGCCCATGTGCGTATTCGCCGGATCACGGTGCGCTTTACTCGTTTCTATCAGTTGCTTATCCGTTTCCTGCTGCGATGGAGGGTGGCGGTATGCATTGCCTTGGTGTTAGGATTCGGCTTGCCCGTCTTCCTGATTCCCGAAAAGATGGAAGGCGAAGGCAAGTGGGCGGAATGGTATAACAAGGCGTTAGGTTCTTCCACCTACAAGGAGAAAGTGAAACCTGTAGTGGACAAGGCATTGGGCGGTACCCTTCGCCTGTTTGTGCAGAAAGTGTACGAGGGGAGCTATTTCAGCCGCAATGAAGAGGTAGTGCTCTATGCCAATGCGAACCTCCCGAATGGAAGTACGCTGGAGCAGATGAATACGCTGGTGAAGCGCATGGAGGCCTATCTTAGCGGCTTCAAGGAGATCAAGCAGTTCCATGCCTCGGTCTACAATGCCCGAAGGGGGAACATTCGGATTTATTTCAAGAAGGAGTATCAGTATAGCGGCTTCCCCTATACGCTGAAGGCGAACCTAATAGGCAAGGTAAACGAGCTGGGCGGGGGTAGCTGGGATGTGTATGGCTTGCAAGACCAGGGGTTCAGCAATGATGTCCGTGAGAGTGCAGGCTCCTATCGCATCAAGATGTACGGCTATAATTACGATGAACTCTATGCCTGGGCCGAGAAACTGAAGGAAGTGCTGCTTTCGCACCGCCGTATCAAGGAGGTGTTTATCAAGTCGGAGTTCTCTTGGTGGAAGGATGACTATCAGGAGTTCTACTTCAATCTGGACAAAGAGCGCATGGCGCAGGAGGGCATAAACGCCCAACACCTGTTTTCTACCATCCAGCCTATCTTCGGCAGGAACATGCAGGCGGGTTCGGTGGTCACGGAGAGCGGGGCGGAGAACATCCGGCTCTCTTCCCGCCAGTCTCGCGAGTATGACGTGTGGGCGATGCAGTTCTTCCCCTATGGCGCGGCCAACGGGAAGCACTACAAGCTCTCCGGACTGGCTACTGTGGAGAAAGGGCAGATGCCGCAACAGATTGCCAAGGAGAACCAGCAATACCGCCTCTGCCTGCAATACGAGTATATCGGGTCGTCCGAGCAGGGGAACAAGATACAGAAGCGTGATGTGGAGGAGTTCAACAAGTTGCTCCCTATGGGGTATACAGCCGAGTCGGACAGTCAGTCATGGTCGTGGGGAAGGAAGGACAGTAAGCAGTATCTGCTGTTGCTGATAGTCATAGGCATCATCTTTTTTACGACAAGCATTCTGTTCAATTCGTTGAAACAGCCTTTGGCCATTATTTTTGTCATTCCGGTCTCTTATATTGGGGTGTTCCTTACGTTCTATTGGTTCCGCCTGAACTTTGACCAAGGCGGGTTTGCCTCTTTCGTGCTCTTGTGTGGCATTACGGTGAATGCCAGCATCTATATCCTGAATGAGTACAACAGTATCCGCCGCCGCTTCCCCCGTCTTTCCATGCTCAGGGCCTATACGAAAGCTTGGAATGCCAAGGTTGTACCCATTTCCCTCACGGTGATTTCCACGATTCTGGGCTTCGTCCCGTTCATGGTCGGGGCGGAGAAGGAGGCTTTCTGGTTTCCGTTGGCAGCAGGCACCATCGGGGGACTGGTCATGTCCGTTGTCGTCATCTTCCTGTTCTTGCCGATGTTCGTGCTGAAGAGGAGAGAGGTGGTAAGAAGGAAAGTGAGGAGCAAACGTTAATGTAAATCCTCACGTATATGGCCGAATCGGTTACTTCATACCAACTCTCCGCACTACCAAGTATGGGGCTATCTATCGTGAGGGTGAAAGGTTTCTTCTTTTGCCATAATCACATGTTCCGGTACAGAGAATCCAAGAAAGGGTACATCTTTCATGTCAATGTCATCTCTACCTTCCAGTTTCCACCATCTACCCGCTTTTTCGTCTAAATGCCAAAGTATTTGTTTGGGGGGATAATAGCTTTATGTATCCACCACTGATTCCCTCTCCGTCGAAATGCTTCTTACGTTGATCATAAAATGTAAAACTTAAGGTAGGGATAGGTAGTTTGTCGGCAGGGTCACTATCGCGTACCCAAATATACAAATCTTTAGGTTTGTCGCGGGAGATTTTTAGATTCCAGCATATGGGTAAAGGATTCATGTAGTCTTCAAGCACTTCTCCTTTTACAGAAAGATGTATCCTCCATAAAGACCATAGGATATAAAGCTCTGAAATATTTTTTCCCCTTTTTGAAAATCAGTATGTCGTTAATTCTGAAATGTTCCAAAGTCACGCGATACGCGAATACTTCTTTGAACTCAACTCTGACTATACCTTTGTTGTCGAACCGTTCCAGCTCGACAACAAGATCCGTTGCATTGTAGTCTATTGAATTGATTGAACACTCGCAATCAATCAAATTTATAGGATGGTATATTTCACTGTTCATTTCCATCTTTAATCAATGATGAATAATCCTTTTGTATCAAGTACGTTGCTAATCTTCCCTGCATATATAACTTAGTCGCATAGCCCAAGGATACTTGTCGCCCGCTACGACGAATGGCTGCTATATAGACCGGGATATTTATGATTGGGAACATGACTAAAACCGAATATATCACATTTACACGATACTGTGTCAGTTCATACTGGTTATATCTGAATCTGATGTAATAGAGGTTCAGCAGATATGTGTTCACATAGCCTAATGTCAGGAAATACAATAGTCTCAGTCGTTTACTACGGACCACTGACACAAGCCATTTGTATATCTTTGGCGAATACATTGTCAGCCATAATGTAAAATTGGAGAAAAGCATGAGAATTATCCCAAATGCTCTAAATATTTTCAACAATGTCAATGACTTATCCATCGCACCAAACAGGCATACTATGACAGTCGCCAACAAACACCATAAATCAATGGTTAGCAACACGGCAAACACAATAAAGAGCCAAAAGAATAACTCATTGACCGTGTTTCCTAATCTGTTCCAAAATCGTTTATCAGTCAGTTTCATTATTCAATGTGCAAGTGATTAGATTTGTCGGTTCTATTGACAAACCGGTATAATTAGACCTTATTAGTTCATCTGTCAACCTTTCAGAAATAAAGATTGTACTGTCGAATGGAAATGGGAAAAACAGATCCCAAATTGTGCTTTTATCGCGTAGCGCAAGTGAATTAGAAGTTACACCAAAAGCCCCGGTCTTATCCTTTAATTTTAATTGCTGATATTGACTGAATGACTCCAATGTTATAGGCTCTTGTGGAATAGTCCACTCTGTCCGAATAAAAGATGATTTTTCATAATCTATTGAATCGACAAATGATGGCCCATATAAATGCACCCACAAATATTCCCTAACATCTTTATTGGTTTCTATTGTCACCGGAAAAATTTGATGTGGCATGACATTGAAATGCCTGATGCTTTCATATAATTCAGGAGATATAAGCATATCGCAACCCGGTCCGGCTGTTGTTGAGGGAAAGTCAGATATTACGGCACCTCTCCTTAATTTGAACCTCAAATCAGGATTACACGACAATTTATTCCACGGACTTATTTGAGACGCAGTGAAAGGACTTAGGCACTCTACCTGTGGATATTTCTTGCCTGTTTCTAAATCGTGTGATAGCTTATAGAATTTCATTGAAGTACTATAAAAACCTGTTGGTTGAATTAAATTAGTGAATATTTTTTTAGTAGATGACAAAAAATAAATTTATGCTGTTAAACATTTAATTTTTAAGCGATTATATTTTCAAAAGTCCTTGAAGTTTAGTAATTTAAAGGAAAAGTTTGGACGCTTTTTCTCATGAAAACCACTAATTCCAAGGACTTGGTCAAAGTTAACCAAATCCTCCCGATTATGCAAGAGCATTTTGGAAAGAATATGAATCTGGCACGCATAAAACTCATTGCGCTGCTCCTCCATGCCCTCTGTGTGGTGCAGACGGTGAGCCTCCATAAGATTGCCGATGCAATGCCTACTGCCGTTGACAAGGACTCCAACCTACGGCGTCTTCAAAGATTCTTTGCCAAGTATGTTCTTGATCTTGACATTGTCGCCCGTATGATTTTCTCGTTGCTTCCCGTCAAGACAGGTCTTGTTCTGAGCATGGACCGTACCAACTGGAAGTTCGGAGAGTTCAACATCAATATACTTATGCTGGGCATAACGTATAAGGGAATTGCCTTTCCGTTGATATTCAGTCTCCTTCCCAAACGGGGGAACTCCAATTGGGAAGAAAGGTGCAAGATAATGGAGCGATTCATCCGTCTTTTCGGCGCGGACTGTATCGACTGCCTTGTAGTAGACCGCGAGTTCATCGGAAAGGAGTGGATTGGATGGCTCAACAGCTATCCAATCAGGTATTATATCCGTATCAGGCAGAACTTCTGGATTGTAAAGTCTTCCACAGGAGAGAGAATTCGTGCGTGGTGGCTGTTCAACGGCCTCAAGGTAGGACAGGAGAAATTCTATTACAAGATTTTTCTTCATAAGGGGGAGTTCATTTATCTGGCTGGCAGTCGGATTAAAAACGCCGATGGTGTTCCGGAATTGCAGATACTTATTTGCTTCAATCGTCCCCAGGATGCGGTTCTGACTTATAAGAAACGTTGGGAGATCGAGACGGCTTTTAAAGCAATGAAGTCTTCCGGCTTCAATATCGAGGACACCCATATGCGCGACACGAAACGCATCGCAAGGCTTGTCGCGATGGTCTGCATTGCCGTTGTATGGGCGTATCTCGTTGGTGAACATAAAGATATTAATATTAAACCGATAAGAATTCTTAAACACGGAAGAAAGGCTAAGTCGATTGTAAAGTATGGACTGGAAGAGATATCCACCATACTGTTGCGTCAGAAATATATGCCAAAATTCGATGTTTTCAAATTTTTGTCATGTACTTAAATGGATAGGTCTGAAGATAACTGGAATACCTGTCTGCTGTACCGCAACAAACAACTGAACAAACTGAAATATAAAAGTAGGTTGATACCCCATATATGTCTTGGTATCTCTCTTCTTTATTCGCGTGTACAAGAAGTTTTTTTCTTATCCCCAAGAAAAGCAGCACTACAGAGGGCTTATTCCCTTACATCCGCTCCCCACATCATCTTATTGCGGAGCGTATCGAAGAATATATGGTTGAAACGCTTCACCACTTTGATACTATAATCCGCCCGTGAAATCTTCAGGCGCGTGGTCTCCTTGCACGATTCGCTTCGTCCATCGATAGCCACGAGGAAATTGTGGCTGCGGCTCTCTACGTCGAGGGTGATCTCCCAGTCATCACAAATGACTATCGGACGCACGTTGAGGCTGTGCGGGGCGACAGGAGTAATGGCAATCGTCTTGCTATGGGGCACGATGACTGGACCGCCGACACTAAGGGAGTAAGCCGTCGAACCGGTAGGAGTGGCTACGACGAGGCCATCCGCCTGATACGTAGTGAGCGGAGCACCATTGATTGCCGTATGGATGCTGATCATGGAAGAACTGTCCCGTTTCAATACCGCAATCTCATTGAGTGCGTAGGGAGATTGCATCAGGTTCTCGTCATTGCAATGCAATTGCAACACGCTGCGTTCCTCCACCTTATAATAATTGTTGTAGATCTCATCGAACGTCTCCTCCATCTCTTCCGGAGAAATATCTGCCAAGAAGCCCAACCGTCCGGTATTGATGCCCAGGATAGGAATATTCTTTTTGCCTACCCGGCTGGCGGCTTTCAAGAACGTACCGTCTCCGCCGATGCTGATCACCATGTCCGCCGTGAAGTCATTACCGTCGAAAAGCTCGGCGGAAGCAATGTTGATATGCAGGTCGGAAGTCAGGAAGTTATAAAACTCCCTGCAGATGCAAAGCTCGGCATTGCGCTGTTCCAATATGCGGAACAAGGTCTCCGCATGCTTTGACTTTTTAGCTTGGAAAATGTTCCCAAAAATGGCAAATCTCATCGTCTGTTCTTTCTTAGTGAAATGCAAATATGGTATTTTTTTCTTAGAACACAGCCAATATATCGCTATTATTTGTACTTTTGCACAAAACTATAATGGTATTATGACTAGATTGAGCGTGAATATAAACAAGGTTGCGACGCTACGCAATGCCCGTGGATGCAATGTGCCCGATGTGACGAAAGTGGCACTGGACTGCGAGAACTTCGGTGCAGACGGAATCACCGTTCATCCGCGTCCCGACGAGAGGCACATACGTCGGAGTGATGTATATGCCTTGCGCCCGTTGCTTCGGACGGAATTCAATATCGAAGGCTATCCGTCGCCCGACTTTATCGATTTGGTACTGAAAGTGAAGCCGCATCAGGTGACCTTGGTGCCGGACAGTCCGGCACAGCTGACCTCCAACGCCGGGTGGGATACGAAAAAGAATCTGGAATTTCTGACAGAAGTGCTTGACGGGTTCAACCATGCAGGCATACGTACCTCCGTGTTTGTATCCACCGATGTGGAGATGATAGAGTATGCCGCCAAGGCAGGAGCCGACAGGGTGGAACTTTATACAGAGCCCTACGCTACCGCTTATCCCCGGAACAAGGAGGCTGCAGTCGCTCCTTTTGTAGAAGCCGCCAAGGTGGCACGCAAATTAGGGTTGGGGCTTAATGCTGGGCATGACCTGAGTCTGGAGAACTTGAACTATCTGTATCAGAACATTTCGTGGATGGACGAAGTCTCTATCGGGCATGCATTGATTAGTGATGCCTTGTATTTGGGATTGGAACGTACGATTCAGGAATATAAAAATTGTCTGCGATGATGAATCCGTTGTTGTTATTGGCGCAAGTGGCTACGGCACTGACTGATTCAATAGCCGGTGCTAACCCCGTTCTGACTCCGGTCACGGGCGAGGAAGGAATGAACCTGTGGAGTATGGCAGTCAAGGGCGGTTGGATTATGGTTGTCCTTGCCCTTTTGTCTGTTATCTGTTTCTATATCCTATTTGAGCGTAACTATGTTATCCGGAAAGCCGGCAAAGAGGATCCGATGTTCATGGATAAGATAAAGGATTATATTCTGAATGGAGAAATCAAGTCTGCCGTCACCTATTGCCGAAGCGTGGACACTCCGTCGGCACGCATGATCGAGAAAGGCATCAGCCGTTTGGGACGTCCGGTGAGCGATGTGCAGGCTGCCATAGAGAATGTAGGAAATATTGAGGTGGCCAAGTTGGAAAAAGGACTGACCATTATGGCAACCATCTCCGCCGGTGCTCCTATGATCGGTTTCCTGGGCACGGTGACTGGTATGGTACGCGCCTTCTACGAAATGGCGAATGCGGGCAACAATATTGATATCACCCTGCTTTCAGGCGGAATCTATGAAGCGATGATTACCACAGTCGGTGGTCTGGTTGTCGGCATCATAGCGATGTTTGCCTACAATTACCTGGTGACTTTAGTGGATGGCGTAGTGAATAAAATGGAGGCTAAGACAATGGCGTTCATGGATTTGCTGAACGAGCCGGCGTGAGAACAATTGGCAATTGATAATTGACAATTGACAATTAATTGTTGATAATTAAATTAATATGTATATAAAGTGCTGCAACGTAGAGCTAAAATATCGCCTAATTTCAGTATGGCGTCCATGACGGACGTCATATTCCTATTGCTTATCTTTTTCATGATCACGTCTACGGTTGTCTCGCCGAATGCTATCAAGGTGTTGCTTCCGCAAGGAAAACAACAGACGTCCGCCAAACCTTTGGCAAGGGTTATCATTGATAAGGAGCTGAACTTCTATGCAGCATTCGGCAATGATAAGGAGCAGAACATCACTTTAGAAGAGTTACCCTCTTTCCTGCAAGCGTGTGCTGCAAAAGAACCGGAAATGTATGTGGCACTTTATGCCGATGAAACTGTCCCGTATCGGGAAATCGTGAAGGTGCTGAACATTGCTAACGAGAATAAGTTTAAGATGGTGCTGGCAACGCGCCCGCCGGAAAGAAAATAATAGTAATTATATAGAAAACGGTGAATCCGAAGAAGAAAGGCGAATATATAGGAATGGCAGGTGCCTTGCTGGTGCATGCTGCATTTTTTCTCCTGCTGATACTGGTGTGCTTCACTATACCGGAACCGTCGGAAGAGGAGGGTATGCCGGTGATGTTGGGTGAAGTGTCCGACGCCTTGGGAAGTGCCGACCCTTCTTTGGTGAAAGTGGACGTAATGCCGGAGATGACGGCTCCCCAAGTGCAAGAAGCTGTGGAACAGGAGATGCTCACTCAGGAGGAGGAAGAGACCGTGGCTATCAAACCGAAGGCGGAAGCTAAAAAGGAAAAGCCGAAAAAGCCGGAAAAGACCGAAGCCGAAAAAGCGGAAGAAGCTCGGAAGCTGGCTGAAGCCAAGGCGGAACGCGAACGGAAAGAAGCCGGAGAGGCAGCACGTAAACGGGTTGCCGGTGCTTTCGGAAAGGGAGCGCAAATGGGAGACAAAGGGACAACCGAGGGGAAGGGTATTCAGGGTAGTTCCGCAGGAAATGCACCTACCGGTGCATCGGCGGGAACAGGAGGCTCCGGAACATTTTCTCTTAGCGGACGTTCCTTAGGAAAAGGAGGACTTCCACAACCGGCATATAATGTGCAGGAAGAAGGAAAAGTGGTGGTTGCTATCACAGTCAATCCAGCAGGATATGTGATTGCCACCAGTATCGACCGACAGACCAATACGGTGAATCCCGCTCTGCGGAAAGCTGCGGAAGAAGCAGCTAAAAAAGCCCGCTTCAACGAAGTGGAAGGGTTGAACAATCAGACGGGAACGATAACATATTACTTTAATCTTAAATAGACAAAAACGTATTACGTTTATGTTCTTAAGAACGTAATTACTTTAATCTTAAAATAAACAAAGGAGACAGTTATGGGTACAGTTTATGTTTTTTTTGCAGACGGATTTGAAGAAGTGGAGGCTTTCACTTCTGTAGATGTGATGAGACGCGCCGGAATGAAGGTGGAAATGGTAACGGTGACTCCCGATGAAATCGTGACAGGTGCGCATGGCATCCCCTTGCTGTGTGATAAGAATATAGCGAACTGTGATTTCTACGACGCGGATTTAGTGCTTTTGCCTGGTGGAATGCCCGGGGCTTCCACGTTGGAGGCATGTCCCGAACTTCGTAAGTTGATTCTGAACTTTGCCGAGAAGAAACAACCGATTGCCGCCATTTGTGCAGCTCCCATGATTTTAGGAAAACTGGGCTTGCTGAAAGGACGTAAAGCGACCTGCTATCCTGGCTTTGAACAATATCTGGAAGGTGCCGAATGCACAGGTGCCCTCGTAGAAAGAGACGGTAACATCATTACCGGAAAAGGACCGGGTGCCGCAATGGATTTTGCACTGGCAGTCGTGGATATGATGATGGGCAAAGAGAAAGTGCAGGAATTGAAAAGCGCAATGTGCATCAATTAATTTGTGATTTATGATTTATAAATCGTACGTATATATCATAAACCATACATCATACATCATACATCATAAATCTAAAAATGCTCAACTACGCTCTAATAGTTGCCGGTGGCAAAGGTTTACGTATGGGGAGTGAACTTCCCAAGCAATTCCTGCCTATAGGTGGGAAACCAGTGTTGATGCGTACAATAGAAGCCTTTTACGCTTACAGTCCGGAGATACATATCATATTGGTGCTTCCTCGTAGTCAACAGGCCTATTGGAGGCAACTATGCGAGGAGCATCATTTTGCTGTGCCGCATACCGTGGCGGATGGAGGAGAGACCCGCTTCCATTCGGTGAAGAACGGACTGGAGTATGTGACTGCTCCGGGGCTGGTGGGGGTGCATGACGGTGTCCGCCCATTTGTTTCCCGTGAAGTGATAACCCGTTGCTATGCGTTGGCGGCGGAAAAAAAGGCAGTTATCCCTGTGACAGACGTCGTGGAAACGGTACGCCATTTGCAGGACGGGGGAAGCGTGACGGTCAGCCGGGATGAATATAAACTGGTGCAGACCCCGCAGGTGTTCGATGCCGACCTGTTGAAGAAAGCCTATCAGCAACCCTATACTTCTTTCTTTACGGATGATGCTTCGGTAGTGGAAGCAATGGGAATATCCGTTCATCTGGCGGAAGGCAACCGCGAAAATATCAAGATAACCACTCCTTTTGATCTGAAAATAGCTGAGACACTGTTAGATTCATGTTCGATTTAGCCTCTCGTGACATAAAATACCTGTCGGGTGTAGGACCGCAACGTGCTTCGGTGCTCAATAAAGAATTGGGTATCTACTCCCTGCATGACCTGCTGTATTATTTCCCCTATAAGTATGTAGACCGTAGCCGTATCTATTATATCCACGAGATAGACGGCACGATGCCTTACATTCAGTTGAGAGGTGAAATCCTCAGCTTCGAAACGATTGGCGAAGGGAGGCAACGACGCTTGGTCGCCCACTTTTCCGATCGCACGGGAGTGGTGGATCTGGTTTGGTTTCAGGGGATCAAATTCCTTGTCGGCAAGTACAAAGTGCATCAGGAATACATTGTATTCGGCAAGCCTACCGTATTCAACGGGCGAATCAATATCGCCCATCCGGACATAGACGATGCTTCGGAACTGAAACTTTCGACAATGGGCTTGCAACCTTATTACAACACGACAGAGAAGATGAAACGGAGCTTCCTCAACTCTCATGCCATTGAAAAGATGATGGGAGCCGTGGTGCAGCAGATTCGTGAACCCTTGCCCGAAACGCTCTCTCCCTCCATATTGGCAGAACACCATCTGATGCCTTTGACGGACGCTTTGACGAATATTCATTTCCCCTCCAATCCGGAATTGCTTCGTAAGGCACAGTACCGCCTGAAGTTTGAAGAGCTTTTCTATGTACAACTGAATATTCTTCGTTATGCCAAAGACAGGCAACGGAAATACCGAGGATACGTGTTTGAGAAGGTAGGCGATATTTTCAACACCTTTTATACCCGTAATTTGCCGTTCGAACTGACAGGTGCGCAGAAGCGTGTGCTGAGGGAAATACGTCGTGATGTGGGCTGCGGCAAGCAGATGAACCGCCTTCTGCAAGGTGATGTGGGCAGTGGAAAGACATTGGTAGCCCTGATGGGGATGCTGATTGCGCTTGACAACGGTTATCAGGCATGTATGATGGCTCCCACCGAAATATTGGCAAACCAGCATTATGAAACGATCTGCGGCTTTTTAGCTGGAATGGATGTCCATGTAGCTCTGCTGACCGGTTCCGTGAAAGGGAAAAAGCGAGAAGCCATCCTTAACGGTTTGCTGACAGGTGACATACATATCCTTATCGGCACGCATGCCGTGATAGAAGATACCGTGAATTTTTCGTCGTTGGGGATGGTAGTGATCGACGAACAACACCGCTTTGGTGTGGCGCAGCGTGCACGCCTTTGGACGAAGAACGTGCAACCACCTCATGTACTGGTGATGACCGCCACCCCGATTCCGCGCACTTTGGCGATGACGCTGTACGGCGATTTGGACGTCTCTGTGATTGACGAGTTGCCGCCGGGACGCAAGCCCATCGTGACAATCCACAAGTACGAGGCACATCGTGCAAGCCTGAACCAGGCAGTGCGCCAGCAACTCGCTGCGGGCAGGCAGGTCTATATCGTTTATCCTTTGATCAAGGAGAGTGAGAAGATCGATCTGAAGAATCTGGAAGAAGGCTACTTGCATGTCTGCGAGGACTTCCCGGAATATAAGGTCTGCAAGGTGCATGGCAAGATGAAACCGGCGGAGAAGGACGAACAGATGCAGCTTTTCGTATCAGGTGAAGCGCAGATCATGGTAGCGACCACAGTGATCGAAGTGGGTGTGAATGTGCCCAATGCATCGGTGATGATTATAGAAAACGCAGAGCGTTTCGGATTGTCACAGCTCCATCAGTTGCGTGGTCGTGTAGGACGTGGTGCCGAACAGTCCTATTGCATTCTGGTCACCGGTTACAAACTGGCGGAAGATACCCGGAAGCGGTTGGAGATTATGGTTCAGTCGAATGACGGTTTTGAAATAGCGGAAGCCGACCTGAAGTTACGTGGTCCGGGCGACCTGGAGGGAACCCAGCAGAGCGGCATCGCTTTCGATCTGAAAATAGCCGATATCGCGCGTGACGGACAACTGTTGCAATATGTGCGTGGCGTTGCCGAGAAGGTGGTGGATGCCGATCCGGCAGGGGTATGTCCGGAGAATGAAATCCTGTGGCGCCAGCTGAAGGCATTACGTAAAACCAACGTTAACTGGGCTTCCATAAGTTGAAGAACGGTTAAACATTTGTATTTTCTTAGCCATATATGTTGT
>Ga0137307_100968_pt1 | contig 29699 bp, 33 predicted proteins | sample NAcewD2O_March_2_FD_97180 | JGI IMG/M metagenome (GOLD analysis project Ga0137307, IMG submission 97180) | Mouse cecal microbial communities from Vienna, Austria - N-Acetylglucosamine amended D2O_March | ecosystem: Host-associated > Mammals > Digestive system > Large intestine > Cecum | place... | reverse complement strand
AATCACAGAAATTAGATACAAACAAATGAGTAAAGAAAATAATATTGGACGTCCCACAGTTATGACAGCTGACATTATCGGAAAACTGGAATATGCTTTTGCGCAGGGAGCAAGCGATAAATCTGCCTGCTTTTATGCGGGGATAAACCCTGATACGTTGTATGAGTATCAAAAGAAAAATCCAGAATTTGCCGACCGCAAACAGCAGTTAAAACAATCCAAGCTGTTCAAAGCTCTAGATGTTATTCATTCAGCGTTGGAAAATGGTGATGTGGCGATTGCACGCTGGTATCTGGAACGAAAGTGTCCAGAAGAATTTGGCTTGAACAAGGAACTGGAACCGCTGTTGCCTATTATCAAATACGTAACACCAGAACAAACCGCCGCAACTGACGCGCATATCGATGAATTTATAGGCAATGAGTAATATTGAACATGCATATTTAGGCCAGCGATTATTAGAACGGGGGTTTAAAACGTGGGCATTGTATATGTTCCGGCTTATAAACCGTACGCCATTTATATGTGAACCATTGCATACAGAAATGTATGCCCAAGTGCAGGATGTCATAGACGGCAAAACATCGCGCCTGAATCTGAATATGTCGCCGCGTACCGGTAAAACAACAGCGGCGGAACTGTTATGTGCATACGTGGTGGCATTAAATCCGGGAGCCCAGATAATATATACATCTTTTAACCAAGACTTGCTGTCAAAAATTTCCAAAGAGCTGGCGGCAATATTACAGCATCCCGCATACCAGGCAATGTATCCCCAAGTCAATCGTCCCCGGGAAGAGAGTGTTACCAGTGACCCGATTTTAAAGGTCGCACTCAATGTTTTAATCCAACAAATGGTTGCTACATTAAGCGAAATCGTGATACTGGGCAATTCATGGATGTTAAATCTGATGGGACTCCTTTTAAGGGCGTTACAAAGGAAAAATAACAAAAACCGGTCGTATGACCGGTTTTGTAATTATGATTTTTTATTTTCAATACGCATTTGCTTTTGTCTTGGAGTTAAATAATTAGTTTCTGATACTACTGACTTGCCTAATTTTCGTTCTATACTAATACGAGCCGCCTTTCCTACTTCTCCTCCCTTTTTGGCCGCATCAGCATTTGACTTCATTCCTTGGGCATTCATACTTTTTGCGAATTCTTTTGTTGTTGTTTCTGCAAGCATTGTTAAAGCGAGTTCAATAGGGGTCATATGGTCGCGTAAATCATCTGTTTTACTTAATCCTTTGAGAATTTTATGGTCTTGTACATTTTTATCAAAAGTTTCTTTATTAATGATATTAGTTAATATTGCAAATTCACCAGCACTAGTTATACCTCGTCTTTGCCATTCATCGGTTAGTTCTTTACGAGCAGCGATAGTTTTTATACGATTAGTAATCCATTCGTCTGAATACCCTTTAGCTTTATATAGCATCATTATTCTTCTGGCACCGACTTCAGGATTTTGAATTTCTTGTATTCTTTCGTATGCAATCCTTGCGAACCATCGTTTAAACGGTTCTGCGTTTGGGCTTGGAATGGATTGTATTATACGAAAAATAGTTTCGGCATCGGCTGCTTCTGTTGGGTATTTTTTTCCATCAGAGGCTACCATTTTCAGTTTTCCGATTTTATCGGAAAGCTCAAAAAAACCTTCTGTGTTCAATAACTTATCTTTTAAATCTCCCCAGTATTTACTAGGCCTATCTGTACCAACAATGATTCTTATAATGTCTACTATTGAATAAAACCACTCATTTTTATGAAATATTTTACGAATAGGTTGATTTTTAAATAATGATACTTCTGAACAACCATCTTGGATAAAATCTGTTGATATAGCTTTAGAAGATTCTGTTGTTTTACTAAGTTTTACCATTGCTTCTTCTAGAGACATGTCATTGACAGATAATGCTTTGGTCATATTTTCTGCTTCACTTACTATTTTCATGTATTATCCTTTTTTTAGATTTTATCTCATTTTTAAATAGTTTCAATATGTTAAATAAATTATTTCTGTATCATTAATTTTTTCATAAATTAATATTATCTATATCAAGTGAAAGACAAAAAATTAATACTAGCCGGGGACAAAACTCCTGTGATATAATAGCAACGATGCCAAGAGATTGGCATTGAGGTTAAGACCCTCTGCATTCTATGCGTCCGCGGGGACGAAAAATACCTCCAACTCCGGTTGGAGGGCTGTGAATAATGCTTTTTTGCAAAATAAGCACACTATTTTCATAGAATGATAGGTCTTACCTCCAACCACCAAAGAACTCTTAGGTGGTTTTTTGCTTCATAGGAGGATTGTGTGTCAAAAATTACTTTTATAGACCTATTTGCTGGTATCGGCGGGTTTCATTTGGCCTTTCATAATTGCGGGGCAAAATGTGTATTTGCGTCAGAATGGGACGAATTTGCAAGAAAAACATACGAATGCAACTTTAGTAAGATAGATTCAAAATTGTTTAAAAAGAACATGTTCGCAGGCGATATAACAAAAGTTGATGCAGCTAGTATTCCAGATTTTGATGTGTTAACAGGTGGATTCCCTTGTCAGCCGTTTTCACAAGTAGGCCTGAAAAAGGGGTTTAATGAAACACGTGGGACACTGTTTTTTGACATTGTTAGGATAATAAAAGAAAAAAAGCCGAAAGCCTTTTTTATAGAAAATGTTCGTGGCTTGTTACAGCATGATAATGGCAAGACATTTGCGACAATCAAACGTGTGATAGAGGAAGAACTGGGATATTCTTTCTTTTATAAAATAGTTCGGGCTTCTGACTTTGGCGTCCCGCAACACAGACCACGTTTATTTATGGTTGGTTTTAAAGATAAAAATATAGATTTTAAATTTCCAAAATCCAAAAAGTTGAAACTTACAATGAGCGATGTTTTTGGGGGTCATGTTGATAGGAATATTGGCTTTACCTTACGTGTTGGCGGCCGTCATTCAAATATAAGCGATAGACGTAATTGGGATACCTATTTAGTTGATGGGGCAATAAGACGACTTACACCAAAAGAAGGGCTGTTAATGCAAGGCTTCCCTTCCGATTTTGAGTTTCCTGTGTCGGAGGTTCAAGCAATGAAGCAATTAGGCAATTCTGTGGCGGTGCCTGCTATAGAGGCGGTTGCAAAAGAAATCGTAAAAATATTAAAGGCCGCACAATGAATTTAACTGCAAACAAGGGCGAATGGTCAGAATTATATGTTTTATTTAGTCTTTTTGCCGACCATAAAATTGCTGCTGCAAATAATAATCTTGAACCAACGGGACATTTTTATCATTTTCTAAAGATTTTTCGGAATGATAATCCAGGTGAACATTTAGTTTATGACCTGTCAGAGCAAGATAAAGTTAAAATAATAAGTAATAGATTTCCTATAAGAGATGTTCCGACGGCAGGCTTGTCTGATAAAACAAAAAGAATATTCGCTCAGATACAAAACGCAAATGAATCCTCTTTTGAAATAATTGAAGCTGAAAGGTTAATGTCCGTATTTTCTTTATCAAAAATAAAGGCGAATTCTGGTCAAAAGTCTGACATTGTGGCAACAATCAAAGATGATATAATATCAGAAACAGAGCCTTATGGTTTTTCTATCAAATCAAGGGTCGGTTGTCCGTCTACACTTCTAAATGCCAGTTTAGGTACAAATTTTATTTATAAATTATCTGGCGGCCATATCAATGTTAATGAGATAAATTCAATATCTACAAAAAGCAAAGTCAGGGATAGATTACACGAAATTTTACGTAGAGAAGGTGCATTTTTAGCATCAAGTATGGCAAGTAAGACGTTTGAGAATAATTTAAAAACAGTTGATACTCAAATGCCCAAAATCATATCGGAAATGCTACTTCTTTATTATTTGGGACACAATAACTCTATGGCCGAGTTGTGTCATGCTGTATTTCAAAGTGGTAAGTTTGATTTAACAGAGCAGCAAATTGTATCCAAAGTTAGAAATTTTTTAAAAATAATTGCTCTGGGTATGGTGCCACAGAGCGAATGGAACGACCGATTGTCAAGTTATGGCGGTTATATTGTTGTTCGTGAAAACGGTGTTCTTGTTTGTTATCACCTGTATAACGAAGACGCGTTTAAGGATTATTTATTTGAAAATACAAAATTTGATACACCGAGTACAAGTAGGCATAAGTTTGGTGTTCTCTATAAAGAAAACGGCGAACTGTTTATCAATTTGAACCTACAAATCAGATTCATAAGATAAGTATCGTGCCTAAGGGGTGATTTATTTAATTTCACCCCTTTCGCGTGCCTTTCTTTCCTCTTCTTGGGAGAATTTGACTATTTCATGATGTATTTTTGCTATTTCGGCCGGGTCGTATCCTTTGTGGCCTTCTTCGCGGTCAAAACCTGTCCAGTCCGTCGGTTTTTCGCCGATAACCTTATAAATAGCCTGAATGGCCTTGATTATTTCATTGGTCGGCGTAATTGGGTTGGTCATGTTTGAATAAAGGTTGGCTATGGCGACCTCTACCGGGTCAACCGGGGCGTCGGCACGCAGACCTTGGATGAGTTCCTTAAGCGGTTTTACTTTGCGTATTTTTTCAGCCCGCGCCACGCCACCCGCGCTTTGTATCACTGCACTTTCACTGCAGGGCATGGTGTTGAATGGGCGCAGGCCGCTGGTGTCAGTGGTTGGATTTGACATAATTTCCTCCTTTTTTAAGCAAACATATCAACGTCAACTATTAGATTGTCGGTGATGCGGCCGCCGTTGATTTTGATTTCCTTGGTGGTGTATTTAATAACGTCGCTGGAATAGGCTTTTTCGGCCATAATGTCGTCAGCGTATTGCTTTGGGCGGGCAATTTTATCGGCCGCATCCTGCCAAATGTCAATTTTAAGCTGGGGCGAGAGGCTAATCAGGCCATTTAATACCGTTATTGCGTCAAATTTAGCCCGGCATACTAGGATAAAGTGCGCGTGCATGTTGCCGAACCGGCCAAATTCTTGAACGCCCAGCAGGGTGAAATATCGCTCGTACACCTTATGCCAGTGGCGGCCGATTAAATGCTTGAACAGTTGTTTAAATATCGGTCGGCAACGTCGGCAGAGTTCGGCCTGGGTGCTGGGCGGTGTGTTGAAATGCACGGACAGGAACAGTGTGTCGGTGTTGGTAAGGTTGTTTATCCAGTTTATAATTTCTTTCTTTTTCTTCATGGTGGTTAAATCCAATTTTCTATCTAACTGCGCGTATTTTTTGCGCGGAGTTTAGGTTGGTGTGGTCTATGCGCGGTGAAATAGCCATGAAAAGCACAAATCCCAGCGCAGAGATGAAGTTTTATGCGGCATTTATGTTGACCGCATTCGGGACAATACGGTTGTGTTCAATCCATGCGTCAAGGTCGGCACGTTGGTATTTGATGCGATTGCCGAATTTAACAAACGGGATGGATAATTTGCCTTGATGCCGCAGGCTGTTCATACTGGCGACTGTCGTCCCCAGATATGCGGCGGCGGTTTTTTGGTCAAGGAGGTGAATTTCAATATTAGACATTTGTAATCCTTTTGTTTTATTACAAGCAAAGCATTACAAGACGGATTTGTGTTTGCATTATTAATAGCAGATTTAAGCCTTGCTAGCAGTTTTGGAATAAAAAAAGCACTCAATTTTGTGAAATTGAGTGCAATTTTTGAGTTTGTATATGGATTTGCTAGCAGGTTATTCTATTGTAAGTAATTTTAGACCCTGTTTTTTTATATCTATGTCGGTAATACATGGGATAAATTTCGCAGAATCGGTTGTGCAGTTGAAGAAGAAGTTTGTAATATCTTTTGGAAAGGCGTTTATAAATATTTGGTCAATTCTATCAGCCTTATCAAATTTATCTATTGATAGTGTTTCTAATTCAGCTCGTTCAACCAAGGTGTTTGGATGTTCCATAACGTATTTTATAATACGGCCATTTTTAGAACCATACTTCAATGTCTTAATCATATGTTTGATGATATTATTTACAGTTAAATAAACTTTATCATCTTCCAAAGACAATACTATGGTTGTTGTTGGCGCTGCGCTTACAAACAAATTTTGCAATTCATAGAAATCAATTTCTATGTCGGTATATGTAGTTTGACCGTCGGTTATTGAATTGTTTTCAATATCCAAAGAAAAATCATCCGACGGGGTAATAATTACACGTTTACCTGATTTATCTGTTCCCGAAACAGTTAAACTTTTGCAATGTAACCAGTACATTATTTTCCCAGCCGCTATATTCATTTTATTAAACCAAAATTTATCTTGGTTTTCTTTTGCCTTGGCGCGTTGTTCCGCATAATTAAGTGCAATGTCTGCAAATTTATCAACGGGTTTCCAACCCCACGCCATGTATTCACAGGCTTGTGACAATGTGCATTTTTCAAGTGTTTTTGGATTGATTCCTGTGGTATAGTCCATATATAACTCCTTTTAATTTATACACTTAAAGCCTATCCTAATATTCTGAATATTCAACGGAATTAATAAACCTCTATCAATGCCGGTTATAGCAAATACATAGCAAACGGGAAAATCGGGGCGGGTCGCAGGTAATAAAAAATCCCGGGAAACCGGGAAAAACTGGTTGCGGAGTGTGGATTTGAACCACAGACCTTCAGGTTATGAGCCTGACGAGCTACCGGGCTGCTCTACTCCGCGTCAATGTTCTGCACATTATAGCTATATATATTATAATGTCAATTAAAAAATGAATGTTTTCCAAATTGGTTTGGTTTTTTAGGTGTTAATACAACTATAACGCGAAAATTATATAAAAATCTATAGTTTTTTGTCCTGTGGGCTCATGTGACTAAATGCCTATAGTTTCTTGAATTATCATTTTTTTACTGCTAATATCTTACAGATTTATACATAAGGCAATATAATATGGAAATTACATTTAGAAAAGTTTGGAAGGGATTTTGGGAGCCTATTTTAAGACTGCCTATATTTCAGTGGATTATCGCTTTGTTAATGGCGGCGTCTATTTGGTTTGTTTATTTTACATCACGTTTGCGCATAAAAAATATAGAAGTTTTTCGTAAATATCGCAGAAAACCAGCTATTTTTGTTTTTTGGCATGGGCGCAGCATGATGCTGTCGCCGATTGTGTGCATGCGTGGAATGCGTTCTTATGCAGTCGCCAGTCGTCATAAAGACGGTCGAATGATGGCAAAATTGCAGAATTTATTCGGTCTGCGCTCCATTTATGGAAGTACTTCTGATGGCGGGATTTCTGTGTTGCGTCAAGGTGTTCGTGTTTTACGTCAGGGCGGCTATTCCGTTTGCATTTCGCCTGACGGGCCTGGTGGGCCGTCGCTGCGGGTTCAAGACGGGGCCCTTTATTTTGCAAAGATGAGTGGGGCGCCCATTATTCCGGTATGCTTTTCCGCATCAAGGGCAAGATTGCAAAAACGCTGGGACAGGTATTTGGTCGCGTTGCCTTTTAGTAAAATTACTTGTAACGTTGGTAATCCGGTCTTTATAGACAGAAAGGCAACGGATGAAGATTTTGAGGCGGCGCGGAAAAACTTGGAAGATTATATGGTGCGTCAAATGCGGGAAATGGATAAAGAATTCGGATTGGCCCCCGCAGAGCAGGATTTAACCGCGCGTCGTTTCAAGGATGCAATGCGTGCAGAAAAAGCCGCCCGCAAAGCGGCAAAAAAGAAGTCTAAGCGCGGTGCAAAATAGTAGGTAATACAATGAAAACACCATGGTGGTTTTTAAGAAAGACGCCCCTGTCATTTGTTTTATGGCCGTTGTCGGTTGTTTATTATATGGTATCGCGTCTGGTTTATGGTGTTCGTAAGATTGGCGCTTATAAATCGCGTCGTCCGGTTGTATGTGTTGGCAATATTTTTGCTGGCGGTGTGGGCAAGACGCCGATTGTTCGTGAGATAGCATTGCATCTGGGGGCGCCGGTTGTTATGCGCGGTTATAAAAAGGGCGCCAAGACCGGAAACATAGGCGACGAGGCTTTGATGCTGAGCCGGCATGGTATCCAGGTTCATACCGGTGACAGAAAAAGCAATATTGTGTTATTAAATGCGCAAAATGACACGAGCCCCATTGTTATGGATGACGGCTTTCAAAATCCGCGTATAAGCAAGGATATTTCCATCTTGGTTTTTGATGAGCGTCTGGGGGCGGGGAATGGTTTTGTGTTACCGGCCGGTCCCCTGCGCGAGCCAATGCGTGCGGCCCGTCGGGCGGATGCGATAATAATCATTAAGGCGGACGGTGCGCGTGCACGGCGGTTGAAGCTGCCTGTGGGTGTGCCGGTATTTTATGCGCATAATGAAACACATTCGCCATACGATAAGAAAACGCGTCTGGCGGCGTTTGCCGGTATAGGGTATCCAAAGAAGTTTTTCACAGCGCTGACAAATGTTGTTTATAAAAAAAGTTTTGCCGACCATTATCAATATACGGATGAAGATATAGAGCGTTTGGCCAAGGCGGCGGCTCGCCGCAAGGCAAAGCTGATTACGACAGAAAAAGATTGGGTTCGTCTGCCGCTCGCGGCCCGCAAAGATATTAAATATGCCGAGCTGAGCACGGTTATAGAAAACGGTTTTTATGATTGGTTAAAGGAGAAGCTGGGATGCCAACACTAAAAAAAGAAGTTAGATTATCCGGTCGCGGAATACATTCGGGGTGCCCGGTAAATGTCGTTGTACGTCCCGCCGATAAACGCGGAATATTTTTCATTCGCAGTGATATACCAAAAAGCGAACTAATTGCGGCGCGTTTTGATAATGTGGGTGATACAAAGATGCGTAATACAACCGTTGGTTCGCCATCTGGTGCCCATGTTCAGACGGTTGAGCATTTAATGGCGGCATTATTTATGGCGGGCGTGGACAGTGCGCTGGTTGAAATTGACGGGCCCGAGACGCCAATTCTGGACGGCAGTGCGGCTTTGTTTATAGAGGCTTTTGAAAAAGCCGGTGTTACATCGGGCAAAATGAAAAAGATTATTGTACGGCGCACGGTTGTCGCAAAGGCGAGCGATGTTCGCAAAGCGCTGCCCATGGGTATGCGTTTAAAGCTATGGTTTTTTGATTTGATTTCGGGGCGTCGTGCCGATGGCTATGTCAGCCTAAGCCCTAATGACGCAATGGCCTTGGATATAAAGGCGACATTGGTATATAGGGAAAAAATAATAGGTGCCCAGACTTATAAATACCGCTTTGACGGGACAAAAAAATCGGTTGCTGATTTTATTACAAATATTGCACGTGCCCGGACGTTCGGGAAATATTCAGAATGGGAATATTTAAAGGCGCGCGGTATGGGACGCGGTGCGGATGAAACTAATGTAATTGCACTAAACGATGCGGGGGACGGAACGCTGAATCCGCTGATATGGCCGGACGAGTTTGTGCGTCATAAAATAATAGACGCCGTGGGTGATATGGCGACAGCCGGCGGGATGATTGCTGGTAATCTGGTATCATATAAGGGCAGTCATGCAATGAACAATATTGTTCTTAAAAAGTTGTTCAGCGACCCGCGCAATTATGATATAATTGATGTTGAATAAAATAAAACGGACGGACGTATAAAAAGGATTTTATGATGAAAAAATTGTTGGCTGTTTTTGGACTGGCGTCGTTATGTGCGTGCGGCGGTATGATAAAAAATGAAAACGGCAGTGAATTTTTAACCCAGCTGGATGCGGAACCGATTGGTTGCACGTTTCTTTACAAGCTGGAGTCGGAGGTGTCGGTCTATGATGCCGATGATGCGCGCCGTTATTTGGAAAATCGTATCGCAGACCAGGCGCGCCCCGGTAATGCTTATTGGATAACCAGTTCGCGCACACGCCCGAATGAATGGGTGATTTTTGGGCCGGAACGCTCTTTCGTTTTGGTTGCAAATGTTTATGACTGTCCGCATCCGCGCAGTGTTCGTACCGCCAGGAATGGCGGCGCGGCAACAATCGCTTATCCGGTTGATGTTGTAACGACAACATGTGGGGCAAACGGTGTTTATGGCGAATGCAGATAAAACCGATGCTTGAAAGAAAATCACCCGCCTTAAGAAAACAGCGGGTGATTTTTTTATTCTGTGTTTGCCATGTACCTTGATTTTATGTTATAATCATAAACAAGGATATCCGGGAGAGAGTTTGATAAATCAAGTAATAACCGTTGATAGGAAAAAATATGCCACGGGGCTGTTTTGGCAGCCAATCGCCAGTGGCTTTTTTGCGCGCAATTATGCGCGTAATCTGTCACGTTCAATTAACGGTAAATTAAATCTTTTTGTTGACTATCGCGCAATGGTTGGACTTGGGGCGCGACAGATGGGGCATCGTCGTGGTATGCACAGTGCGGCCGCCGAAATTATGGACACAATGACGGAGTATTCTTCGTTCCTGGGTGTTTTTCGGGCGGGCCAGATGTATTACCTGGTTGCGGTGCGTAATGGAATAATACTAAACGATGTTTTATTTGATTCTGAGGCGGCGGCGCGTGCAGAGTATTTGCGCCTAGCCCAGATTCCGGATTGGTCCGCATTATTCGCACCCAGTGCATGGTCTATGCCCCGCGCGGTGGAGCGCGCGCTGTCCGATGTGATTACCGGACGCGCACCGGCCATATTGCGTCATATCAGCCGTATAAAAATGGGCTTGGCATCGGTGGCGCTGTTGGCGCTGTTTGTGCTGGGGCTGATTTATATATTTCGTGGTCCTATTGCGCAAATGATGTCGCCACGCCCCCAGGTATCGACGATAAATCCGGAATTGGCGGCCGAGTATAAGCGCAGAATAGATGAAAAAAACAAAGAACTGGACGCGGTATTTGAAATAGAAAAAAAACCGGCGGTAGAGCCCCTGCGGATGCCCTATGATTATTTGCCGGCACCAATGGCGCGTGCGGAAACATGTTATCGTGCCATCGGCTTTTTGATGCAGCCGGTTGCCGGTTGGAATCAGACATCGGCCGAATGTGGCGAGGAATACGCAGATGCAGAATTTCGTCGTGGATTTGGAACTTTGACGGATTTTTATGATATCGCGGGTGACCTGATGCCGGGTGCATTTGTTCGTGAAATATCGGAAGATTCGCTGAATGTGCGGGCGCGCCTGCCGCAGTTGGCACCGGTTGCATCCCGTGATGAACGTGATGCGGCAACGATAGTTCGCGATGTATATAGTTTGTTTCAATCAATCGATGATGATGCCGAAATAGGGGTTGTTGCCGATGCGATAACTAATGGGGTCGAGACGGTATCGGTAGATATTGTGGAAATTGCCGCGTCTTCGAAACTGACGCCGATGCAGTTTATGGAAATCTTTGAAGAATTCGGCGGCGTATATATGACGCGCTGTGCGTGGGATGCGGGGCGACGCATCTGGAACTATGAGGTGATAATATATGCAAAATAAAAAAATCTGGTATATGTCGGCAGTTTTTGCCCTGTTGGTTTGTGGTACGGCACGTGCGGCGGCGGATACTGATATAGATGCCGAAATGGACCAGCGCAGTGCCCAGGCCGTTGCCGATTATAAGGTTGAAGGCAGTTTGTTTCAGCAGATTACAGACCTGGAACAGGAAAAGGTTTTAATGCAGCTGGAAAAGGAACGTGCCCAGTTGGATTTGGAACTGGACCGGCTGGCGGCGGAAAAGATAAAGCTGCATATGGAAATAGATACCCTATCGGGCCGGGCCGAGGCCGCCCAACAGGAACTGGAAACGGAAAAAGCCAAGCTGGAGGCAGAAGCCGCCAAACTGGAACGTGAAAAGGCGTCTTTGGAGGCGGCAGCATCCGCCCCGGCCAGTGCCGCCACATCTGCGTCGGCGCGTGTGACAGAAGAAAAAGAAACGGGAACAATCGCCGAAAACTTTCGCCTGATAAATGTAATAGGGGCCGGGTCGCAGCTGCAGGCGACGGTCGAAGCGCTTGATACCGGTCAAACAAAACGCATTCGCGTCGGTTCCGTGCTGGACGGTTTTTCGGTAAAGTCCATATCACTCGATGACGGGGTTGTGTTTGTAAAAGACGGAAAAAGTCAAACATTGAATATTGGCGGAAATCGCTGAAAATAATTCCGGATGTGAAAATGGCGACCAGTGACAAAAATATTTTAAATCCTTTTTCAACAACGCCGTCTGTGCCGGCGGGTTTGGAAAACGCCACTAATAAAGATATCGTTGATTATCTGTTTTCAAATTCAAACCGATTGTTAACGGCGGCCGGTGGCGAATTTGAATTATCAAAGGATACACAGAGTCTTATTGCATACTTTTCCGGGGGTGAACTGATTATTTCCCGTACCCACAGGTATGACGGGCGTGTGCTGGCGTTTATTGATTTGTTGGCACATCGTGGCCGGCGGGCACATATCCCTTTTTATTCTGATTTGGGGCTGCTTTCTACCATATACAAGACGTACGAGGGGCGGGCCGGTGACGGGCGGGGACGCACTGATTACGACAACCAGATGCAAAAGGATTTTGTCGATATCGTTGCACGTGCCGCCGCACATAAAGTATCTGATATTCATATAGAGGTTGCAGACCAGACCACAATTTATTTCCGCATAGACGGCAGTATGCAGCCTGTGCTGGAATATAATTCCGGATGGGGGGAATCATTTGTTCGTGCGGCGTTTGCATCGGCTGATATTTCAAATGCCAACTATGCCCAGAATGAATATCAATCCGCCCAGAAAGACGGGCGAACACCCCTGCGCGGGACCAAGGATTTATATCTGCCGGCGGGTGTGCTGGCGATACGTATGCAGTTTAATCCCATTGCATTCGGCAGTCGGTATGTCGTTATGCGTCTGCTTTATGACAATCCGTCAGAGGGGATAAAATCAGGCCAGGAATTTGGCGAGTATGAACAGCGGCTGCTGATGCAGTTGCGCTCGTTCCCGACGGGACTGGTGGTTGTTGCCGGTCCAACCAGTTCGGGTAAATCCACAACGCTGGTGCGGAATATGTCGCTGATGCTGAAAGAGCGGCGCTATGAGATAAATTTAATCACAGTGGAAGACCCGGCCGAACAAAAGATTTTTGGCGCACATCAGATGCCTGTGGTCAACGCCATGAACGAGGAGCAGCGCGAGGAAAAGTTTACAGAAGCATTGGCGGCGGCATTGCGCAGTGACCCAGATACACTGATGGTGGGGGAAATACGAACACTGGCGGCGGCGCAGTTAACGGTAAAGGGCGCGCTGTCGGGTCATAATGTTTGGACGACGTTGCATGCGAACTCTGCTATGGCGGCGTTGACGCGATTGCTGGATATGGGGGTCGAAGGGTTTAAGCTAAAAGAAGAAACAATGATGCGTGGCCTGATATCCATGCGGTTGTTTAAAAAGCTGTGTCCGGATTGTCGTCAGCCACTGTCCGAGCATCCAGAGCATCCGGCATATAGACGCGTAATGGATGCGTTCGGGGAACTGGGCCTGCGTCAGGTGTTTATACGCGGGGCGGGCTGTGAAAAGTGTGGCGGCAGCGGTACGCTGGGGCGTATAAAGGCCGGTGAAATTATTATTACAAACAGCGAGTTTTTGCGCCTGGCCCTGTCGGGTGATACAGATGGCGCAGTGCGCTACTGGCTGGAGAATATGGACGGCAGAACACTGAAAGAGGCGGCCATATCCCTGATGCTGCAGGGGATTATCGGCGTGGATGAATTGGAGCGTTGGGTCGGTTTGCTCGATAGGCCGGGGGTATATTGATGGAACGGCTGGAAAAACTGTATGCAAAGATTGTTTTTCGTTTGAACACGTCAAAACGTATGGCGACGTGCCGAAAGCTGGCGTCGTTGTTGCGCAATGAATTTACGTTGATGAATGCCCTGGGGCGGATAGAGATGATAGAATCGCGCGGCGGGCGAAAGCCGGGCGAACCGTTTGCAATCGTAATGCGACAATGGCAAAAAAATCTGGAACGCGGTATGAGTTTTTCAGAGGCCACACGCGGCTGGGTGCCGCCGGAAGAAACACTGTTGCTGACGTCGGGTAATATTTCAAATCTGGCGGTGGCGCTGGAAAACATAGGGCGTGTGGTAGAAGGTTCGCGCCGTATTAGTCGTGCGATGGCGTCTGCGATTGCGTATCCGCTGTTTCTTATGGCGCTGACGTTTGGGATAATAATTATGGTGGGGCTGTATCTGGTGCCGCCATTGGCGGATGCGGCCGGGGCCGGTGTAATATGGCGCGGTGCGGCGGCATCGCTGATATGGCTAAGTGCGGCGGCACATAAATATTGGATATTGGTCGTAATTGCGGTGGCGGTTGTGACAGGTGTTATATGGATGACGATGCCAAACTGGGCCGGGCGGGGGCGTGCGCTGGCTGATAAGTTGCCGCCATGGAATATTTATAAAATCCGTATTTCCGTATCGTGGCTGATGTCGTTGTCGGCAATGGTGGCGGCGGGAATGACCGTCCCCGATGCGATGCGTATGCTGGCCGATAATGGCAACAGATATCTGCGCGGGGTTTTAAGCGCCGCGCTGCGCTATATTGCAAATGGTGACAATCTGGGGGTGGCGTTGGCTAATACGGGGCTGGATTTCCCGAATGATGAAATCATTGGTGATTTGGCGATATATGCCGATATGAACGGTTTTGACCAAAACCTGTCGCGTGTTGCCAATGACTATTTGGATGATTCCGTACGCCGGATGGAGGCCATATCCAGCACGCTAAACAGCATTGGAATTATGCTGGTATCGCTGATAATTGCGTGGGTTGTTCTGGGGACGTTCCAGATGCAGGACCAGATAACAGCCGCACTGACATAGTCTTTGTAGGAATATATTCTTGGCATGTTCATCAAAATGATATATAATACTGTTTGTAATAGGGGGTCCTATTATGCGAGTGTGGAAATCTCGCGACAAAAATCGCTTGCGCAGGCGTTACATGCTCCGCTCCACTTTGGTTGGAGGCCGGCGAATATATTGAATAACCGGGCATGAATTTTTGCATGATTTCCACCTTCCAACCGCCCTATATGTCTGGCGGTCTTTTTTTATGCAAGGGTAATGCATGAATGTTTTCATGCCCCGGTCGTGCGCCTTCTCATACAAAGACCGGGGCACTTCCTTGATTTTAGGGATTTTATGTGATAAGATTATAAATGAATTCGCAGGGATGTGGATTCCGGGCTTAGAACACCCGCAACGGCGGTGCGGTAACGCATCGAAATATAAACGTATTGCGGTGCGTTGCACCGTTATACCTCGCGCACGTGGAAATGCCGGGGTGCTGCATGTGTATATAATACGGGCAACCGAAAGACATGCGGGGTCGTCTGTTGCGATTGTTCTAACACCCCGGCCGCCTTGTTTTGGCGGCTTTTTTTATTTATATGGGGAAATATAATGGTAAAAAAAGCAACACGTGCGAAATTATTTAATACGGCCGAACGTATTTGTGGGCGCATTTTTGCGATAGAGATAAAGTACGGCCCCCTGGTCCAGGCGGAGATTGCGCGTCGTGATAAGAAAATTCATGAAATGGGTTTTAATGGACCGCATTTTGTTTAATGTATTGTTTTAGTTTTTCGTTTGATTCATCTTTTATCAGATAGGTCAGTATTGCCTTTATCTGTGTTAATTCTGTATATAAATCAATAACGGCGGTGGCCAGTTCCGCCCGTGTTGCCTGTCGTGCCATGGGGGCCCCTTTTGTATAAGATAAAAACCATCGGAAAAAATCAGATGGTTGGAGGTTCATAACTACGAAAACGATAGTGTCGCTTATTTGGATATATCGCGACCCTCCAACCGTGTTGGAGTAAATGTTTTCAGAGGTTATGACACCCCATACCGGACAACCGTCCAATACGTATGAATTATAACATAAAAGTAGCGCGGTGCAAGTGGGTAATAAAAAAAGCGCCCCGGGGGGCGCTAAGTGTTATTTATACCATAAACGGCAGGTTTTCTAAGTTTCCCTCTACCACGCGGACATTTACATCAATCATCATAAACAGCGTGTCGGGTGTGCGCACCGTGTTTGGGTCGAACATGTTGGTTGACAGCAGGTGGCTGGTGTTAATGGATAGTTTTGTTACCAGATGGTCGTCATCCAATAGCGTATAAATCGGGCCGATATCGCGCGGCGTGTTTGCCCCGATTTCATGTTCGTTTTGTGGTGCCCGCAGGCCGTCTAGCAATGTTTTTATGCGGTTGTCTATGTCAGAGCGCGCCAGACCAACAATTTCCGGGTGCAGCATTTGGATATCTAGCTCCGCAATCAGCTTTAAGTTCGGTGTAATAATCGGGTTCCAGTCAATGCCACCGATATGACGTGTTGTTATCGGGCTTTTTGTGGCGCCGGGCTGCATGAACTTTGTCATGTTGGTCCAGGGTTGATGCTCGACCAGCTTTTTTAACTGTGGATGAAACTGCATCCGGATATCGGATATATGCTGGGCCCGTTTCTTTGGGTTTATTAAGATTTCTCCAAAATACAGCAACTTGAACTTCATGGCAAATAATCCCCTTTTTCCTTGCTAATTATAGCAGAAATTGCTATTGTTTGCCTAGAAAAAAGAAAGGAATTTAAATGGCTGTTACCAACGAATATACCGGTGATTCAATTAAGGTTCTAAAAGGTCTGGAGGCTGTAAAAAAACGCCCCGGAATGTATATAGGCGACGTGGGTGAGGGGGGCAGTGGTCTGCACCACATGATATATGAAGTGGTTAACAACTCTATCGACGAGGCAATGGCCGGTTATGCCGATACGGTCTTTGTATCTCTTAACCCGGACGGGTCGTGCACAATCCGCGATAACGGGCGCGGTATGCCGTTTGATATCAACCATGAAACAGGGCGCAGTGCACTGGAACTGATTATGTGCGAGCTGCACGCGGGGGGTAAGTTTGATAACGAAGGCGGCGGCGCGTATAAGGTGTCGGGCGGTCTGCACGGTGTGGGTGTGTCGGTGGTAAATGCGCTGTCATCCTGGCTGGAGGTGCGCGTATGGCGCGGTGACAAGGAAGCATCAATGACATTTGCCGATGGTGTGCCGACAACTGACATGAAAATTACTGAAAACAAATCCGGTATTGAACACGGGACCGAGGTTACGTTTAAACCGTCGCCCGATACATTTACAGGGACCGAGTTTAGCTTTGATACACTCGAGACTTGGCTGCGTGAACAGTCTTATCTGAATGCAAATGTAAAGATTATACTAGAAGACCTGCGCGGGGCGGACAAGAAAGAGCGCGAATTTCATTCTGTGGACGGTTTAAAGGGGTTTGCCACATATCTGGACAAATCGAAAGAGCTGCTTAACAAAGAGCCGATACAGATGATAAAGCAGGCCGGCGATACTTATATCGAGGTGGTTCTGCAATGGACGACGGCTTATACGGAAACATCGCTATGTTTTACTAACAATATTCCCAACCGTGACGGTGGAACGCATTTGGCCGGATTCCGTGCGGGGCTGACGCGTGCGATAAATAAATACATTGGTGAAAAGTCCAACAAAAAGGACGTGAATCTGTCGGGTGAAGACTTTAGAGAAGGTCTGACCAGTATTGTTAGTGTAAAGATTCCCGACCCCAAGTTCGGTTCCCAGACCAAGGACAAGCTGGTATCGAGCGAGGTCCGCCCAATTGTTGAAAGTACAGTGTCAGAGATGCTCTATGAATATCTGGATGAAAATCCGGCGATTGCAAAATCGATTATAGATAAAATCATAGAGGCCGCAACCGCCCGCGAGGCGGCACGCCGTGCGCGCGAGCTGTCGCGCAAGAAAAACGGACCGGAGTTGAATATTATCTCCGGCAAGCTGGCGGGATGCAGTGAACGTGACCCCGCAAAGTGCGAACTGTTTATTGTTGAGGGGGACTCTGCTGGTGGTACGGCAAAGCAGGGACGTGACCGCAAGACCCAGGCGATATTGCCGCTGCGCGGAAAGATTTTAAATGTTGAGCGTGTCCGCTTTGACAAGATGCTGGAATCGCAGTCAATCGGGACGCTGATTTCCGCAATGGGAACAGGCATCGGCAAGGATGAATTCGATATCGAAAAAATGCGTTATCACAAAATCATTATCATGACCGATGCTGACGTTGACGGTCAGCATATCCAGACGCTGTTGATGACGTTCTTTTACCGTCACATGCCCGAAACGGTTGAGCGCGGATACATCTATGTCGCAAAGCCGCCGCTTTATGGCGTTACACGCGGCAAGACCCAGATTTATCTGCAGAACCAGCGTGAAATGGATGATTATCTGATGGAGCAACTGGCGACGGACGGAATGATAGAAACCGCCGAAGGTGCCCAGATATCGGGTGCTGATTTAAAGCGTCTGTTGATGCTGATATTGAATATGCGAAACACGTTGCAGTCTCTGTCGCATGTGATGCCGCTGCGCTTTATTGAGGCGTTGGCCCTGAATCGTGTGTTTGAAGATGAATCCGAAGCTAATCTGGCGGCGGTGGCGCATATGCTGGACGCCCAGGAGCTGGAATTTGAACGTGGCTGGAAAGTTACCGCAGACCCGGCGGGAATTATGATAACACGAACACTGCGCAGTGTTACGGAATCGCACATGCTAACGCGTGAGAAAATCAATGGGCCGGAAATTCGCGGCTGGCACCGTATGGATGGGCGCGAAGAACTGATAGAGACGTTTTCCAAGCCTGCAACGCTGCGCGTGAAGGCAAAGTCCCAGAAAATCTGGGGTGCGCTGGCACTGTTGGAGACAGCGTTTGAATATGCAAAAACAGGATTAAAGATTCAGCGATACAAGGGTTTGGGTGAAATGAATGCGGAACAGCTGTGGGAAACCACAATGGACCCGAACCACCGCAGCCTGTTCCAGGTTAAAGTTGACGATGCCGCCAAGGCGGACGAGGTTGTATCCATGCTGATGGGTGATGTCGTAGAGCCGCGTCGTGACTTTATCGTTGAAAATGCGCTGGATGCGAATTTGGACGTATAAGGGGTAATTATCATGGAAGAGGGGAAAGACTTTGTTGTAAACGCAGATGCAAGCGTGACATATTTGAATGGGGAATCGGGTAAGACAAATATTGAGAACGAGGATTTGTACTCTGAACGCGGCCGCTTGGTTTACGAGGTGTCGCACCCCGAACGTTTTTCCCCGCAAGAGATTGCGATAAAGAAAGAACGCATTGCGGAACTTGATAAAATTCTGGGGAAAAACGTTGATGCCCTGAAGGCGGGCAAGGCGCTGCTGTTGAAAAAAATGGCAATGGAAAAGAAAGAACAAGTCGCTCCGAATATTGCCGATATATTGGCACAGGCAAAGCAAAACGGATAAAAATGTTCACGGCGGATTGGTTCTTTTTGCTTGATAAACAACTGCGTGATATGGGAATGGATTCCGATGCACAAAGCTTTGATGAAATAAAGGCAAACCTGTCACAGCGTCATATCTGCAGCCCGGATGAATTTGCAACGCACTGTGCCTATGTGATTTTGGCGGGGGGATTTTCCCAAAAAACAGCCAAGAAAATACATGCAAAAATAATGGCCGCCATTTCTGAGAATGGGGCCGATTTTGATTCGCTGCTGCGGTTATTTAATAACAAGAACAAGATAAACGCGATATGCAAAATATGGAACGGGCGTGATGATTTCTGTCGGGATTATTATCAGTTGCCCGACACGGATGCGCGTATTTCATATCTATCGAAATTGCCGCATATTGGGAAAATTACGGCAAATCATCTGGCGCGCAACCTGGGCGAGGATGTGGTGAAATACGACATCTGGATTCAGCGTTTGGGCGTAATTTATGCCGGGGACAGGGGGCTGCGCGAAAAGATAGACAATGGTAAGCTCGACCCGGATGTGCGGCGCGCGTGTGATGATATGTTTGGTGCGCTGTGTGCGGCGACTAAGTGTCCGCGCGGATATATCGATGTGGTGTTGTGGAAAAGCTGTCAAACGGGACTGATAAAGGATTTATCATGAATGTAAAAATAGAACAGACATGGAAAGAGGCACTTAGTTCGGAGTTTGAAAAGGATTACTTCGTTCGTCTTACCGATTTTGTTCGTGGTGAATATCTGTCTGGGAAAAAGATTTTTCCCGCGCCCGCAAATATATTTAACGCGTTTAATCTGTGTCCGCTGGACAAGGTAAAGGTTGTAATGATTGGTCAGGACCCATATCATGAACCGGGCCAGGCGCACGGGCTGTGCTTTTCTGTTCTGCCGCCGACGCCCGTGCCGCCGTCGCTGGTAAATATTTATAAAGAGATTGAAAACGATTTGGGGCATCCGTCCGTTACAAGGGGGGATTTAACGCACTGGGCGGCCCAGGGTGTGCTAATGCTGAATGCGACGCTGACGGTGCGCGCCCATGCGGCCGCATCCCACGTGGGCAAGGGGTGGGAGCAGTTTACAGACGCTGTTATTCGCAAGGTTGCCGAACGTGAAAATATTGTTTACATGCTCTGGGGCAGTTATGCCCAGCGCAAGGCGGAATTTGTAAACCCGCAAAATAACCTGGTGTTAAAGTCTGTGCATCCATCTCCATTGTCGGCGCATAGGGGATTCTTTGGAAATCATCATTTTTCGCGTGCGAATGAATATCTGGTATCCCATGGCGCCACGCCAATTGAATGGTAAGTTAGCCGCTGCTATATAAAAAAGAAAAGGCCGCCAAAATTTGGCGGCTCAAATATTAGAAATTATACGACACGCCCAGGCCATAAAATGCGTAGGAATGATTTTCCTCGGCCGTGTTGCCGTTCGAGAAATGCTGAACAAATATTTCGCCGCCCCAACGCTCGTTAAAGCGATAGCCGCCGGATATTTTAAACTGGAACACCAGTTTCGCACCTAAGCGGTCGTTTTCCTTTGCCTGGAATCCGACACCAACGCCGGTCGCATAGTACCAATTTTCCCCATGCAGCAGCGCAACATCACCCGATGCCCACAGCATTGGAATCGACAGCGATATCCAATCCCAGCCGTATTTTTTACCCATTCCGACCGTTTCACCAAAGTTCAACGATTGACGCGCCGGCATGCCAAAGAATGTTGTCGGCTGCGAATACTGAATATTAGGCAGCATGTAAAACGGCACGAACTGTGACGGTGGCGGGATAAGAAAGCCACTGTTTACACCCTGGCCGACATTTACGACGATTTGATTTTGGGCGTTGCCAAAAAACGGATTCCATTCGGCATTCGCCGCATTTGCGGCAAATAACAATACTAAAACAAGCGCAATTTTTTTCATAAGAGGAAATATATACTATTTTCGTTTTGGCTGCAATACAATTTTATTAAATATAATAATAATTTAAAATATGAACGAATTCATATTTTTATAGGTATGCGCTTTTGCCTTGCAATCGGAAATTTCTCTGTTATAATCGGGGGGCGTTGGCGGGATAGCTCAGCTGGTTAGAGCAGTGGAATCATAATCCACGTGTCGGGGGTTCAAGTCCCTCTCCCGCTACCAAAATTTCCCTGATTTCCGGGATTTTTTATTTTTACGAATTTTTGCAAAAATCCATGTTTTTATAAATTGTCTACACAGCGGTTACACGGCTGTCTACACGAAATATATATAAAAGTGACAAGTACAGCAGCCACTTAGTAGTTCATGACATTATGACCGCAAGAACAAAAAAATCCGTGGTACACGACTACCACGGGACTTTTTTAGTTACTCGACGGTAGATGATGTAATTTCGTACGCGTATACACTACACGGACGAGAACCACCACCAACACCACCTTTAAACGAATAATGTCGCAAAAGGTAAGCTTCTGTATCACGAGCATTCTGTTCGGTTCCAGCATCGCGGTATATCCAACGGCCGTTAGTTTCGCTAACGTTGTGCTGGTTAAACAGTCGATCTCGCGGATTTGTAGCTATTCCTACATACCAACGAGAATTCGGACTTACACCGATGTATCTCAGAATGTCCGCAACAATTTGCGGTAATACCACTATATATTCACCTCCTTTATTCGCTTCGGTTGCGACGGCTCACTTAAGCCAAAAACACCTTGAAACCGAATAAAGATTGGTTTATAATACTAGTGTCCAACTAGCTGGTGTTTTCAGCTGACCCGAAAAAATTATTCGTGATTTTTTCGGGTTTTTTCGTGGTCTCTCAGAAATGTCCTTCCAATCGACAAACTTATTATAATTGATATTTTTCACATTTCAAGAAAAATGTTATAAATCGTGCGATATTTTTGCGTTTAGTTGTACGTTTGTAATGCGTTGTGATTTTTTTACAAGATGTTTTTGCTTGATTTTATTATTTTTTTGCTGTAACCTATTGCAAGAAACAACACAGGGGGATAACATGAAGGATATATTTGATCTGTTCGACCTTACTGATATAAAAGAAGATTTGGGTGATATAAAAACCGACGAAGTAACAAAGGAAATAATAGAATTATTTCGCATTGCAGGACGCGAATTAAGTGTAAACGAATTAACGGTGGCTTATTACAGAAAATACACAGTTGGACAAGGACGTCCAAAAATGCTAAAATTCCAAATGCAGAATAAAATATATAAACTTGGTCGAGATAAGAATGCGCCGATTGTGCCAGTTGACGGCAAAAAAGGTGTATACAAATTGGATTATAATACACAAAAACACGAAGTTAACGAGCAACAAAACCAAGAATACGTGTCGACAAACACAAACAATTAACCAATTTTTATAAAGAATAAATTTTATATCTTATATGTAAACGCCCCTTGAATGGGGCATTTATATTTCAATATCTATTTTATTCTGGTACTGGCAATCCGAATTTTTGCAATGGGATATATTCAAAATAGTATGAACAGCCCACCGAAACGATGTAATCCAATACATCTTGATAGCACGGTTGTTTGAACCAGTCGCTGAGCAGGTAGATATATTCCACCTCCATATTCAACTGAGCCAAAAGTTTCTTGTATTGCTTTTTCTTAAAATCGCAGGTTTGCAGTTTTTCATCCACAGAGCCTGCAACCTGTTGGAACTTACATTCAATTATAAAGAACGTGTTGTTGATGACGACATATATGGAATCGTCCGGTAACAGACGTTTGGATAAAATAGAACGCCAGTCAATTCCGCGATATTCTAAAAATTTATACAAGGCTGTTTTCTTGAAAATGGATGCGACATCTTCGCCGTTATACAAAACAGTGACCCAGCCATGTTTGTTATCCACACAGCTATATCCGGGTTGAGAACACAAAAAAGTACGCAAATCTGTCTTGCCTTCAAAGACTAACCCTGTTTTCGTGTTTGCACCACCAATCCCATTTGCCTTCATTTTTTATCCTTCTTTTCAGATGCATCATATAATCTTTTTTCAGCCAATTCAACATATTGTGATTCCATTTCTATGCCGACAAATCGCCGTCTGTGTTTAAGTGCCGCGACACCGGTTGTGCCACTGCCCATAAAGGGATCCAAAATCAAATCGCCCGGATTCGTAGATGGCAGAACGATACGTTCCAATAATTCAACGGGTTTCTGGGTCGGGTGCTTGCCATATATCTTTTCAGACTTGGTCGGCGTTCCGATTGCCCAGACGCTGCGCATTTGGCAATCAGGCTTTTTTATAAAATCCTTTGGGAAAGAACCGTTTTTCATTGCCTCATAATTAAACGTGTGTTTTGCATTTTTTGACTTTCGCGCCCACAACAGCGTTTCATGACTGGCGGTGAAATAGCGGCATGACATATTCGGGCTGGCATTCGGCTTAAACCATGCAATGTCATTCAATATATGAAACCCCAGCAACTGCATTGCAAAGCCACATGAATATATACTGTGATATGTACCGCTGACCCACAAGGTTCCATTTGGCTTCAGTACACGATGACATGCGCAAAGCCATTTCTTATGAAACTCAAAATCTTCGCTTAGGCCATGCGATTTGTCCCAGTCGCCTTTGTTCACAGAAACCACGCAACCATTTTGACATGTAATACCGCCATTGGACAGTAGATACGGTGGGTCTGCAAAAATCATATCAAATGTATTTTCTGGGATTTCTGCCAATTTTTCTAGGCAATCGGCACAATAAAGACGATATTGCTTTTTAGTCATAATTCGTAATCAACAACTCGTGAATTTCACCGCGGCCGTCTGCCTTGGCATTTATCATGCGCTTGGCCAGGATACGATTTATATTATAATCACGGTATAAATCGTCAAAAAATGGGTCGTCGGCATAATTCGTTGGGTCTGAATTACTTAGCATCTGCAATGCGCCGGCATGATGGCATTTATCAAATATGGTTTTCAGACGTATCTGCTCATCATCGTCAAAATCGCCAACCGCATACGAATTAAATGATGATGTTTCACGAATTGGGCGATACGGTGGGTCATAGTATATAAATGTGTCTGGTGTCACAAAGTCCGCCGCACGCGCAAAATCGCATTGCATAATAGTCGCAATTTGCAGTGCTTCGGACACATTGCGCAGATTATCTTCGTCCAAAATGCGCGGATTTGTATATTTGCCCATTGGCACATTAAACTGATTTTTGCTGTTTACACGGAACAAACCATTAAAACAAGTCCGGTTCAAGAATATGGTCAACGCCGCCCGGCGAACAAATGATGTCCGATAAGTGTTTGCATCGATGTTTTTATCAAGGGAGTTATATTCATCGCGTCTGGCGTAATAATAAGTCTTGGTGTCATCGGTCAAACGATATTCGGTCTGAATCTTGTTTAGTTCCAGTATCAGATTTTCAATATCGCGTTTTATCACATTATACAGAATGACCAGTTCCGGGTTTACATCAAACAGAAATGCTTCTTGGATTTGATAATTATTATAGATATCAAAAAATACGGCACCGCCACCAACAAAGGGTTCTATGTAGCGTTTTATGCCACCCATTTTCAATTTCAATGGCAATTTTTGTTCAATTTGGTCCAGTAATTGCCCCTTGCCGCCGGCCCATTTTAATACAGGCTTACAATCTGAATACTCCGGCAATCTCGCTGGTACAGCAATCAATCCAAATCCTTTCCTTACCATGATGTTAGACGAATTGTTTGATTTAATCCAGCAGAATATCTGTGTATAGCTCAAAATGGAATATATCTGAGCTGAGGGTGCGGATAAAACTATCACGCGATATAAACGGTATAAGTGAAATTGTATGTGCGAGTCTACACAGCGGATACACGGGATTTGTAATCGTGGCGACAATCTGCGTTTTTTAAGTTCTAGGTCAAATATATCATAATCCACGTGTCGGGGGTTCAAACAAGCAAATAGGCATGTGGAAACATGCCGGTCGCGCATTGCGCGAATTTGCGCGGTTCCGCCAAGGCCTTGGCCGATGGCGAATTCCCTCTCCCGCTACCAAAAATTTAAGCCGGATAAAATCCGGCTTTTTTTATTCTTTTGCACCAAAAGAGAGATCCATTTTTATACCGGATGCATTTTCCGTATATTGGATTAGCCCTGCGGCCTCGGTCGGGATTCCGGTGGCGGGTACCGGTGCGAAATATCCAACGTTCATCTTTGCCCCGGTGTCCGTGATTGTACCGTTTGCATTTTCCGGTGCAGACAGCTTTACCATATCTTTTTCGTTGGTATAGTTGCTGAATTCAATTTCACCATTGTCTTTTACTTTAATGTCATACCAATTATGAAAGCTTGCGCTTAGTGTGCTGTGACCTGTTTCTTTTTCGAATTTTAGTGTAGCGCTGTCATTAAGGTATATTGTATTTGTATCGGATTCCGCCTTACCTACCGCGCGGCCTGAAAAAGTTAAATCAGTGGCGATATCCACGGTGTCTATTTTATGATTGTCATAGCCGCCGGCAAAGGGAACATTACTCTCGACGGAGCTTATAGTAGGCTCATCCGTGTCTTTTTCATATTGTGTTTTTGAAATATAATATGTTCCAAAGTCTGAATACGTCAATCCCATATTCTTGCCTTCGGAAAGGTACTGCATTTTTTCAACGGTTAGGGGATGTTCGCCTGTTTTTATGATTGTCCAATTTTTATAATCAGTTTCTGTTCCGTCTTTGACAATGGTTGCGCCGGTTATGGTGCCGTCGTTGTCTATGATAAACTTAATCTGTGTGTCATTGGCCGTACGAATGTTGGCATCGGCTGCGCTTAGTGGGGTTGTGTATTTCAGAATCTCGGTTGAGATTTTTTTAAAAGTTTCCGGGTTATTGTCGCGCCATTTTACAAAACAGCTGGCCGCGGTGCCGTTTTTACTGATACAGTTGTTAATACGATTATCAATCGCGTATGCCGCAAGATGAAGCAGTTCATCTTTACCCGCATATTTTTTAGTGATTTCATCGACCGTTTTTTCGCCTGTTATTAGCCACTGCATTGCATCGGCAATGTCAATATTTGAAATACCGGCAGATATGTCGCCGTTATAATAGCTGTAGTTATGCAGTCTGTATGTGACATAATCGGATGTGATTGAATTATTATTTGATATTAATCCGGTTATGCTGGCGTTGTATTGTGCCTCTTTGTTATTAAAGGGATAGTCGGGGTTTGACGGCACGCCGATACCGGTATTCGGGTTTTGTGGCCTTGAAAAGTGGCTGGGGCCGCCGTCGCTGTGGCATGCGGCCAGTGTAAGCAGTGTAACTATTGTTATGGGAAATTTTTTCATGAGAGGCCTCCCTGGTGATTATTATACATGATACAGATGAAATTTTTCCGTGTCACGAAAAAAAAGCACCCGAACGGGTGCTTGTCTTTTGTTTAAATGCAATTTTTATGCATTTGCCGGTGTGGATGCCGCCTGCTTTTGGGTATAGAGTTTTTCGAAATCCACCGGCTGCATTACAAATGCCGGGAAACCTGATTCCGCAGTCAGGCGTGTAACCAAGGCGCGTACTGTCGGGAACAACAGTGTCGGAACATCGATTAACAAAGTGCGTTTTTTGATTTCTTCGTTCTTTTCTTCTTCCATCTGGACCAGGCCCGAGTATGTCGTTTCAATTAAGAATATGGATTTTTCATTCGCATCCAGTTTCGAATGAACCTTAACAATCAAGTCAACCATGAACAGATTGTTTTCTGCACCCTTGATTTGAATATCAATGCCAATTTCCAGTTTTGCCTGGCCGTCGTCCTGCTTAAAGAACAGTTCCGGGACGTTCGGGCTTTCGAAAGAAATGTCTTTCAAAAACTGGGAGATTATATTAAATTTTGCCATGCGATTGCTCCTTTTTTTACGCATCGTTTTATGGTAATATAGCATTAACAGTGGTTATTTACAAGTGGGGGGATGATAAAAAATGGGTTTTGGGAATAGATTACTGGTGCGTATGGCTGTTTGTATGGGGGTGGCGTTGGCACTGACGTCTTGTCGTGATTTGTCACCGACGGGGTCTGGCTATGAACGCACGGGTGATAATTCGGTTATTCCATCAAATCTAAAGCGCGTATCTTATTCGGATTTGCCGGGTTGGCGCGATGATGATGTTCGTTATGCACTGCAGGCGTTTCGTAATTCATGCAAGGCAAAGATTCAATATACCGGTCGCGTTGTACCCGACCGCGCATTGTTTGAGGAAAAGTGCAAAAACCTGCCGGCGGCATGGGCGGATACGGCGACCGTGCGCGCATGGTTTGAATCAAATTTCCAGCCGTATCAGATTCATACTGATACCGGCGCCACGCGCGGAACTTATACCGGTTACTATTCCCCGGTAATACCGGCATGCCGGACCAAAACCGCGGTCTGTAACGAACCGCTGATGGGGGTGCCCACAGATGGTCGCAACTATAAGGGCGTTGCAAAAAAAGACATTGTGGAAAAGCAAATCGGTCGACCGCTGTACTGGGCAAACATTGTAGATGTTCAAAACATTCAAATTCAGGGCAGTGGGAACTTGAAACTGGAAGACGGTACGGATGTAAAGTTAAACTTTGCGGCCGTCAATGACATGCCGTTCAAATCTATTGGCGAAGAACTGCGCGCGCGTGGCATTCGCCCGGACGGCGGATATTCCGCTGATGCGGTTTGGACATACCTGAAGGCGAATCCGTCATTGGCGCGTGACGTTATCTACAAAAATCCGCGATATGTATATTTTTATGAATCTGTTCCGCCGGATGTAATCGGAAAGCTGGGGACGCCGCTGTCTAAAATTCGCAGTGTTGCCATGGATACGGATTTATATACGCTGGGGATGCCGGTGTATGTTAGTACAAATCTGTCCGACGGGCGCAAGTTCCGCAGACTAATGATTGCCCAGGATACGGGCAGTGCCATAAAGGGCTGGATTCGTGCCGACATATTCTTTGGCAAAGGGGACGAGGCATACAAGTACGCCCATGGCCAGCATGCTAAAGGAGAGATGTTTATCCTGATGCCAAAGGTGTATAGCTATGTCAAGCCCGGTCGGTAAATGGGAAAAGCGTGACGCGCGCCCCGGAACATTGGCCGGCGCCTTAGGTGGGCTGATGGAAATGTTGGGGGTGCGGGCGTCTGACGCCGATTTGGCCGCACGCTGGGATGCGATTATGGGCCCCGACATTGCATCGATTGCGCGTCTGGCCGCGGTGCGAAAAATGCGCGACGGGAAATACAATATTGTCGTGCGGCCCGCCAACCCCGCGTTTACGTTGCAGTTGTCGTATATGGCGCCCGAAATTACCGCGCGAATAAACAAGTACTTTGGTCGCGATGCGGTGGCAAAGATAAGTTTTAGAAAGTAAGTACCGCCCTGTTTGGGGCGGTTTTTTTGTTTTTAACTCTTTTTTAGTTCCTTTATTTTGCGGTATATTTTACGCCGATGCGGGCCATGGGTCCGTCTATGCTTTTCATTTTATCCTCCATATTTTTGACAAACAAAAATCCGCCTTGATGAAGGGCGGTTGGAGGTTAAGAACTATAAAACCAATAGTCCTGCTTATTTAGGTATATCGCAAGCCTCCAACCAAGTTGGAGCGTTATTAGGTTTTAGAGGTTCTTACACCTCACACCGGGCATCACCCGATGCATTGGGAATAATAACAGAAAAGAAGAGAATTGCAAACTATTTCCCCAGGCACAGTTGACCGAATGTGGCGTCCATTACGTCGGCCGTGCTGATTGTGCCAAGGATTCGGCCCACCGCATCCGCGGCGCGGCGGGTATGTTCGGCAAATATGTCCCAGTTGTCGCCGGCGTTAATTGCGGCCGACAGATTTTCAGCCGTGTCGGTCAGCAGTGTTTTTGTTCGCGCATTGATTACAACATCTGTATCCGCGCCGTCTGTTATGCTATGCAGGCGGCGGCGCAGTTCTGCCATCAATGTGTCCAGGCCCGCACCCGTTTTTGCCGATATGCATATTGCGCCATCACTGCGCGTATCGCATAAATCCGATTTGTTAATAACAATGATTTCATTTGCGGCCGCGGTCGCGTTGGGGGCGGCGTCAAAGACATGTATGATTATATCCGCATCCGCCATTTCATCGCGTGTGCGTGCAATACCTATTTTTTCAATCGCGTCCGTTGCACTGTCGCGCAGGCCGGCCGTATCCATTAAATGTACCAGATAGCCGTCTATATCCACATCGGCCGATACAACGTCGCGTGTGGTGCCGGGAATGTCGGATACAATCGCGCGGTTTGCGCCGACGATTGTATTAAACAATGATGATTTTCCGACGTTGGGCCGGCCTGCTAAAACGACGTTGATACCGCTGCGGACGGCGCGTGCGGCG
>Ga0137307_100965_pt1 | contig 29712 bp, 31 predicted proteins | sample NAcewD2O_March_2_FD_97180 | JGI IMG/M metagenome (GOLD analysis project Ga0137307, IMG submission 97180) | Mouse cecal microbial communities from Vienna, Austria - N-Acetylglucosamine amended D2O_March | ecosystem: Host-associated > Mammals > Digestive system > Large intestine > Cecum | place... | reverse complement strand
CTCAAACCGCACTGTTGCTTTCTCTTCCAAGTCCATTTTCTTCCCCCGCACGTACTCCTTCACGATGCTGTAGCCTCCGTCGAATCCCATTTCCCGCATCTTCTCCAGGATCCGCAGCGCCGAATACGGCGCTTCTTTCCAGCATCTGATCGATCTTCTGCTTATACGGATCCAGCTTTGCTGGCTTCGGCCCCGTTAGCGTGTACTCCGGCCTGCTTGAAGGATCCGCGTACCGCTTGGCTGTCCGCGGATCCATGTGGTACTTCTTCCCCAGTTCTACATAGCTCAGTCCTTTCTGTCTGTCGCTTCGGATATCCATCCACTGTGCTCCTTTCATTTCCTGACTCCCTTTCCGAGCTCTTTTTCCGTCCTATTGGGAGTCTATCTTTTTTTCGCCTCCTTCGCCATAAAACTACATTTTTTCTCGGCGTTTTCTTTCATTTTATCATCGGCGCTGACAGTTTAATCAATGAGTTATTCATCATGATACGCTCCTTTTAATTCTCGTTATACGCACGATCAATAAGCGGTTTAGCTTTTTCAAAGTCTTCAGCATTTTGCAAGTGCAGCTCTACAGCACCACAGCCCCAGTGACCGATATTTGTAACATCTCGTGAAAATCCCGGTTCAAAGGTCACGGAAGTTACATCTATAGGCAGATTCAAGATCAATTTTTTCTTTAATGCAACTACTGTTACAATGTTGCGGATTTTCTTGAAAGCGGCATAAAGCTTCAAGTGAGTTTCGGAAACATCATCACCGAGACTGAGTATATAGTTAGTCAGATCTTGATATAGAGTTTTTACAGATTCATCAGCTGTTTTTAATTGTTCGTCAAAAGTTTTATCAGTGGATTTTGTTTTGGTAGTTTGAACATCTGTATCAGGAATAGCTGTTGCGACATTTTCATTAATATGCTCAAACATCAACAGATCACTGCCGAATTTCTTATATCTAATCAAACTGACATTTCTGTTCATTTGCTTAATAGCAGATTCATCATACTTTGTGAAGTCGCCTGCAATACAAACAACACGGGGCATTGTCCAGTCAATCTTATCTACTTCTTTGAGTTCAAGTTTTTCAATTACTAAAACCTTAAAACTATCCTTATGATCTAAAAGCCAATTAAGATAAAACAATCCTTGATTGATTACATTCTCTTTCATAGAACGTTTATACTCAAAGATAACAGGACAATGGTTTTCATCAATACCGATACTATCCATTCGCCCACCATCGGTTGTTTTGTATTCAGAGGCAAGAAAAGTAACACCGAAAAAAGTTTCCATATTATTTTCGATAACGGTCTGTAGCTCTTTTTCAAGTGTTACATTGCCGCTTTGGTATTCTTTTACTTTGCCGTTTATATTAAAAAGTTTTATATCAGCCATTTACTTTCTCCTCCAATTCTAACTTTACAAGTTTTGCTTTTAGGAAATCTATTTGAAACTGGATGTTCTTAATAATAAGCGTATTGTTAGCTTGATAAAGATCAAATACTACCGAATTGTACTTGCTTGGCGACGGTCGCCATTGTCAATTCAACATCTGTAAGCTCTATTGATTTTATTTTTTCGATTGCATCATTGCGGTCAATAAACCCAGTCGTTTGAAATTGATTAACGATATTTTCACGCTCGGCAATATCCTTTGCGAGCGACAACTTATCGTATTCTCTTTTTATTGGATTGCTCATATATTCTCCAGTCTGTTATCTTTTATATATCTACAAATTTTGCACAGATGACCCTAAAGTATCAATTTGATACTTTAGAATCCATAGTTGATACTTTGAAATTTTACAATTCTTCCGTCTTAAAGGTTGTATATCCCTCGTAGTAGTAGCTATAGTCGATGCCTTTCATATACACTTCACGGTTATTAATATCATCGACCAGGGCAGCCTTCAGAATATGCTTAATTTCAATATCCTTAATCGGGCTGCGCTCCATTGCGAGAAGATAATCCGTTTTATCTACCTTGCTCCAGTCAACGACCTTGTCGAGTTCTTTCTTGAAAATCAAATCCAGCCAAATACGGGTACTGCGCCCATTTCCTTCTCTGAAGGGGTGGGCGATATTCATTTCTACATACTTCTCTACGATCTCGTCAAAAGTGGACTGCGGCATTTTATCAATATTAGCAAGTGCTGCTTCAAGATACACCAAAGGCGCAAAACGGAAGTTTCCCTTTGAGATATTCACGGTTCTGATTTCTCCGGCAAAGTCATAAATTTCGTCAAAGAGATATTTATGAATCGCTTGAAGAGATGAAAACTTCCCGGCTTCTAACTTATCAAGTATGCCGTTTTTAAAAAGTTCTGCTGCCTTTTTCTTGCTGATGCGTTCTTCCTCACGGGCGAGGTCGGCAGAACTTGTCAGCCCCAATTTATTTTCAAGTGCCATAGCGCACCTCCACAAATTTATTTGTTATTCAACACTAGTCTTTACACCCTTAACATCTCATCATAGTTAACAAGCGTGACATTTCCCATCCCCGCCGCCTTATCCATACATCCCTTTGTGAATCCGGTTTTGGCAAAAAGATAGAAATGCTTTTGTTTATAGTGAAACAGATTGCTGCGTTCCACAAGGGTTTCCAAAACGCCGAGGTCAACCTTTTCGTTTGTCCACTTGCATTCGGCAAAGAGGGCAGAGCTTTTATCTGTTCCCATAACATCGATTTCCTCTTGGGTTCTAGTTTTGGGATTCGTGCCCCACCAACGACCGAGTTCGCTGAAATTCACAGCACATTTATCCTCTAAAAGAAGCTTCCAAAGATATTGTTTGCAGATTTCCTCAAACACGCCGCCCATATAAGAGGGCAGTTCGGGAGCAATACGCTTGTATGCAAGGTCGGTTGCGCCACGGGAAATGACCGAGGTATTCTCCGGCACAAAGCGATACCAAAAACGGAACATATTGTCCTCGATGGAATAAATCGTCTTGCGGCTGGATTTTTCTCCGTAGGGCGATTCCTTTTTTACGATTCCCAGCGTAATCAGGTTCTTGATGTAAGTTGCGCAAACGCTGGTATCCTCGTCTATCTTATTTGAAATCTCGTTCATTTTGGAGCAGCCAGCGGCAATCGCCGTAACCACCGCATTGTAGATTGCAGGCTCACGCACTTCCTGCTTGAGCAGATTGTTTGGCTCTTCAAAAATTGAGGAGACGGGATTCAGGTGCGTGTTTTTGATATTCTCCTCAATGGAAAGGCTATCGTTTATCTGCATCAGATATTGCGGCGTCCCGCCCACAATTCCGTATGCTAACGCCTTGTCGGTGTCTGAGAACTTTGTAAAATAGCGGCAGGCTTCAAAAAAATCAAAGGGATTGATTTTCAGCTGCGCCGTTCTTCTTCCGTAAAGCGGTGCTTTATATGCCAAAACATGATCCTCCATATAAGACATAGAGGAACCACAGAGAATCAGGAACAGCTTAGAGCTGTCTTTATTTTTATCAATCAAAAGCTGAAGCGTAGAAGCAAGACTCTTGGATGCACGGGCAACATAGGGATATTCGTCGATGACAAGTACAATCCTTTTCGTTTTTGCCAGCTCAAAAACATATTCCAGTGCTGCCTGAAAGGATGCAAAGGAGGAATCAACGGCTATTCCCATGTTATATTCCATAATGCATCTTGAAAAGTTATCTAAGTTTTGCTTGGCGTTGGTTTCCACGCCGGTGAAGAAAATGGTATCTTTATCTTTTGTAAATTCGCTTATCAGGGCAGTTTTTCCCACCCGACGGCGACCGTAAATAACCGCAAATTCAAATCTATCGGAACGGTAAAGCTTATTCAGCGTATTCAGTTCCTGCTCTCTGCCTATGAACATCGGCGCACCTCCAAAGAGTTTCGTGGTTTACAATTTACTTAATCATAACTGATTTCATTTAAATTGTCAATAGCGTACGTATCATTTACTTATTTATGTTTGACTAAAAATCGGATAAGCTCGATTTTCAGCGTCTATCACTTTTGATAGGCGTTATTTTTTGCTAATTTAATAACCCGTTCACTGAAAAAATCTCAAAATAGATGTCGTTTTTTTGCTTTAAAAGTTGCGGTTAAAGAGTGAGAGGGGGAATGAATCACTTTCTAATTATCTTTTTTACGGCAATTTTTTCAAAAAGGGGTTGGTTTTTTCGTCTTCAATGTTGCGGCTGTATAGTGAGAGGATTTTTAAGTAATTTTTCTCTCAGAGTCCCCAAAATTCGTTCCCCTGTGAGAACAAGTGAAAGGAATTTTTCTAAAACAGGGTGTCATTTGTGGGTGCAATTCCAAATAAGTGAAAGAGATTTTTTAGACGAAAGTTATTTTTACATCTTATCGTTGCCTACTAAGTGAGAAAATCTTTTTCTAAAACAGGTTGTCATTTGCGAATGTAATTCCAAATAAGTGAAGGGGTTTTTCTTCGTGTTCCTTGAAAATTGAATGACCATCCGAATGGGATATGTTTTTCGGAGAAGTACCGCCACAACAGGGTTCCTGCAAAATCGCAGATTTTGTGGGAAGAGGAGCAGCGAAATGGGTGAGCTTTCGGGTTTACCCGGAAGCGAGCGATATGGAGCTTGCGATGACGAGAGCGTACCGAGAAAAACAAAACGCCGCTTTGAAAGGGGCAGGAACTGTATTCGGGGAGAGCGGCAACGGCTGACGGTGAGCAAGTATCTCTGCACCGCCGGCCGGGTTACATAGCGGAAAGGAGATGAAATTGCGATGAAGAAAACAGAGCTCAAAGAGCTTTATCAAATGATGTTCTCGAACTATCCGGACATTTTAACGGTATCAGAGCTTCGGGAAATGCTGGGGATCAGCCGACACTTATCCTACAAATTGCTGGGCGACGGGTATATTACAGCGATCAAAATCGGCAGCACCTACAAGATACCGAAGGTAAGCGTGATTCATTATGTAATGGAGGGAGGTGAAAAAATGCGGGTTGAAAAATTAAAAACCGTGGATGCAGAAACGCTGCTGTACACGCCGATGAGCAAGACGATGTTCATTGTAGATGGGCTGATTTCGCAGGGCGTGAATGTGCTCAGCGGAGCCTCCAAAATCGGCAAAAGCTGGCTGATGCTTTGGCTGGGTCTACAGGTTTCACAGGGACTGCCTGTGTGGGAAATGCCGACCAGGCAGTGCGATGTGCTGTATCTCTGCTTGGAAGATACGCAGAGACGAATCAAGGACAGGCTTTATAGCCTTACCGATGATGCACCGAAAAATCTGCATTTTGCCGTACTATGCGGTCTGATCGGCAGCGGTCTTGAAGAACAAATCACAGACTTCTTGAACGACTATCCGAAAACAAAGCTTGTGATTATCGACACCTTGCAAAAGGTTCGTGACTCCAAGGGCAGCGCCGGAAAGGCGGGAATGTACGGAAACGATTACGATGATATTTCCTCAATCAAGCGGATTGCTGACGATTTCAATATCTCGATTATCCTTGTGCATCACCTGCGAAAGCTGAGAGACGGCAACGATCCGTTCAACGAAGTCAGCGGCTCAACGGGCATCATCGGTGCTGCGGACACTAACTTTATTTTGAAACGAAAGAGAAGCGGCAAGGGCGCAAAGCTGCTTGCCAGCGGTCGTGATGTGGAATATCAGGAGCTGACCTTGCAGTTCCACGATCTTGTCTGGGAGCTTGTTGAACGAAAGAATAGCGAGGAGATTCATAAAGCAGAGATTCCGAAATTTCTTTTTCGGGTAGTAGAGTTTATGAAAAACCACACTGAATGGCTCGGCACAGCGACGGAATTGATAACGGATATGACAGAAGCGGAAATCACGCCGAATGTCGTAACCAAGTATCTCGGTCAGTTTTCCTGCGAGGTGTTAGAGCCTATCGGCATTGAATATCAAACAAAGCGAACCGGCAAGAGCAGGCTGATTAGGCTGATGAAAAATGACGGCGGTGACAGAAATGACGGCGAATCCGATATGTAGAAAAAACTCCGTCACAGCCGTCATTGCCGTCACAAAATAAAGAGAGGATTTGATTTTATGAGAAGTAAAACACAGGGAATCAATGTGAGAGTAACACCCGAAGAAAAAGAGAAGCTCCTGCAAAATGCGGATTACTGCGGCCTTTCGCTGTCCGAACATCTGCGAAGGTTAGGGCTTGGGAGAAATGTAAAAGCCGCAACCGATGAGAAAATCTACAAGGCTTTTCGACTGGCAAGACAACTGAAAAAGGATTTGGATTTGCTTGAAAAAAGCAAAATCCTCCGTCGCCTAACGACGATAGAGGATTTACTAAAGTAAATAAAGCGAAGCAGAGGTTTTTGGCAAATTCCGGAGCCCCCAAAAAAGTCAAATGACTTTTTTGGGAAAGGAGTTGCAGCGAAATGAATGAGTTCTGCCGCTTGCGGCGGAACGAAGAATATGAAGCTTGCAACGACGCAGCGAGCAGACTGTTTGTACTCCCAAACAGTAAAAACTCGTTAGGATGTCTCCTAAAATCTCTGCAGAAAGGAACGATTATGAACAAAAGAATTAAGAAACAGTTTTGGCTCTTGCCCCAAGAGGTTGCAGAGCTTAAGTGTAAAGCAGAACTTGCAGGAATATCGGAAACGGCGGTGATTCGTTTACTGATTAGATGATATGAACCGAGAGAAAAACCGGACGATCGTTTTTATACGGCAATGCGGAATTTATCTGCCATCGGAAATAATATCAATCAGCTTGCGGCAAAGGCGCACTCGCTCGGATTCATTGATGCGCCGATGCTGAAAACGGAGGCTTTGCGCTGGCACAGCTTTCAAGCGGATATCGAAGCGGAATTTCTGCGACCGGCAAAAAGCAAGCTGAAATGGAAATGAAAGCGAGGATTTAAAAAATGACCAAACGAAATACGGATTTTACTTTATCTACAAAAGCGTTGGATGATTTGTTTTCCACACAGGAGGAGCGGGACGATGCAAATCTGGAGCGTGTGCAGAACATTCCGCTTTGTGAGCTGCACCTGTTCAAGGATCATCCGTTTAAAATTGAGAACAATGAGGAAATGCAGCGGCTGTTTGAGGTCGTCAAAGGAACACGGCTGGAATTGCCTGTACTGGTCGCCGCCTTTTACGGCTTGCGCCGTGGCGAGGTGGTGGGACTGAAATGGGACGCTATCGACTTTGAGCGTGGCACGCTGACCGTCAAGCGCACGGTCACCTCCATTTCGGTGGACGGTAAAACGAAGATCTACGAGCAGGAATCCGCAAAGACAAAATCAAGTCTCAGAACCCTGCCACTTGTCGGCACATTCCGTGAATATTTCAGTGAGGTCAAGGCAGCGCAGGAGGTGAACAAGAAGGTCTGCGGCAATTGTTATAACTACGCATACGACGGCTATGTCTTTGTAGATGAAATGGGCGAGCTGATGAACCCGAACTACTTAACCAATTATTTTCCCGAATATATCCAAAAGCACGGCATGAAAAAGATGCGCTTTCACGATCTCAGACATAGCTGCGCAAGCCTTCTGCTTGCCAACGGTGTACCGCTGAAACAAATTCAGGAGTGGCTGGGGCATTCGGATTTCAGCACAACGGCGAATATCTATGCGCATTTGGATTATACTTCAAAGCTGTCCTCGGCGCAGGCAATGGTGAAGGGAATGGCACTGCCGGAGGCGGTGGATTTCAGCAGCAAATGGGTTTCTTCGGCGGCAGAAAATACGGAATAAACACAAAAACAGTTCTTTCCAAAAATCATGGAAAGAACTGCGAAAAAGGGGGCGGTTTTTCGAGGCGGTCAAAAAAAAAGAAAAATCCAGAAACCCGCATGGTTACTGGATTTTTCGATGGCGGAAGCGGTGGGATTCGAACCCACGAGCCCGTGAGGACTACCTGATTTCGAGTTTTGCGCGGCAGGGGCCGAGCGGGATAAACCCGGGCTAAAACAGGCCGTTTTGTCCGCGCGTTTTGGACGGTGCGGCGCGGTGTTGAGGGGCATTTACGGGGATAGGATGCCAAAATCCGCGTGGGTACGAGTGAAGCGGGAATACACGAGATGGGGCCAAAAAAGACGCCGCTTTTGGAAAAATGCAAGAACAGGCGCAAGACAGGCGGGCGGAAAAACGGCCAGCCCGGCCAACAGCTCAGACTGGCTGCGCCGGTATCCTTTGGCACAAATGCGAGAAAAAGACCCCAAAAACAAAAAATCAAGTAAGCCATGATCCTCCGGGTCCAAATTCATTTTTTGGAGGATCACACAATGAACAGCACACAAAAACAGTCAAGCCCCAAAAGCATCTATATGGCAGACCTGGCCGCTGCCGCAGCAGGTAAGCCGCCGGCCGCCGCAGCTGCCAACAGACCGTCTGATCCATTGGAGAAACAGATTGCTGCCCAGCTGGCCAGGTATCCCGACCCGATGAGCCGTACCGACCTGCGCCGGGCCTGCCGCATCGGTACCCGCACCTCGCTCTATCTGCTGCAAAGCGGCCTTGTGCCCTGCACCCACACCGGCAAAAAGACCCGCTGCTATAAGATCGCAAAGGCGGACGTGGCTGCCTACCTGTGCCGCCGCGAGCGCGAGCCGGAATATTACACCGCCCCCAGCGGGTGGTACAAGAACTATCCTGACCGCCGCCCGCCTGCAAGGCCGCTTGTGCAGAGCATCAACTACGAGATCGTCAGCCGCCTGCTGATCCGGCGGTATTTTGAGGAACAGCTGGCAGGCAGCCCCGATGTGCTGACTGCCGCCCAAATCACCCGGCTTACCGGCTACAGTGCAAAGACCGTCTCCCGCTGGTGCGGCGCAGGCCGGCTCAAAAGCATTCTGCGGCAGCCGAAATACATGGTGCCCAAGGTCTGGCTGCTGGAGTTTCTGGTCTCCGATGACTACAACAGCATCTGCCGCAAGAGTGGGAGGCATTATGCGATGATACGAGAATTCAATGGGTTGTAGAAGCCCACACACCTGCCCGGGAATACTGTTCGGGCAGGTGTGTTTGATTGCGGAATGAGCAAGCTGCCATTGTGATCACTTCACCGGCTCCACAGGATCCAGGTATGGCCTCAGCTTTTCGACCAAACGGTACACCTCTGTTCCCGGCGCAGCATCTGCTGGCAGTTTGCCTTTGTTTATCACAGCCAGCTTTTTTGCATTCCGTATGGCATCATCCAGATAGGGCAACAGCACCTGATACATGTCATTCCTGTTCTTGCGATATGCACCAAGCCTCCGAGCTTTCATCTGTTCGTTCAATTTGGGAAAGTATTCAGATCTCTCAATATCCGACTGAAAAAAGCTGAAATGCAAGAGACACCATAATTCCACACACTGGTTTGACCAGACTGCATGATACTTGGTTTCGTCAGAAGAAATATCCTTGCACCGCTGCACCGTTTCATTGATGTGCTCGGCGGGGAAATCGTCCGTATCATATACCACCCACACGTGCTGATACCCATTTGCGAAGTCGGCTGCCAGCTGTTGGGCTCTTTCAAACAGGGAGGTCGTATTATACCCAGTCCCCTCGATCTCGAGGTAAATCCTTTTTGGGTGATACCGATTGATGGCATCCATCATGCCGGAAAAATAGTTCGGTTCCGTTTTGGCTCCCTCGGTCACAATCAAATGATACTCTGGATGAATCCGCTTGGGATTATCCCGCCGGGGATTCATCCAGCTTTTGCCCAAATCGCTCTTTTTGGCCGGTTTCAGGCTCACGCGAACTCACCCCCAAGCATATTGGAAAGGTAAGGGTCTGCACCGTAGCGGCCTTCCATATACTGCTTATCATAGGCAGCAGTGTTTTTTACCCGCTCGTTGTCCTCGTTGCGGATCTCATAAAGGGAGTAAATTTCGCTTTCATGATCGGCATTTTCTGCTGCAAACCAAATTTCGTCCCGACGGAAAACGGTGTTTTTCATCGTATACATATCGTGCGAGGTGAACAGAAGCTGTGCACCGTGCTTGTTGATCTCCTTGTTCTTAAACAGTGCGATGACATACCGCAGCAGCTTGGGGTGCAGCTTGGCATCCAGTTCATCAATGATTACCATGCGTCCTTCCTTGAGCGCTATCAAAATAACCGGCAGTGCGGCAATAATCTTTTGGGTACCTGCCGATTCTTCGTAGAACGGAAGTTCTACTTTCCGCCCCTTGACCTGCCGCTGCGCCAGCAACAAACGCTTCTCTTCGTCATACCAATAATCGGTGATGTCGATGTCCATGTTGTTCAGTGCGTGCAGAAGGGTTTGCTTAAATGCAGAATCATCGGAGAGAAAAAACTGATGTTCGACCTTTGGATTGGCATAGTTCCGCACAATGCTTTGCTCGAACCAACGCATTGCCTCATTGATTTCAGTAATATCATAGTTGATTGCCAGAAACGAGAGATACGGCATTTTGGGATTGATGCTGGTGTTGATGCCTTTCTTGCGTGTCAGGGCGTATCCCAGTTCGATATGACTTCCCTCACGTTCAAAAATAGTCGCTGATTTTTTGCCCCCGATCGCCTTGCGGTAAAGACTTTCAGAAACAACAACAGCCTCTTTGATGGCAAGATAATAACAATACTCATTTTTTTCGACCCGGAAATACACCCGGAATTCGGTGGGGTTGGAAGCAGACTCTTCATCAAACAGAAATGGGATCGCATTCGCCTTGTGCTGAAAAATATACCGCTGCCGGTTTTTCCCCAGATCATGGACTGGATTTACAACGGTTGTGAGCAAACAGGCCAGTGCCTCCAACAGATTGGATTTTCCACCTCCGTTCGGCCCATATACCACCGCTACCGGCAAAAGATCAGCCGCCTTGTCCTGTGTGATCAGGGTGTCACTGAGCTCCGGCAGCGATACTGCCTGAAAATCCAGTGTCGTTTCTCCCTTGTACGATTTGAAGTTTTGGAATGAAAACTGGCAAAGCATAGCACGACCCTCCCTAAACCCATTATAAAGACAACAAATGCAAAATACAAGGTTTTATATTCGGATTCCAGAAATATTTTTTACGAAAATGCCATATAAAACCGAGATTTTGGCGATTCGTGGAGCCGAACCAAAGAATCGCCGAGAGTACCAATGCAGGCGTCAGGCAGTCGGAAAGATAGTCAAGCCCATTTTCCCGTCGGCGACAGGCTCGACCGCCATGTTCTGCACGGGATGCTCCAGCCGGTAAGCTGAACCACAAAACAGGCCGCGCCGCTTTATCTGCGGCGCGGCCTGTTTTATAAAGCGGCTTACCCAAAAAGGAGGGCAAACTGTTTTGGCCGCAGCGGGTCCGGTTTTGCGGTGCCCGCCTTATTTTTGCCGAATCTTGGGGATATACTGGCCGTACCCGGCGGCCCCAACGATCCCGCCGTTCTGGAACACCCGTGTGCCCCGCACCCAGGTCTCCCGCACCCGGCCCTTCATCCGGCTGCCGTGATACAGGTTGTTGGCGGTTTTGGTTTTTGAGAGGCTTTGGGTGCCGTCAAACACCCACTCCTCGTTCAGGTCAACCACCGCAATGTCCGCATCCGCGCCGGGCAAAAGTGTCCCCTTGCGGGGGGCAAGGCCCATGATCCGGGCGGTGTTGCCCGCAGTAATCCGGCTCAGGGTGGTCAGGGGCAGCCCGCGCTTGTGCACCCCTTCGGTGATCATGCCGGCCAGCATGGCATCATACCCGCCAAACCCGCTGTATTCCAAAAAGAAATTGCCGTTTTTCTGCTTTTCCTCATCGGTATACGGCCCATGGTCCGAGCCAAGCGTGTCAATGGTACCGTCAAACACATAATTCCAGAGATTGTCCACCCGTTCGCGGCTTCGGATGGGCGGGTTGCATTTTGCAAAGGCGCCCTTTTCATCCATGACCGTTTTGTCAAACAGCAGGTAATGCGGGCAGGTCTCCGCATACACCGGCAGCCCGTCCATCTTGGCCTGCTTGATGAACTGCGCACCTTCCGGGATGGTCATATGGCAGATGTAAAGCCTCGCCCCGGTGTTCCGGGCAAACAGTACCGCCCGCTGGATTGCCTCCAGCTCGACCCACCAAGGCCGGGCCTCGTCGTGCATGCTGTGTGGAACATCCGTGCGGGCAGACATCTCCTTGCTGCCAAACGCGGCCGCCTCGGCATTCTCCGCGTGTACGCCGATCAGCCCGCCAAAGGCTGCCGCCCGGCGCATCCCCCGAATCAGGTATCCGTCTGTAATCTGGGGGTAATCCGGGTTGGCAAAGCTCATAAAACCCTTATATGCCACGCAGCCCAGCTTGTCCAGTTCCTCCAGGTTGTCCACGCAGTTCGGCGTCAGGCCGCCCCAGAAGGCAAAGTCGACGCAGGATTCCTGATCTGCAAGCGTCTGCTTGATCCGAAAACCCTCCTCGTTGACGACCGGGGGGACACTCAGCGGCATGTCAATGATCGTGGTGATCCCGCCGGACGCAGCGCACTGTGAGCCGTGACGCCAGTCCTCGCGATAATTCTGCGGGGAGGGGTCCCACATATGCACATGCGAATCAATCACGCCGGGCAGCAGCACCTTGCCGGACACGTCGATCTCCTCGTATTCCGAACCCAGTCGGATGCCGGGCAGCAGCAGGCCTGCAATCTGCTCCCCTTCGACCACAAGTGACGCGGTAACAACACTGTCGGGAAGGACGACCTGCCCCCCAGTGAATATTTTTTTGTTCATCCTGATACCACAACTCCTTTTTGGAAAACTTCAGATATTCCGCACCCCGGCAATGTTCCCGCCGTCCACCACGATTTCGGTCCCGGTCATAAACGAGGCGTCGTCGCCCAGCGCGTAGAGGATGGCCGGCGCGATCTGCTGTGCGCAGGCAATGCGGTTGAGCGGGTTTGCCATGGCCACCTTTTCCCTTGCTGCCCGCTCGTTTGGCTGGTTTGCCATGTCCTGCGCAAACATCGGGGTCTCAGTGGGGCCGGGGCAGACACAGTTTACCCGGATACCGCGGCTGCCCAGCTCAAGCGCCATGCTGCGCGCCATAATGACCATGCCGCCCTTGGATGCGTTGTAGGCAAGGCTTCCGGTGGAGCCGCACAGCCCCTTCTGGGAGGCCACCAGCACTATGCTTCCGCCTGCCTGCATTTGCTCCGCCGCCTTTTTTGAGGCGTAAAACGCTCCCCGCAGGTTGACCGAGATGACCCTGTCAAAATGCTCCAGCGAGGTGGCGAACAGGCCGGCGGACGACCCGATCCCACAGGCGTACACAAATCCGTCCAGCCCTCCCAGCATCTGCGCGACGGAGGAAAAGAGGGCGTCAATCGAGCCTGCATCTGATACGTCGCAGGGCAAAAACAGCGACGCGGCCAGATTTTTGTTCGATGCAAGGTCTGCGGCAAGAACGGTTGCGCCCTCGCTGCGCAGCTGCTCGGTGCAGCAGCTGCCAATCCCGCCGCCCGCGCCCAGCACCAGGATCTTTTTTCCTGTCCATCTGCTCATCGGCGATGCATCCCCTTCCTTATGTTTGCGGGCCTTTTCTGCGCATGCCCATCTGACGCTTCAGCTCCTTGATCCGTTCCGGCTGCAGCACCAGGATCAGGATCACTGCGGCATAAGGGATCATCAGGATCAGGTAGGAGGAAATATCCGTCAGCTGCAGCAGGTTGGCATAGGCTTCGGCAAACCCAAACAGCAACGCCGTGCACAAAACGCCGAATGGTGTCGCCTTGGAGAGGATCACCGCCGCCAGGGCGATAAAGCCGCGGCCGCCGACCATATCCTCAGAAAACTGGGTCAGGTTGCCCAGCGCCATCTGCGCGCCGCCCAGCCCGCAGAGCAGGCCGGTGATGACAAGGCAGATCCAGCGCGTCCGGTTAACGTTTACACCAACCGCGGCAGCGGCCATGGGGTTTTCGCCGCAGGCGCGAATATCAAAGCCGAACTTGGTGCGTTTGAGAATGACGGCCGTTACAAAGACCATCAGGAAGGCAAAGTAAACCAGCAGGGTCTGGTTGGTAAAAAAGTACTTGAGGACGGGGATGTCCTTCAGCACCGGCACCCGGAGCTTATACAGCCCCTGGATGCGGGAATCCGAAAGGGTGCCGTTGGTCTTGAAGATCGTGCGCAGCAGATAGGTGGTTGCGCCGAGGCTGAAGAAATTTACCGCAAAGCCGCAAACCACATTGTCGCCGCCCATCTTGATGCGCAGCAGGCCGTAAAACAGATTCATGAGCACGCCGCCCGCCATGGCGCAGATCACGCCCACCAGGGCGCTGCCGGAAAAATAGCTGCCCGCAACCCCGGTAAAGGTGCCCATAAGCATGCTGCCCTCGTAGGTGATATTCCCTGTGCCGGACCGCTCGCTGTAAACACCCCCCAAAGCGCAGAGCAGAATGGGGGTCATCACCCGCAGGACCGGAGCGATGATGCTTACCGTGATCATTCCTCGTCACTCCCTTCCTTTTTCCTGAAGTTGAAGACGTTCAGGGTTTTGACCGATACAAAGCAGATGATGAGCGCCTGGATGACAACGGCCAGCGCGCGCGACACGCCCGCGCTGCGCTCAAGGGTGAGCGAGCCAGCCTTCAGGATGCCCATAAAGATGGCCGAGATATAGATGCCGATGCCGCTGCTGTTGCCCAAAAGGGCAACCAGCATGCCGCTTGTGCCGAAATCCGGGGAGAAGCCGGAAAGGAACCTGCCCTGCACCCCCATGATCTCGGCCGCGCCGGCAAGGCCGGCGATCATGCCGCTCATCAGCATGACCGAGATGCGCACCTTATTGACGCTGATGCCGCTGAATCGCGCAAAATCCGGGTTTACGCCCGAAACCTTGATCTCAAAACCGCGTTTGCTCTTGTTAAAAAACAGGATATAGGCAACAATCAGGACAGAACCAAGCACAAACCCAAACGAGAGGGGGCTGTCCCCAAAAACCGGGAACCGGGCGCTGGCCTGCAGCTCGTCGGTGGTCAGCGAATCGCCAAAGATGCCGGTGGTAAGGAAATATTCTTTGACCAAAAAGCTGGTAAAGTTGATGGCAATATAGTTCATCATCAGGGTAACAACGATTTCGTTCGTGTTCCAGTAGACCCGCAGCAGCGCCGGAACGCTGGCCCACACGGCCCCCGCAGCCATGCCGGCAAGGATGCACAGCGGAATGTGAACGGCCGCCGGCAGCCCTTTGCAGTAGATGCCCACCAGGGTGGCGGAGATCGCGCCCATATACAGCTGCCCCTCGGTGCCCATGTTGAACATGCCGCCCTTGAACGCGATGCCGGACGCGATACCGCAGAGCAGGAAGGCCGTGGTCCATCGAACGGTAGAGGACAGGGCGCTTATGCTGCCAAGTGAGCCGCGGATGAGGTAGGCATATACCTCCAGGACATTGTAGCCGCCCAAAAGGACAAACACCGTGCCCAGCACAAGCCCGATGCCGATTGACAGGGCGATGATCGACGGCTTGATCTTTCTTTGCCGGAATTCAAAATTCATATCTGCTTCCTCCTTCCATCAGGCCTCGGGACGCAGGCCCGCCATCAGCAGGCCGATCTTGTCCTCGGTGGCCTGTGCGCGGTCCAATTCGCCAATGATCCCGCCCTTGTAGATCACCAGGATCCGGTCGCTCAGGGCAAGTATCTCGCTCAGCTCATTGGAGATCAGCAGCACGGCGTTGCCCTGGTCCCGGTGATGGATGATCTGCTGGTAGATAAACTCGGTTGCCCCAATGTCCACGCCGCGGGTCGGCTGGCTGGCGATCAAAAGGCGAGGCTCCATATACATCTCGCGCGCAATGATGAGCTTTTGCATGTTGCCGCCGGACAAAGAACTGATTTCATCCGTGATCCGGCCGATCTTTACCTTGTACTTTTCCACATTTTCTTCCACAATGGCATCGGCCTTTTTGTAGTCCAGGAACGGCCCCTTTTTCACTGCGTCGCTGCGGTATATCGCCGCCAGAAAGTTATCCCGGATCGAAAGGTCGGAAGCCGAGCCCACGTGGATGCGGTCGTCGTGAACATGGCCCATGCCGTTTGAGCGGCAGAGCAGCGGCAGGTTGCCGCCGGTCATGGGCTTGCCGTTCAAAAACACCTCGCCGTCCGAGAGGGGCAGCAGCCCGGCTACGGCATCCGCCAGCTCCGACTGGCCGTTGCCCTGCACCCCTGCAATGCCAACCACCTCCCCGCTGCGCACCTCAAAGGATACGCCGCGCACCGCGGGCAGGCCCATCCGGTCAAAGCAGGAGACGTTTTTCAGGCTCAGCACCGTATCGCCGGGCTTAAAGGGCTGCTTGTCCACCTCCAGAATGACCTCGCGCCCAACCATCATCATGGCGATCTTCTTCTCGTCGGTGTCTGCGGTGTCCACTTTTGCGGTTACCACGCCGGCCCGCATCACCGTGATCCGGTCGGTTACCATGCGGACCTCAGCCAGCTTGTGCGTGATCAGGATGATGCATTTGCCCTTCTGCTTAAGATTGCGCAGCGTTTCCATAAGCTGCTTGATCTCCTGCGGGGTCAGCACAGCGGTGGGTTCGTCCATAATCAGGATCTCGGCGCCCAGATAAAGTGCCTTGAGGATTTCCACCCGCTGCTGCAGGCCCACCGCCAGATCGCTCACCCGGGCCCTCGGGTCGATCTCCAGCCCGTATTCCTCGCTGAGCCGGGCAACAATCTCCTCGCTTTTTTTCAGGTCAATCAGGCCCTTGGTGTAGGGCGGCCTGCCGATTACCACATTTTCTGCAACCGTCATGCTCGGCACTAAGCTGAAGTGCTGATGCACCATCCCGATCCCCTTGGCAATGGCGTCCTTGGGAGAGCTGAAGGACACCTTCTCTCCATTGATGAACAAATTCCCCTCATGATGGGTATACATCCCGTACAGCACCCGCATCAGGGTGGTTTTTCCAGCGCCGTTCTCTCCCACCAGCCCGTGAACCTCGCCCCATCCGGCCTGAAAATCCACCTCGCTGTTTGCGATTACCTTGCCGAACCGCACGGTAATCTTTCGCATGTCTACTGCCAGTGTCGTCATGCGCCATGTGCTCCTTTCTTTGTCCTTCCTCCCCGCTGTCCTGCAATGGGGAAGACACAAATGGGGTGCCCGCGGAACCGCCCTCGGACACCCCAGTCTCAGCCCGTCAGTCCTCCGGGACGTCGGGTACCTCGATCTCTCCGCTCATGATCTTCTCACGCGCCTCGCTGACTGCCTGGGCAATGGCATCATCGGTCTTGTAAACGGACGGATCCGGCAAAAGCAGGTCCATGCCGTCATTCTCAAGGCCGTACTTGAATGCGCCGAATTTCAGGCCGCCGTTTTCGCGCTCCTGGAACGCCTGATAGACCCAGTTGCCATAGTTCAGGATCATCGAGCCAATCACCTGGCCGGGAACGATATTGTTCTGGTCAACATCGCAGCCAATCACCATGCCGCCGGTCTCCTTGGCGGCATCGAAAACACCGGTGGAGGAAGCGGCAGCCGCCACATAGATGATGTCCACGCCCTGGTCGTACAGCATCAGAGCAAGCTCCTTGCCCTTGGCGGGATCGTCAAAGCTGCCAACCCAGGTGGTCTCGATCTTGATGTCGGGGTTTACCGAGCGGGCGCCGGCCTCAAAGCCCGCGCGGAACTGGTTGATGGACGGGTTGTCCGAGCCGCCCATAAAAGCGATGTGGCCGGTTTGGGTGGTCATGGCCGCATCGATGCCGGCCAGATACGAGCCCTGCGACTGCCGGCCGATCATGGCCTTTACATTGGGCAGGTCGATCTCGCTGAACACCATGATAAACTCACTGTCCGGGTACTCGGCCGAGACCCTTGCGCAGGCATCCTCCAGCGCGGACCAGCAGGGCATGATGATGTCGTAGCCCTCCTGGCAGAGCGAGCGGAGAGTTTCCTCATACTCTCCCGCCTGTACCTCCACAACGGTCGGCTCGTATCCAAATTCCTCGCAGCCCCGCAAAAAACCGCTGTAGGTGTCGTCGGTCACGCCCTGGTCGCCAAGCGGCTGCGCCGTGATCATCGCGGCCTTTTTGTCTGCTGTGGAAGTGCCGGTATCCCCCTGTGCGGGCGACGCGGGCGCGCTTTGTGCGGGGGTGCTCGGCGCTGCGGACGAGGCGGAGCCGCCGCAGGCTGCCAGAGACAGCACCAGCGCAAGTGCCAAAAGAACTGCCAACAGTTTTTTCATTGTGTTTTCCTCCATTCCGTTTTTACAAAGACTTTTTCATGGTTGTATGATGCCCTTTTATAAAACCGCCTGCTGTAAGTCCTCCTTTCCTGCTGCGGTTCCATCCTTTTTTATCGGCATGCCATCATTCCACGTCCGGCTGCCCCAAAGCCTTGTTTACCAAAACCCGGAGCGCTCCGTCCGGGCTGCTCAGGGCGCCGTTCAGAATATCCTGCTCGGTAAACTTTGCCAGCAAAATCTCCCGCTGCCGTACCCGCTCCCAGTCATAGGTCACATAGATGTATCCGTCTGGCCCTTCCTTTGCGTCGGGGTAGGCCGCGTCATTGCGCTCATCCAGCAAAAGGGAGTAGGGCCAGGTGGCGCCGTCGTCCTCGCTGAGCATGGCGGTCAGGTTGGTCCGGCCACGCCAGCTTTTCACATTTCCCTGGGCCATAATGTTTTCCAGATCGATCCGCTCCCGGAAGTCTGCGTGGTTGATCATCAGCAGCCGGCCCGAACGCAGGCGGCGGATGTGAAATCGGGAGCAGGGTCCATCGATATGGGATTTTTGCCCCGGGGTCCAGGTCTTCCCGCCGTCAAAGGAGAAGCACTCCCCGATGCCGTCAAAGGTCCGCACCAGCATCCAAAGGGTCCCATCCTTTTTTTCAACCAGCATATGTTCGTCAAAGCTCCGGTTGGGCACATCCCCATGGCCGCGCAGCGCAATATGCCTGCCCTCGTCAGACGAGGCATAGACATTCGGGAACTGTTCGGCCTCCAGGCCATGACGCTCGGTGGGAAACGCCCCGCATTCATCCCGCCAGATCGCGCAGGGGAACAGCCAATCCCCCTTTGAGGTCACCAGCGGCTTGTTCATCATAATGCCGTTGGCAATCCTGCGCGGTTCGGCCCATTCCAGCCTGTCCGCATCCGGGTCCGGGCAGACCACCGCCCAGACGCCGCTGCGGCAGTCGTTGAAACCCCGGGCCTGGTTGTAGGTTACCCACAATTCCCCTTTGGGTGAAATCCAAAGGCAGGGATCGTAGATCCTGCATGCGGGATCAGGATGCTCCACCACCAGTTCGCAGGAGCAGAAGGTCCGGCCGCCGTCCCCGCTGACGCAGAGCATCAGGAAGTTCCCCCCCTGCTCCGCCGCCTGGCCGGTGTAGAAATCCACAAAGACCCGGCCCCCGGGCGTGACCTCAATGGACGGGACGCCCTGCCACCTGCGGCAGCTGTCCTGAAAGCGGCGGTCGGTTGGCCGGACGAATACCCTTGCCGGCATCAGCGCTGGATCGGATGAGCAGCACATGTTCTTTTCCTCCACACTATTCATCATTGATGAGTGATTACAAGTGTAGCACAATCGCTCGTGCGTGTCAATATATCTATATTTACTATTTTTTTCGATATTTTTTTGTCAAAATCACTTGACTATTTCCCTCAATCGGGGTATTCTGTATTTATACAGCTCATTATTGATGAGCAGTTACGTTCTTCTAAAACTGGATATATCGCGATACCGAATAAAGGAAAGGAGCTTCAGGATGTCCCAACGAATCATTGATCTGACCCTGCGCATCGAGAACAATATGCTTGCACCAGACTGCTTCCCAAGGCCGGTCTACATCAAGGCCATGACGCATGAGCAGTCGGTTGAGATGCACAACGGTACGCCGGAGGACCCCATCACCTCCTCTTATAACTATCTGTCCATTGTGGAGCATGTGGGCACTCATGTGGACTCGTACTATCACATGCGGCCGGACGGGGCAACCATCGACGAGATGCCGCTCTCCCTCTTTTTTGGCAAGGCCGTGTGTCTGGATATGCGCGGCATTCCGGAGCGTGGAAAGGTGACCGCAGCAGATATGGAGCGCGCGCAGAAGGAGGCCGGCGTTGAGATCAACGGCCACATCGTGCTTTTTGCAACCGGCCTGCACGAGAAATACTATCCCGACCCGCGTGTTACAACTCAAAATATAGAGATCAGCTCCGAGGCCGTAAAATGGCTTGCTGATCACGGGTCAAAGATCCATGGGGTGGAAGGCCCCTCCACCGACGTGATGGACACCAAGCTGTTCCCCAGCCACCGCGCCTGCCGGGACCTTGGGCTGACCCATTATGAGTGGCTGGTCAACCTTACCGCGCTGATTGGCAAGGGGGAATTCCAGTTTTACGGGGTTCCGCTGCTTTTGGACAAGGGCACCGGGTCGCCGGTCCGGGCCTTTGCGGTAGTGGAGGAGTAACGGCCATGCGGGAATACTGGCTGAAGCCCGGGCGCGAGACCCTGCATGGGGTGCTGAGCGCAGAACTTGCGCCGGCCCTGACCGTTGACTCGGGCGATCTGGTGAATATTGAAACGCTGGAAGCCGATTGGCGCGTTTCCCGGCCGGATTCCGCGTGCGGCGGAGCGGAGTTTTTTTCGCGCCGCCCCGGCCTGGATGATGGGCAGGCGCTGTGCGGGCCCATCTATGTGCGCGGGCTGATGCCCGGCATGGCGCTGCAAATTGAGATCGGCGCCATCGAGACGGCCGGCTGGGGCTGGAGCTCGGTGGGCATCGGGGACGAGGATCATCTGCGCCGTTTGGGCTATGCCGGCAAAGAATATTTTCAGGTCTGGGACATCGCAGACGGCCTGTGCACCAGTCCCGGCGGGCTCAGGGTCCCGGTTTCCCCCTTTCCGGGTATTCTGGCCGTCGCCCCCAGATGCGGCAGGGCCAACACCCACATCCCCGCAGAGCACGGCGGCAATCTGGACTGCCGGCTGCTCGGGCCGGGCGCGGTCCTCTGCCTGCCCGCCTTTCACGAGGGCGGTCTCTTCTCGGTGGGCGACGGGCACGCCGCGCAGGGCGACGGGGAATCCGGCGGCACCGCGGTCGAGTGCCCATTCAAAAACATCCGCCTGCGCCTGAGCGCCCGGCCCGGCCTGATCGAAAGCCCGGTAGCTAAAACCGTCGACGGGATGGTCACCTTTGGCTTTTCCAGGGATCTGACCGCGGCCGCCTACGAGGCCCTGCAGCGGATGTACGAGCTTATGCAGCGCTGTTTTCCCCTGACGCGGGAGGACTGCATCACCCTTTGCAGCGTCTGTGCCGATCTTCGGGTAACCCAGCTTGTAAATGGCGTGCGCGGGGTGCACGCGGTCTTTCCGCACAGCGTTTGGGAATCTTTGCAGGAAAAATTTGCCGGCTCGGCGCTTAGCGCCGGCATCTGAAATACAGAAAGGATGGTTTTGAAGATGGCAACATTGCTGATTGGCGGCAACGGCCTGGTTGGCACCCGTCTGGTCCGGCATCTGGCCGAGCAGGGGGAACAGGTCATCGTTTACAGCGGGCACGCACCGGCCTCCCGGGTGGAAGGGGTCCTGTATTATCAGGGCGATGTGACCGAGTACGGAACCCTGAACCAGATTCTGCACCAGCACCCGGTGGACCGCATCATCCATAACGCTGCTGTCTCACACCCCAAGCTGTTCCTGGACAATCCCTACCGGATCTACCGCACCAACGTTACCGGGACCCTGGTCTCATTAGAGGCTGCACGCAATTTTGGCATCCGGCGCTACATCTACATCAGCTCCGGCGCGGTATATGGCAGCGTATCGCTGGACACTGTGCCGGAGACGGTCCCGCTGCATGGGGAAAGCCCTTATGGCGCCAGCAAGGTCGCCTGCGAGGAGCTTGTGCGCAATTACGGGCTGGAGAGCGCCTCGCTGCGGGTTGGGTTCGTCTACGGGCCGGGGCGCAAGTTTGAATGCCCGATCCTTCTGCTGCTGGACGGATGCATCCGAAAGCGCGGCGTATGCCTGGAGCATGGGATGGATCAGATGATGGACTATATTTATGTGGACGACTGCGTGGACGCCATTGCATCCATTGCAATGGCCAAACAGCTGCCCCACACGGAATACAATGTGGGCGGCGGCGAGAATGTTCCCTATAAGAGGGTCGTCGAGTGTGTCCAAAAACTGTATCCCAGCGCCTCGATTCAGGTGGGCAGCGGAACGCTGGGCTATGACAATCTGGGCGCCATGGATATGAGCCGTGCCCTTGCGGACTTTGGCTGGAAGCCGAGGGTCTCCCTTGAGGAGGGGATCGAGCGGTACAGCCAGTGGCTCGAAGCGCAGGGATAAGCCGGCAGGGCGCTTTATTTTGGCGTTCGTATTGATTCCTTGCTTTTTTTTATGATATGATTGTTGCAGACAGATGGTAAAGATATGGGAGATGAGAGTGTGTCCGGCTATGGATGAAAAACAGCGTGTGATGAAAACGGGAGTGTTCCCAACCGAAAACGATGCATCGATCTTTTTGATTGCACAGATCATCAACAGGGTCGGTGCGCCGGTTGGCGCCTGGAGCCTGAAGGACGAGCTGGAAAAGGTCGGTATTTACTGCGGTACGGCCACGGTTGGCCGATACCTCAAGGAGCTGGACCACAAGGGGATCACGGTGCAGAAGAGCAATCAGGGGCGCATACTGACCTGCTACGGACGCCAATGGCTGGGCAAGCTGTCGGACGATGTGGCCCGCGCGCTGGTCCACTCTGAATCCTCCCAGGCCATGCGGGTCGATCATTACTCCCAGCTGGTTGACCTGATCCAGGCGCGCAAGGCGCTTGAGGTAGCGGCTGCCCAGCTTGCGGCCCAAAAGGCCACCCAAGATGATCTGCTGCTTTTGCGGCACTCGGTCATGGCGCATTATCGCTATGTCGCGGAGAACAAGGATCCCACCGATCCCGCGCTGGAGTTCCACTCGGTTGTTGCCCAGATCAGCCACAACCGTTTTATGAAAACCATGCTGGATATGCTGATCTTTGAAGAGCGCAACATTGAGGGGCAGATCGAAACCCTGATCACGCGGGAACGCGGGGATATTTACGTTGTCGAACATGAGGATATTTCCAACGCCATCACGGCGGGCGACGGCGCGCAGGCCGCAAGCCTGATGGGGGCGCATATTGACAAGCTCTTAACTGCGCTTCACGAGCAGATTCAGCTGATGTCGCAGGCCGCTGCAGAGCAGCCCGCAAGCCCGATTCTTCCCGCCGGCTGAGGCAGGCGGCATACGGGCTTGGAGGCCCGCAACATGACAAAAAAACAACGTTTCTGGAACATTGCCGCCATCTATGCGGTAGGCTTTTTACAGCTGGGCGGTTCCGGGATGGCTCCCGTATTGGCCAGGCTGGGCGATGCTTTCCCGCAATACAGCACCACCGCCATCCAGTTTACCGCGACCATCCCCTCCATTTTTGTGATCCTCACCAACCTTACCACCGGCTGGCTCTGCGAGCGTTTCCCTAAAAAGTATATCACTGCGGCCGGATGCGGCCTGGCGGTGGCCTTTGCGGTATTGGCATCTGCCTTTCACAGCTCGCTGCCCCTGATTTATGTCTGGGCAGGCGTTTTAGGCGTGGCGGCAAGCCTGTCCTGCACGGTGTCGCCGGCGATCATCAATGAGATGTTCAAGCCGGAGGAACGGGTGGGCATTTTTGGCACCCGTGCTTGCTTTTCCTCACTGGGCACCATGCTGATGACCTTTGTGGGCGGCTATCTGACCGGCATTGCCTGGTATTATGGGTTCCTTGTCTACCTGATCATGCTGCCCGGCCTGGTGATGAGCCTTGCCTGCCACCCCAAAAACACCCGGCTGGCAAAGGGTGCCAAACAGGCCGGCAGCAGCGCGCCCTTTTCCATACGGAAGATGATTTTTCCCTGTTTTATTGGGTTTTTCGTCTCAATGCTGTATACCACGGCAATGGTCAACACCTCGATGCTGGCGGCCGCAAGCCCCTTTATTCCGGCCGGGCGTGCCGACGAGATGGGCGGCCTTCTCACAACGATTCTGCTGACCGTGGGCGGCGCGGCCGGGCTTGCGGTAAACTGGCTCACCCAAAAGGTGGGGCTGCACTGCGCAACGGTGGGCTTTGTCGGGCTTGCTGTGGGTTATCTGGGCATTTTCTTCTCGGATTCCTTCGGGATGCTGGCCGTGTCCTCTCTGTTTTGCGGCGGCGCGCTGACCCTGGTCATGCCGCATGTGCAGGTGCTCGGCTCGGCGGCCGGCGGCCGCCGGCAGGAGCTGGGGCTTTCTGTTGCACTGATTTTTTCGCATCTCGGCACGGTGCTCAGCCCGTTGCTCACCAACCTTTCCCAAGCAGTATTCGGCACGGCCGACGTCCGGTACCGTTTTCTCACCGCGTCGCTTCTGAGTGCGGCAGCGGCGGCGGCCGCAGGCTTCGCGGTTTGCAGGATGAAAAGGGCTTCATGAGCATTCGCAGCCGCCTGTAAGCGGTGGTGGGATAAGAAAACAAGGATTCGAAATCAAATTCGATGTTTTCTTACCGAACCGCCGCTAAAGGCGGGGGATAAACCAGAAAAGGCCAGAGAAAAGGCCAGCAGGATATAAAGGGAGCAGGGGCGGCATAAAAGCCCCTGCTCCTGTGTTGTGCGCGGTGATGGCCGGAGTATCTGCCTGCTTATACGCAAGTTTTTTCATGCCCTCATAAAATCCTGGAAGAAGGTCAAAGCTGTACAGACCTGTTAGGCGCCTGATCGGGCGCCTAAAGGCCAAACCATTGGCAAAACCCCGCTGGGAAAAGTATGCTTAGGCGCCCAATCAGGCGCCCAGAGAAAAGCTGCCGCAGAGAATGCGTGTCCCTATACCGCATTATTGTCCGGCCAGCAGAGCTTCCACTCAAAATACTGCTCCCGGGTAATCTCTCCGTGATAGAGCGCGGCCTGCATCTCACCCCATTTACGGAAGAATTTGTCCAGCAGGCCGTTTTCCGTCCAGAGGACCGTGGGCGGGGCAAAGCGCATGGGGATGCTCAAGTCGCCGTGCAGCCGGGCGTCATAGTCGGCATAAGGGGAGGTGTCCTGCGCCCGGTCCGGGTCGTCAAATTCAATGGTGGTAAAATGAAAAACGCCGGGCATTTCCTCCTCGACCCAGAACAGTGTCTCCATCACGCTGCCCAGGTTTCCGGCGTTTGGCTCTAATAGGGCCAGCTTTGAGACGCGCAGGGCCTCCGCCATCTTTTCCAGCAGCGGAACCTTTGGCTCCCGATACCCCATCTCATACTGGGCGATGCGGTTGGCCGTCAGGCCCACCGCGTCGCCCAGCTCTTTTTGGGTCATTTTGCGGTGCTGGCGGATGCGCCGGAGTTTCTCACAGGTCCTCACAGCATTGCTCCTTTCCGTTTGATACCCCCATTGTACCCCGCTAAAAAGCCCTTGTAAAGAAAAATATTAACTTTTTTGCGAAATAGTATTGACAGGCCTGTTTTTGCGCACTATAATAGAATTAACAAATTTGCGAAAGCAAAAGAGGGCAACCCCATTTTTAGGAGGAGTGGGTGCGCCGAAAAACCGAATAACCAGCACAGCAGGTACATTCCCGTGACCGGGAGCGAACCCGGAGAAAGCGCCATGACACGCGGGCGTCGAGAGCCGCCGCGTCGAGCGACCCTCTTTTGCCGGGAAAGGAGCCGAGTGTTCTTGCCCCAGTGGGGCAGGGCCGCCCATGGCAGGCTTCTCGCCATGATCGGAGCACGGGGCCATTAATGATACTCCTGCGGCCCGGCGCGACAGACCGGGTGGTTACCGCTTGGGTTGTAAGCAGTAAGACCCTTGCAGAGCCAGTGAGCGGCCGCAGCCAGCGGCCCGCCTGCTGTGTTCCCTGGAATGCGCCAAGTCCGGCAGGGCTTGGAGTGTTCCCGACACCGGGGGTGCGGGCGGCAAATACGGTGGTTGTAAAAAAATTATAGGAGAGATTCTACCTTTCCTCCCCTCACGATATAAAAGCAATCTTTCACTTTGAATGATCGACTTTGTAAGGGAAACGGGCAAACATACCCTTTTTTCTTGATTTTTGGCGAAACAGCGAGATAATATTATATCATTTTTTGAAAGGCAGCCTCTGTCTCGTTTCGGTCATGAATGACCGGTGCGAGGCGGGGGCTGCCTCTTTTTGCTTTTGAAAACTCCCAATTCGCTTTTGTGTTCCCGGTGACTAAAATCCGATGTTCTAGTGTATAAGCATTCATTTCTACAAAATTATCTGAATTTATCTTGTCCATGATGCGTGTGCAAATTTCAAGAAGAAAGCTGCCCCAAAATCGGAGCAGCTTTTTTTCAAAACAAGGGCATGAATCTACTTAATATTTCTCAAAGCGTCTAACACATTTTCCAGTTCCGCTGTATCAGTAAAAACGCCAATATAGTAATCTCCAGAATGAATATAAGCCGCCTCATCTTTTTCAAGAAGCGATATTGTTATATCCTCCTGACTGGAATAAATGCTTATATCAGTTTCCGGTTCATAGTTCATAACACATACAGTAAAAGAGTCTCCGAGTAGTTCCGGATTGGGTACAACCTCTCCGCCGTCCTCTGCAAATTCTGGTTCTGGTATCTCGCCGGTAATGTATTCAATTCTCAACATATTATACTGGGTTCCATCTTTCATCGTTGTGTTATAAACGCTTCCGCGCCCATAGTGAAAACCGTCTGGCAACTGATTGGGAAGGTGTTCTGCTAATGGATGTGCCAAGGTTTCTTCTTCTGTCAGGCTTGCCACTTCTGCCGATTCTACATTTTCTTCGCTCTCGGTGCTAGGATATACGGCAACGCTGTATGTTGATGTCATCCCATCGCTGTTTCCGGCATCAATTCCAGCAGTGCCGCCAGTACCGGGAATCGAAATTCCACCGGGTATTGTTGAAGAATCCTGCTGTAAAAGAGCAGTAGTGCCTGCAACAATAAGGCACAGGCAAGCTGCCATTGCACCCCAAGCCTTCCAATTCATTTTTTTCTTCATAGTTATTTTAGCCCCTTTCACAATGTCGTCATCAAGTTCACCAAGGACTTCAAAGAAATCTTCTTTTCTCATATCTCAAAGCCCCTTTCTGTCAAATATGCTTTTAACTCTTTTCTTGTCCGTTCCAGTGTCTTTGATACGGTTCCCTGCAACATTCCATTGTCATGTGCAATTTCTGTGACTGAGTCCGCATACCAATAGCGCCGTACAAATATATTTCGCTTGCTTACCGAAAGACTTCTGACGAATGAATTGATAGCCTTTATTAGTTCCTGACGGTCAATGATTTGCTCCACATCATCAACGTCCGATATGCAGTCGGTCAATTCGTCTAAAACAAGTGTTATTTTTTCCCCACCGCGTTTTTCGGTATGATTGTGCTTGTACCTGTTAAAAGCTAGGTTCCGTGTGATTTTACCGAGGAATGTTGCCAACTGTTCAGGCCAATGGGTTGGCATGGAGTTCCAGGCGTTTAGATAGGTATCATTGACACATTCCTCTGCATCTTCTTCATTGTTTAAAATATTCCTTGCAATAGCTTTGCAGTAATGACCATATTTATCGGATGTTACTTTTATGGCTTGGTCATTCCTATCCCAATAGAGCTGGATTATGCCATTATCATCCATACAAATCCTCCTTCCACCTATATACACAACTTCTAGGCAAAAATCCGACACCTATTTTGAAAAATTTTTTTCTTATTATATCATACTGCCTACATGATATCATTAAAAATGGGCCAGAACAGTGTCTGGCCCATTTCAAAATCATTATTATCACACCACATTAGGGAATTGACCTTTGGTGTTAATGTCAAGCGGACGAGATTTTATGCTGTCATAGGATTCTTTGTAATCATCCCAACTGTCTGCAAGAGTACGTTTGAGTAGAATAACCCTTTCATCCAGTGATAAACCTTTATGTATCCATTGCCATGTAAACAAAGCCATGTATTGATTCAAATACTTTGTTGCTGGGATACGTTCTGCTGATTCTGGCATGAATTTTTCTATCTGTGAATGAATTCCATTGACATTTGCAAGATTATATCTGCCTTCAGTGTGCTTATCTGCTTTGATTTGAACATGACGAATATTTTCGCTCTTTGCCAAAATCGGATAGGCTGAATGACTGTCAATAATTAGAGTGCTATCACTATCAAAATGCCCTGATAACAATTTTTTAACATCTTCTGTTTCTAATCTGCCAACAGAAACAGGTTTTGCTATTAAGTTCTTTTCATCATCCGCCGCAACAACAATACAGGCCTGTTCATTGCTGATTCCTCTTTTGTATCTCTTGGTGTTCTCCCGCAGTTCCTTTAAATAACCTGGTATTGATATTACCCTCGTCCATAGACCATGCTTTTTCAAATATTCCTCTTGATCTGCGTTGGAACAGTTATGCCTGGGAAATCTTTTCAATGTGAATATGAAAAACTCCGGGTCGCGTTTACCTTTAAATGATACAGTACAAAAACATTCATCACATTGCACTTCACCTTCAAATTTGAAATTATGTTTCCCCTCTGTATCTAATACACTATATTGCGCCATCATCCGTTGAAAAAGAATGTCCATGACCTTTAATTTGTGCTGTGCCGCTGTTGATCTACTGACATTCATCTTTTGAGCAAGATTCCCAATTGTTTGATTCTCTACAATCCCCACATATAAAGCTGCAAGTTGTGTATCTGACAGACGAGAGTTTTGGTCAAGTATATCTATGTCAGACGAAAATGTCTTACCACAATCCTTACAAATTATTCTTGGAGTACCCTTTTTAGACTTTCCATGCTTTTTAATCCTGATACTCCCACAGAATGGACAACTATCCGACGTTTTAATTTCCTTTTTCCCTTTACTTTCCGACCTTTTTGCTTGTGCCATGATTATCAGTTCATCCAGTTGGTCAGCTGTCAAACTATCAAGGCCACCCTTCAACGCTTCGTTGAAGAAGTCGGACATTGTAAAACCTCCTAATGCTATTAAATTGTTTGCACCCTCTGCGGTGCTTACCCTTCAACCATAGTCAAGACTTGCTAGAATCGCTTTTTTCTGCCGCTCGAGTGCCATCCTCCGATATTTGAGAGCTTTTTGTTGTAAGCGTTCCTCCTCCTTCAAGTATTCCTCCGCCATATCAAAATCAGATTGGAGTTGAAGTCTGTACTCGTCTTTATCACTTAATTCTGGTACAATATGCTCTTGTTCAGTTGCTACAGCTCGTTTAGCGTATTCTGCGTTTTTAATTGCACTCGAAATAATTATTCCCAATAAACCAGTATGTTGATATTTTGCTTTCTTGAAATTACAAGTGTCTTTAATTTCATCCCATTCAGAATCCGCAATGATCTCTACACCCAATTTTTTGGCATAAGTTCTGGCATTGAATGTCACTTCGTTATTGGTAATGACAACGGGCTTTCCAATATTATTGTAAAATGCCGCTCCAGAATAAACCTCTTGAATTGGGCCCTTGCCCAAAGGCTTGTTGTAATACTTGCATTGAATGTAATATGAATATTTAACCCCTTGAATATTCACACTCGCTTCAATGTCAATACCTCCATCATTAGCTTTACCTACTCTGTTAGCTGTGAGTCCAGCCAGTCGAAGAAAGTCTACCGTTTTGTTTTCAAACTCTGTACCTGAATAGCAATTGTTAAAGACGATGTTCTCAGGAATGATGTTCGCCTGCATGATGTATGCCTCCTAAAAAAGTATTGAACTGTTTTTTAAGTTCAACACCACATAGAGGAAGTCAGTACAACACGCTATATGTTCCATTTGGTCGATGATGTATTAGGCCTTTTAACTGTTCAGCCCTCGAACAG
>Ga0137307_100959_pt1 | contig 30055 bp, 26 predicted proteins | sample NAcewD2O_March_2_FD_97180 | JGI IMG/M metagenome (GOLD analysis project Ga0137307, IMG submission 97180) | Mouse cecal microbial communities from Vienna, Austria - N-Acetylglucosamine amended D2O_March | ecosystem: Host-associated > Mammals > Digestive system > Large intestine > Cecum | place... | reverse complement strand
GGATAACCGATAACCTGCTTCATTTCAGCGTTGGAGGACGGAGAATCGCATCGATTTCCGACTTCAATATATAGGTATACTTGCCGACTTTCTTACGGCGCAGACCATGGTACTTCACATAGTTGTGAAGCTGATCATGGGTCAGATTGTACTCAGCCCGCACATTAGAGTATGAAATCCAGTCATCTTCTTTTGGCGGTTCGGGCTTCGCTGCAAACACTCGATTGCAGTGCGCCTTGCTCCAAAGCGTCTTCCCCCGGTGGTAGACCTTCGGAATATTGTGAGCCTTACCCTGAGCAAACACACATGAATTGCTCACCCCGAACTTCTCGATGATTTCCTTCGTGGTGTAAAACTCCGAGATTGCTTCGCCGTTCTCACTGTTGACGATTGCCGCATCTTTCGGCTTCCTCTCATAAGGTCGAGCCTCAATCATTACATCTATGTCCGCACGTTTGATCACTGTCCATTGGCCAGTGATTCTATAGGCCTTTAGTACGCCTCTATATATGAGCTTGTATATGCCAAATCGGGTTCTTTTGAGTATCTTAGCTGCTTCAGCTACTGTTAAGTACTGACTGTCTTTTAGTTTATTCTCACCTTCAGCAGCGACTCTTTCAATTTCATGATTTTCTACTCGTTTCTTTTTCTCTTGCCGTTTCCTTTCTTTGTAAGCATGTTCGGCACAACGTTTAGAGCAGTAACGAGTAGAGCATTTTTGAGCTTCAAACTCGTTCCCACACCATTCGCACATTTTCTTGATTCTGATGTTTGATGTTGCCATTTCTTAATCATTTATTTCGCCACTCATTTCGCCTATAGTTTGTACACATGTAAACATGTGTTGACATGTGTGTACATCATCCACTACCGAGCAGAGCGACTTGACTCGGATAGCAGACGGGCAACAAATGTGGTTCAAAAATGGAGTAAAAAACAGGTAGAAACGAGTTCTACCGATTAAACTGCCGACAGCCGGACACAAGAAAAGGCGCTCAAACTGAACGCCTTAATACTTATCTATACTTATAGTTGCCTATCTTTAACTGCCGTTCATTTTCCGATGCAGAAGCGGGAGAAGATGGATGCGAGGATGTCGGGGGTGGTGAGGGTGCCGGTGATGGAGGAGAGGTGGTGGAGGGTGGCGCGGAGGTCTTGGGCGATGAGGTCGCCGGGGAGGCCTGTGCGGAGTCCCTGGAGGATGGCCGAGGTGGAGGATGCTGCCTCGCGGAGTGCCTGGGCATGGCGGATGTTGGTGACAAGGATGGTGTCCTCGTCGGTGGAGCCGCGTAAGTTGTCGGCTATGGAGGTCAAGGTTGCCAGCAGATCTTGGTGGCCTTCGCCTGTCTTTGTCGAGAAATTAATGGAGGATACTACACGGGGGTGTGAATTTCCAGAACCATTAGAATCACCAGAATCATCAGAATTGCCAGACTTGCCGGAATAACCAGATCCTTCAGAATCATCAGAACAACCAGAGTCCTCAGATTCCTTATGCCCAAGCTGATTCATATTATCCCCAGAGCCCGCAAATCCGCCAGGACAATAAAATCCATCTGAGGTCACAGAGCCATCAGGGACAGAGCTGGCATTGGTGGGGTTGTGATTTGTCGCTGAGACCTGGGACACGAGGTCAGATTTGTTAAGCAGAAGGATGGTGGGCGCCAATGGCTGCATTTCTCCTGAAGCGTGTTTCTCCTGGTTGCCGTCAGAACCCTCCGGCAGGATGGGGGAGGGGAGAGGGCAGGTGGCATCCACCACCGAGATGATGATGGCGGCGCGAGAGAGTGCCTGGCGCGAACGCTCGATACCCAGGGCCTCGATGGGGTCGGAAGTATCGCGCAGTCCCGCCGTGTCGATAAACCGGAACAGATAGTCGCCGATCTCAAGCGTGTCCTCGATGGTGTCGCGCGTGGTGCCGTGTATGTCAGATACGATTGCCCGGTCCTCTCCCAGCAGCAGGTTGAGCAACGAGGACTTGCCCGCGTTGGTCGGGCCTACAATCGCTACGGGGATGCCATCCTTTATCGCAGAACCGGCTGAGAAAGATTTCTCGAGCCGTGACACCTCAGAGTGGATTTCGGTGGCGATTTCACGCAGACGTTCGCGCGAGGCAAACTCCACCTCCTCCTCCGAGAAGTCCAGCTCCAGCTCCAGCAGCGATGCCAGGTCGAGCAGCTTGTCGCGGAGCTCCTCAAGACGGCGTGAAAAGCAGCCTTTCATCTGCGACGCCGCGAGCCTGTGTGACGCCCGCGAGTTGGAGGCAATCACGTCGGCGACAGCCTCGGCCTGGGCAAGGTCCATCTTGCCATTGGCGAATGCCCTGCGGGTGAATTCCCCCGCCTCGGCGAGCCTGGCCCCGTTGCCCGTCAGCATCTCAAGCAGACGACGCTGGACATACCGCGAACCATGCACCGACAGTTCCACCACATCCTCGCCCGTGAATGATGCCGGGGCGCGGAACACCGTGGCGACCGCCTCGTCAAGCATCTCACCTCCCCGGGAAGGGTCTGTAATACGGCCGAACCTCGCCGTGTGGCCCGCGGTCTCGCTCAAAGATTTGCCATGCCATACACGGTCGGCCACTGCGATGGCCTGCGGGCCGCTTATGCGGATCACAGCGATGCCACCGACTCCTGGCGGTGTCGATATGGCGCAGATAGTGTCCTCAATGATTGTGGAGTTGCTTTTCATGGCCGCAAAGTTACAGATTTCCCGGAAAACTTGCGTAACTTTGCGGCTGAAAAGCTCTGAAAACTACCCTGCGTTTATCCCCCCGCCGAACTATGCCACAGCCACACAACGCCACACGTGACGCACGCAAGTTGCGTGAACTCGCCGAGATGTCAATCGGACGTCTCTTATGGAAATACTCCCTGCCCTCCGTGGTGGGGATGCTTGTCATGCAGCTTTACAACGTCATGGACCGCATCGTCATCGGTCAGGTCGTGGGCCCCAAGGCCATTGCCGGACTGGCCATAACCTTCCCGGTGATGAACATCGCCACCGCGCTCGGGGTGCTTATCGGAGCAGGTGCCACGGCCCGCATGAGCCTATTCCTCGGGTCCGGGGATGTCGACGGGGCGCGCCGCATACTCGGCAACTCCCTTGTGCTGACCCTCACGATAGGTGTGGTGTATATCGGCATGTTCGCGCTCTTTATGTCTCCGGTGCTGCGCCTCTTCGGGGCCGACGAGCAGACATTGCCCTACGCCCGCGACTTTATGATGTACATCCTCCCCGGCCTGCTCATGACCAACCTGACATTCACATTCAACAACATGATGAGGGCCACTGGATTCCCCACCCGCGCCATGCTGACGATGTTCATCGGGTTCGGCCTCAACATGCTCCTCGCCCCGACTTTCGTCTACCTCCTGGATCTCGGAATAAAAGGGGCCGCCATCGCCACCGACATCTCCATGACCGTCTCAATGATATTCGTTATGCGCCACTTCTGCTCCCGCCGCAACGGCCCAGTGGTGTTCACCCCCGGCACATACCGCATATCCTGGCCCCTGGTCTGTGGCATCATCGGCATCGGAGCCGCCCCGTCAATCATCAACGTGGCCTCCTGCCTCATAAATATCTTCCTCAACAACTCCCTGAAACATTATGGAGGCTATGAGGCAATCGCGGCCTCGGGCATATTCGTCACATACACCTCGATGCTCTGCTGCATAGTCCTGGGCATATGCCAGGGGTTCCAGCCCATTGCCGGCTACAACTACGGCCACGGCATGCCGCGCCGGGTGGCCCGCGTCTTCTGGCTCGCCACCGCCGCCGCCACGCTCGTGACCCTCCTGGGATGGGCGTTCGGCCTCACCATCCCGCGTCTGATCGCCCGCGCATTCGTGAGCGACATGCAGCTCGTGGAGTTCACCGGCCATGCCCTCTCCAACGCGTTGATATGCTTCCTGTTGGTCGGATTCCAGATTGTCGCCACCACCTATTTCCAGTCAATCGGCAAGGTCGGGACATCCATATTCCTCAGCCTCGTCCGCCAGGTCATATTTCTGCTCCCCCTGCTGATGATACTCCCCCGCTTCTTCGGGCTCGACGGCATCTGGTTTACCTTCCCCGTCTCCGACGCCATGGCGACAATCGTCTCCGCCATTCTTGTCGTGCGCTCGCTCAACTCCCTGCGGGATGATACTATTTTTGCGAATGCTTGACCAATCTTGACATTCCGCCTCCGGGCTGTGGAAAATTCGTAAATTTGCGCAGACTGTTAACGCGCAAACCTTTTACGATATGAAATACGGCCATTTCGACGACCAAGCCCGTGAGTATGTGATTACTGACCCTGCCACCCCCTGGCCTTGGATCAACTACCTCGGAAACGAGGCATTCTTCTCGTTGATTTCCAACACCGCAGGAGGCTACTCCTTCTATCGTGACGCCAAATTCCGGCGTCTCACCCGCTACCGCTACAACGGGGTGCCGATGGATGCCGGAGGCCGTTATTTCTATATAAAAGATGGCGACACCGTCTGGAGCCCCGGCTGGAAGCCCTGCAAGACCCCTCTCGATTTCTACGAATGCCGCCACGGCCTGAATTACACCATCATCACAGGCCGCAAGGAGGGACTGCAGGCGCGCGCCCTCTTCTTTGTCCCCGTCGGAGTCAACGCCGAGGTCACCAAGCTTACCCTGACCAACCTCTCCGGCCGTCCCAAAAGCTTCAGCCTCTTCTCGTTCCAGGAATGGTGTCTGTGGAACGCCGCCGCCGATATGGAGAATTTCCAGCGCAATTTCTCGACCGGCGAGGTGGAGATCGACGGCTCGGCCATATACCACAAGACCGAATACAAGGAGCGGCGCGACCATTACGCCTTCTACTGGGTCAACGCCCCTGTCGCCGGATTCGACACTGACCGCGAGGCGTTCCTGGGCCTTTACAACGGCTTCGACGAGCCCCAGGTGGTGCTTGAGGGGAAATCACGCGGGTCAGTGGCCCACGGATGGTCCCCCATCGCCTCCCATCATCTTGAAATCACCCTGCAGCCGGGCGAGAGCCGCGACCTGGTGTTCATGCTCGGATATGTCGAGAACCCCGCCGACCGCAAATGGGAGTCGAAAGGGGTGATTGACAAGAGCGCCGCCCGCCATATGATGGCGATGTTCGACACCCCGGGAAAGGTCGACAAGGCGTTTGCGAAGCTGCGCGCCGACTGGGACGCTCTGCTGGGCAATTTCACTCTCGCCTCAGCCGACCCCCGCCTTGACCGCATGGTCAACATCTGGAACCAATACCAGTGCATGGTCACATTCTGCTTCTCCCGCTCCGCCTCATTCTTCGAGAGCGGCATCGGGCGTGGCATGGGATTCCGCGACTCCAACCAAGACCTTGTGGGCTTCGTCCATCAGATACCATCCCGCGCCAGGCAGCGCATCCTCGACATCGCCGCTACCCAGTTTCCCGACGGAGGATGCTACCACCAGTATCAGCCGCTCACCAAGCGCGGCAACAACGACATCGGTGGCGGATTCAACGACGACCCCATGTGGCTCATCTTCGGCACCGTCGCATATGTCAAGGAGACCGGCGACTTCTCCATCCTCGACGAACCCGTGGCGTTTGACAACCAGCCTGGCTCAGAAGTGCCGCTGCTCGAGCATCTGCGCGTGTCGTTCAACCATGTGATTGACAACCTCGGGCCCCACGGTTTGCCGCTCATAGGCCGTGCTGACTGGAACGACTGCCTCAACCTCAACTGCTTCTCCACCGACCCCAACGAGTCATTCCAGACCACAGAAAACCGCGCTGAAGGCTCCAAAGCCGAATCGCTGATGATTGCCGGGCAATTTGTCATCTATGGCCGCGACTACGCCGCCCTGTGTCGCCGACTCGGGCATGACACCGAGGCCGACAGGGCCATGCGCTATGTCGACGCCATGGTCGAGGCGGTCAAGGCCCACGGGTGGGACGGCGAATGGTACCTGCGCGCCTACGATTACTTCGGCCGGAAGGTTGGCTCATCCGAAAACAAGGAGGGGAAAATCTTCGTCGAGTCACAAGGCTGGTGCACAATGGCCGGAATAGGGCTCGAGGAAGGCATGGTTGCCAAATCCCTTGACTCAGTAAAGAAATATCTCGACTGCGACCACGGCATTGTCCTCAACAACCCTGCCTTCACCGAATATGTGGTCGACTACGGGGAAATATCCACCTACCCCGCCGGTTACAAAGAGAACGCCGGAATCTTCGCCCACAACAACCCCTGGGTGATTATCGGCGAGACCGTCCTGGGGCGTGGCGACCGCGCCTGGGAATATTACCGCAAGATATGCCCGGCATATGTCGAGGAACACAGCGACCTCCATAAGGTCGAGCCATATGTCTACTGCCAGATGACCGCCGGGAAAGACGCCGCCCGTCCTGGCGAGGCCAAAAACTCATGGCTTACCGGCACCGCAGCCTGGAACTGGTATGCCATCACCCAGTTCATCCTCGGCATCCGTCCCGATTACGACGGCCTGGTCATCGACCCGTGCGTTCCCTCGCAGTGGGACGGCTTCAAAGTCACCCGCCGCTTCCGTGGCGCGGTCTATGACATCGAGGTCGCCAACCCCTCCCATGTCAGCCGTGGAGTCGCCTCCGTTACGATTGACGGCAACCCCGTCGACGGCAACCGCCTGCCGGTGTTCCCCGCCGGTTCGCGCCATCGCGTCGAGGTCATCCTTGGCTGAGCCTGTCGATAATCTCCTCGTCAGCCGGGAGCCATTTCAACCTGCCAAGTTCACAAGCCGGGAGCCAGCACCCCGACTTGTGTTCGAGCAGGCGCGGCTCATCGCTCCCGGCGAGCGAGCAGAAATAGCAATGCAGCTTCAGCCTGAACCGGGGATATTCAAACTCGCGCACACAGAACAGCTCCTCCACCGTGACCTCCACATCCAGCTCCTCCCGGATTTCCCTGACGAGCGCCCCCTCGGGCTCCTCGCCCGGCTCTATCTTTCCCCCGGGGAACTCCCACATCCCCTCGAATTCGCCATACCCCCTCTGCGTCGCGAAGTACAACCCCTCGCGCCTGATGATGGCCGCCACCACCTCGATCTGCTTCATAGCCATGTCTCTCTGCTCTACGTTTCTAAATTTCACTGCAAAAAATAACGACTGAAATCAATGCGATTCTCAGTCGTTATCAGTACTCTAACCGTGCCGTGTTGGAACCGATTGTGGCCGACCTCGACCGATTGTGGGAAATGCGTCACTGGATACCAAACCCAGGCGAACCGATAAAAGTTATTCAAAATAGGGATAATTGATGGCACATACCATTGTCAAAACGTTGTGTTTTAATTTTAAGCCCCTTATCTATGCTTAATTGAACTAAATCCAGTCTCATTAAAAGACTTTTAGTAACTACTCTTTTTGCGTCTTTGAAAACCAACGATTGCAATAAATAATTTATTTCCTTGCTGTTAATAGCCGATAAGATATTATTTGCTTCTTCTAAGTTGTCAAAGTCAAGTTGATAACACGTGTCATCAACCATAATGGGCTTCTCATCTAACTGAGACACAAGAATAAACTTAATGGTTTTATATACAACAGTTCGGTAATTTTTGAGCAGGCATAGCTGTATCGCACTGATACACAATAGTTTGCATTGATATTGAATTGTTATCGCATCTTATTGATATTCAATTGAATATGCAAATTTTACCGAACTATTGAATATAGTAAAATTGTGACTTAGAGCACGTAGGAGGGAACGGGAATCAAGGCGTCAGCCTTGATTTTTTATTCTGCCGGTGTAAAAATCTCAGGATTTTTATCTAAATTTGTAAGTGACTTTTCCCGCTTTTTCACCTTTTATGAGAAATCCCGACAGAGAAAAAATCTTCAGGTTCAAGCGATTCGAAGTGGCCAACCATCTCAGTGCCATGAAAGTAGGCACAGACGGGGTGTTGCTTGGCGCATGGGCTCTTTCCCGAAGAGAAGGCATCGGACTTCTGCCTCCTGCCAGAATCCTGGATGTCGGATGCGGTACAGGTCTGATAGCCCTTATGATGGCCCAAAGGTTTCCAGGCGCGGATATATATGGCATTGAAATCGACCCATCCGCCGCGGCAGAAGCCTCTGCGAATTTCCGCAATTCACCTTGGTCGGAACGTCTGACAGTGACCGAAGGGGATTTCACATCGGTTTTTCCCGGAGCATACAACAAACCCTTCGACTTGATTGTAAGCAATCCCCCATTCTTCACAAATGGCGAGCATTCCCCCGAGGCAGCGCGCCTTGTGGCCCGTCATGAAAAAACGCTGCCGCTTGAGACTTTGCTCAGCATATCCTCCAAGATTTTGTCGCCACAGGGTTCTCTCTGCCTGGTACTTCCAGCAGACCGGGAGAGCGATTTGAAATTCCTGTCAGTCGCCAACAGGCTTGCTGTCAGCAGGCTCACACTCGTCTCCACCGTGCCATCCAAGCATCCGCGGAGGCTACTTGCCGAGTTGAGACACGCATCAGTCATTGAGGGTGGCATGCCAACAGACCATTTGTCTTTACACGATTCATCCGGAGGTTTCACAAAAGATTACCACTCGTTGGTAAAAGATTTTTATTTGAATCTCTAATCAAACACAAATACATAATGACCAACCTACCATTCAACGCCAAGAATGGCGCCACGACCCAATTCAGGCTCCAACGCCCTGCCACAGCCCTTGGGCTGCTCGGATGCATGTTCCTGTTCTGCTTGGTGATCTCAGGCGTTTTGCTGCCTTTCATACCCCGCCTTGTCAGCCGTCCGGAAGCTGCAATAAAAATAACTGTCGTGATTCAAGACTTCCTTGTGTTCATCGTTCCGGCTGTGGCTACCGCGGTGATTGTCACAAGGCTTCCAGCCAGACTGCTGTGTGTCGACAAATGGCCCAAACCCGGAGTGGCACTACTCGCCTGCGGCGTATTGATTTGCTCCATACCTGCAATGAACGCCATCATCGAATGGAACAAGAACTGGCACCTGCCGGAATCGATGAGCAGTGCCGAGGTTTTCTTCCGCCAGCTTGAGGATGGAGCCGAGGCCACGACCCGTATGCTCATGAACGGGGCATCCATCCCGTCACTGATTGTCTCAGTCTTGATTGTCGGTTTTCTTGCAGGTTTCAGCGAGGAACTGTTTTTCAGAGGAGCGCTCCAGCGCATTCTCGGACAGACAAGCCTTAACATCCACCTGACGATATGGTTGGTCGCTTTCATATTCAGCGCATTTCATTTCCAGTTGTTCGGTCTGGTGCCACGCATGTTGCTTGGGGCATTTTTCGGCTACCTTTTATGGTGGAGCAAATCCCTGTGGCTGCCTATACTTCTCCATATCCTCAACAACTCGATTGTAGTCATCGCGTCATACTTCGACGCGCAGCATGCCTACGACACAACTTCCGGCCAGTCAGGCATAGACAATATCGGAGCCAATCTCTCATCCTCATCCGACATAATACTTGTAATCGCGAGCGTAATATTGACAATTGCCGGGATATTCCTGATTCACCGGTATTATACTTCAAACCGAAGACATGACTGAATTTGAAAAAGAATGGGCTAAAATGCTCAACGGCGAGATTTATAAGGCCACTGACAGCGAGTTTCTCGGGCTCCTCGCAGTAACAAGGGACACATTGTGGGAATTCAACCATCTCAGGCCATCTGAAATTGCCCGGCAGAAGGAAATAATACGCGGGCTGCTTGGCAGCTGTGGTAAGAATTTCACCATAAACCAGCCATTCAGATGCGATTATGGATGCAACATACACATCGGTGAGGATTTCTTTGCCAACTTCAACCTCACAATCCTTGACGAAGCCAAAGTCGAGATTGGCGATCACGCGTTCATAGGCCCAAATGTGAGCATCTTCACTGCATGCCATCCATTGGACGCAGCTCAAAGGAACACCGGAGTGGAATGGGCCGAACCCGTATCGATTGGTGACAATGTATGGATTGGAGGCTGCGCGACCATACTGCCTGGAGTCAAGATTGGAGACAATGTGGTGATCGGGGCCGGTTCGGTCGTCACCAAAGATGTCCCTTCTGATGTCGTTGTAGCAGGCAATCCCGCCAGAATCGTCAAATATATACAACAAAAATGACACCCGGAACCATCACAAAATGAACTACACCCCAAAAGTCAGACAAAAAACTTTTGGGGTGCAGTTCATTATTAGACACAGCCCCTTATAGAATCGGTTTTATGTCGGTGACATCCACTCCATTTGCTGAACCAGGGGGTAGCATAGCATTTATCAGAAATGCCTCGGTTATCCCATAACGGTTTCCCGGCAATATATCTTCCGGCCTGAGAGCGACCGACGATACTTTTCCTTGCTCCAGAAGATGCCGGAGCATGACACCACGCAACAGAGGCTGCGCCGGCGTCAGAAAGCCATCGGTCGTTCGAAAAAGGAGATTGGAATATGATGTGTCGGTTACAAAACCGTTCTTTACGACAATTACCTCGTCGGCATCCATGCTACGATTCCGCAGCGCCATAAGACTACTCCGGTCGGCAAATTTCAGATGATAGTCCAGGTCGTTGTCCTCCACCATACGCAGGGAACAGACGCGTCTGACAGTGTACGGCTCGAATTCCACACTCTCCAGTCCTCCGCAACCATACAGCACCCGACATTTGACAGTCATATCCCGCAGCCGATCCGGCACGTCGGGCAGCCACGCCATTATATCCCCCACCTGCGGCCATCCCATTTCCTCAAGCGTCTCCGCCATACGGAGCGAATGCAAGTCAAGGAGATGATATCTCCCCTCGCTCCATCTTATCGTTTCTATAAAACAGGCTCTTGTATTGTTCATCTCGTCAGATATACTTTGGCTATAAGCTCTTCATATTCCTCTTCACAATTACTGTTGACTGTAATGCCGCCTCCGCTGTGGAAGTATAGCCGCCTGTCATCTCCTCGCTGTATGCAACGAATCATGACGGCACTTTCCATCTCTTCGCCATCGAAATAACCGAACACTCCCGTATACCATCCGCGCGGTGAGTCTTCCGCACAGCCAATCAGGGAGACGGTAGCCTCCTTTGGCGCTCCGGTGATGCTCCCGGCCGGCAACATCGGCAGGATGATATCGCCGAAATCATACTCTTTACCTTCCGGAAGCACGCCTGTCACCTCTGAACTGGTCTGAAAAATCTCGCCCCTCGATGTCGCGATACGCTCCAGATATCTGAAACGCTCTACTCTCACATCTCGTGATACAGAGTTCAAATCATTACGCATAAGGTCTACGATTGTATAATGCTCGCACATTTCCTTGTAGTTCTCCATTAGTAAAGACTCGGCATCCGGCAATGAAGCATCGGCTGTTCCCTTCATCGGGTATGTGGATATCCTAACCCCTGAAATCCGGACAAAAGGCTCTGGAGAGAAACAGATAAACTCATTGGGAAGCAGCAGCTTGTACGGAGCCTTGGCATACCGGAATATAGTATCCAGGCCACACTGGCACTCAACCTCTGTGCGGGCCGTAAGATTGGCAAGAAAAGAATCACCGCGTCGCAGGCCCGCCATCACTGTGTCAAACATCCTACCGTAGGCAATTCTCTCCGGGTGCGCTGCCACACGCATATGCGGAAGCGCTTCAGAATGCGGCTTACAGCCATGGCTGTTCCCACGGCCTCGCACATCCCATAATATTCCGCAGTCTGGAGAATGTGGATTGTCAACAACAAATCCCCGTCGGCAATCATAGTCCACCCCCCACACGAAAGGAGTGCGGCTTCGCCCCAGATCATTCATTTGCGTCTTTAATTCTGTAAAAGGTATGATCGACAATTGACGTTTCATATCGCAAAATTACTAATAAGATTGCACGTCCGGTAATTCTTCATTAATTTTACAGTCAATAAAACCTCAGTCCCTGTTTAAAATGCCATTATGAATCTTCTGATCATAGACAATCACGACTCTTTCGTCTACAATATTATCGGACTGCTTGAGAAGTGCATGCTGAAATATGGCTGGGATATCCGTTGGGATGTCGTCAGAAACGACGATATCGACTGCGGAGTTCTCAAAGCCTATGATGCCGTGATTCTATCTCCCGGCCCCGGACTTCCACATGAAGCAGGACAGCTGATGGAGGTTATCCGCCACTCGGAACGTCTCCGCATACCGGTGCTTGGAATATGTCTCGGATGTCAGGCAATCGCGCTGCATTTCGGCGGCATTCTGCTACAGATGGACAATCCGAAGCACGGCCATGTGACACGCCTCATTGATGTTGATTCCTCCGACCCATTGACAGGCTTCTGCTCCGGGTTACCCGCTTATGTAGGACGCTATCACTCCTGGGTTGTGTCTGACGACAATCTCCCTGACACACTTTTCGTAACGGCACGTGACGAGGAAGGTCTGATCATGGCACTGCGTCACCGCGAGCTCCCACTCTTCGGATTCCAGTTTCATCCTGAAAGCATTATGACGGAGACGGGAGATCGTATGCTCCACAATTTTCTTACAGAGGTGGCCAGACTACGACCTCACAGAATTGGCCAGGCTACGGCACTTGCGTGTGACAAATAACCATTGAATACTTATATCGCGACAAATAATCCGCAGGCCAGCACCAATTATGCTGCCTGCGGATTTCACTTATAGTTGACTGGTATGAAAGTCAATGCCTGTTGTCAGTCTTCGTTGTTCTTCTCGGCATACTCTTTGAGCAATTTCTCTTGCACATCTCCGGGAGTCAGCTCGTAGCTCGAGAATTGCATCGTGAAGGACGAGCGGCCTCCGGTGATGGAGCTGAGAGCCGTCGAGTAGCTCGACATCTCCTTGAGAGGAACCTTGGCGGAAATCTTCTCAAATCCGTTTTCGGAAGACATACCCATGATTATCGCACGGCGCCCCTGCAGGTCACTCATCACATCACCCATGACATCCGACGGAACCATGACCTCAACGTCATAGACAGGTTCCAACACTTTCGGGTTGGCTGCGCGGAAAGCTTCCGAGAAAGCGTTTCTGGCCGCCAGGCGGAATGAGATTTCATTGGAGTCAACCGGGTGCATCTTGCCGTCATAGATGCAGACGCGAACATCCCTGGCATATGAGCCGGTCAGGGGGCCTTGCTCCATTCGGTCCATAAGGCCCTTGATGATGGCGGGGATGAAACGTGCGTCAATCGCTCCGCCGACGATGCAGTTGTGGACAACCAGCTTGCCACCCCACTGCAGAGGAATCTCCTGGGTGTCACGGACACTCATCTTGAATTCCTGGTTGCCGAAACGATAGGTGTCAGGCACAGGGGAGTCTTCGCTGTAAGGCTCGATGATGATATGCACCTCGCCAAACTGCCCGGCGCCACCCGACTGTTTCTTGTGGCGGTAGTCTGCGCGTGCGGCCTTGGTGATGGTCTCACGGTAAGGTATGCGTGGTTCCTCAAAGAGGATTGGAAGCTTGTCATTGTTCTCAACGCGCCATTTCAGGGTGCGCAGGTGGAATTCACCCTGGCCTTTGAGGATTACCTGCTTGAGCTCTTTTGACTGCTCGACAACCCATGTGGGATCCTCCTCGTGCATACGCGTCAGGATGCCTGCGAGCTTTTCAGCATCGCTCTCTGTGACGGGGCGTATAGCACGCTGGTATTTCGGAGCGGGATACTTGATGAAGTCAAACGCGATTTCGCAACCCTTCTCGTCAAGGGTGTTGCCGGTGCGCACATCTTTGAGCTTCACGGTCGCACCGATGTCACCGGCGCAGAGTTTGTCGACAGGGGTCTTTATCTGGCCGCACACGCAGAATATCTGCGCCATACGTTCCTTGCCGCCACGGGTCACATTGTCGAGGTCGACACCCGCCGTCAGGGTTCCTGACATGACCTTGAAGTACTGGACTTCACCGATATGCGGTTCTACAGTGGTCTTGAACATGAAGATGCTCAACGGGCCGTTGCTGTCAGGCTTGACCTCGTTTCCGGCTGTGTCTACAGGAGCGGGCATATCCTCCACGAAAGGAACGACATTGCCGAGGAACTCCATCATACGGCGCACACCCATGTCTTTGAGGGCGCTGACACAGAACACCGGATAAATCGAACGGTCGACAAGCCCCTTGCGGATGCCTTCACGCATCTCGTCTTCTGTCAGATGCCCCTGGTCGAAGAACTTCTCCATCAGGGTCTCATCATTTTCGGCGGCAGCCTCCACCAGTGTCTGGTGCATCTCCTGGGCCTTCTCCATCTCTTCGGCCGGGATATCCTCGATGGTCGGGACTCCGCCGTCAGGACCCCAGGAGTATTTTTTCATAAGAAGGACATCAATCATAGCGTTGAAGCCCGGGCCACACTCCAGGGGATACTGGATGGGAACCACACGCGCGCCGAAGATTTCCTTCATCTGCTCTATGCAGTTGTCATAGTCGGCCTTCTCGCCGTCAAGCTGGTTGAGGGCGAAAATCACGGGTTTTTTGAGCTGGGCCGTAGTGCGGAATATGTTCTGCGTTCCGACCTCCACTCCATACTGGGCATCAATCACAATGACACCAGTGTCGGTCACATTGAGGGCAGTTATGGCATTGCCCACGAAGTCATCAGCTCCAGGGCAGTCGATGACGTTGAGCTTCTTGTTGAGAAACTCAGCGTAGAAGATCGTGGAGAAAACCGAGTAACCATACTCTTTTTCCACCGGGAAGTAGTCAGAGACCGTGTTTTTGGCATCGATGGTGCCACGGCGTTTTATTACTCCACACTCGTAAAGCATAGCTTCGGCGAGTGTGGTTTTCCCGGCCCCCTTGCTACCAAGCAAGGAGATGTTTTTGATTTCGTTGGTTTGATAGACCTTCATAGCAATCAGGTATTATGTTGAGGTAAGAATTTTTTACGGTCTAAATTTAGTAAGAAACTTCGGCTTGACAATAACTTTTTATATGTTACAAAACACATTTGCGCAAAAAAATCGCCATATTCGCACGAATTTTGCCAAAAGGGGGATTTTTCGTAACTTTGCAGCCGATTTTCGCCCCTATGGGGTCTTTCCCTGCCTGTTTATGAAAAAAGAGCCCAAAATCATCACCATGGGTCAGATTGACCTCACGCGCGCCGGTGGATTCAAAGCCCCAGACCTGGGATGCCTTCCTGTCATCGCCACACGCAACCTTGTACTCTTTCCCGGAGTGGCAATACCCATAGCCCTCGTCAGAGAGTCATCGCTCGCTGTCGCCCGCAATGCCCAAGAGGGGAAGCTAACCATCGGCCTATGCTGCCAGACGGATCCACGCACCGAAAATCCAACCACCCACACCGACGTGGCCCCTTATGGAGTCTTTGTGGAGGTGCTGCAGATTTTCGACCTGCCTGACGGCACTCGCTCGGCATTTCTTCGCGCCACAGGCAAATTCAAGGTGAAGGGAGACTCTCTGGAGTCATCCATGCCTGGCTCGACCCTAAATCTGGATGTGAGCCGCGTCAACGAAAGCAAGACAGGAGAACCGGAAAGCCTCAAGACCCTGGCCGAACTCATATCAAAAGCGTACAAGGAGCTTGTGTCACACACCGACTCCGACCAGATCCAGGCCATAAATCCCGAGCTGCTCAGCGATCCGGCGGAAATCATAAACACCATAGCCACCCACCTATCGGCTCCTGCCGAATTGAAAATAGAACTGCTCGCGGCGTTCCGCCTCCTGACCCGTGGCGAAAAGCTGCTCAGAATACTCAACGACGAGTTACAGAAGCTTTCCATCGCCAGAGATATTATGGAACGCGCGCGCGAAGAACTGACACAGGAGCAGCGTGAGACTTTCATCCGCAGACAGATGGATGTCATGCAACGCGAACTCTATGGCGACACCGACGATGTAGAGCAACTGTCAGAGAAAGCAGCGGCAAAACAAATGACCGCGCAGGCCCAAGAGGCATTCAACAAGGGCCTCTCACAGCTGCGTCGTCTCAATCCATCCTCTCCCGACTATTCGGTGACATACAACTATCTCACCACCCTCCTCGAGCTCCCGTGGATGGAGCAGACTCAACTCAACACCTCGCTCCCGAAAGCCAAAGACGAACTGGAGGCCAACCATTTCGGCATGGAGAAGGTCAAGGAGAGAATCCTGGAACAGGTGGCTGTCACCATGGCCAACCCTGAGGGGAAAGCTCCTATACTTTGCCTTGTGGGCGCGCCTGGTGTCGGAAAGACATCCCTGGGCAAATCGATTGCCGAGGCCCTCGGCCGAAATTATCAACGGATTTCTCTCGGGGGCGTGTCAGACGAGGCGGAAATACGCGGACATCGACGCACCTACATAGGCGCGATGCCTGGACGCATAATCGATGCCATCAAGCGTGCAGGAAGCGCCAACCCGCTTCTGCTGCTTGATGAAATCGACAAACTTTCAAGGGACATCAAAGGCGACCCGTCGTCAGCATTGCTCGAAGTCCTCGACCCTGAGCAGAACCACAAGTTCCATGACAATTTCGTGGATGTCGACTTTGACCTTTCCAAAGCTCTTTTCATCGCCACAGCCAACACCCTCGATACCATTCCTCGTCCATTGCTCGACCGTATGGAAGTCGTGGAGGTGCCCGGGTATCTGCTTGAAGAGAAAATCGAGATTGCACGCCGCCACCTCGTGCCGCGCGTCATCAAAATGGGAGGAGACCTGCTCGAAGACCTTATTTTTTCAGACGAAGCTCTGGCTTCGGTCATAGAGGGTTACACCTCTGAAAGCGGTGTGCGCCAGCTTGAGAAGACATTGTCTTCAATAGACCGCAAGTTATTGGTCAAAAAGATGTCTGGAGACAATGTCACCCTTGACATCAAGTCAGCTGATGACGTGAAAGCCATCCTGGGCCCTGAGCGCTATTCCCCGCAACGCTACGAGACATTCTCCCAACCTGGAGTGGTGACGGGACTCGCGTGGACCGCCCATGGAGGTGAGATACTGTTCATCGAGTCATCACTTTCAAAGGGGAAAGGTGAAAAGCTGACCCTCACCGGCAACCTCGGAGACGTAATGAAAGAGTCAGCCGCCATAGCGCTGCAATATGTGAGGGCTCACGCTGACCAGCTTGGCATCCCAGCTGTGAAGTTTGAGGAAAACAACCTCCACATACATGTCCCTGAGGGAGCTGTCCCCAAAGATGGGCCCTCGGCCGGAATAACCATGGCTGTGTCAATCGCCTCCACCTTCACCGGACGTATGGTGAGGCCCAAACTTGCCATGACCGGCGAAATAACTTTGCGCGGACGTGTAATGCCTGTGGGTGGAATCAAGGAGAAAATACTTGCGGCCAAACGCGCCGGCATCACCGACATCATCATCTGCAGAGAAAATCTCAAGGACATAGAGCAGATTGAAGAAGCATATCTCGACGGCATGACATTCCATTATGTCGAAACCGTTGACGAGGTTCTTTCCATCGCCCTGTTGTAAATTTCGCCACGCACACGCAACTTAATCCTGCAGCCGCGCGTCAAACCATCAAAACACCTTTGCGATGATAAGCAACCGAACAAAACGTAACATATGGCTCGCCTTCACATTCATCGGAGGAGGCATTGTAATCTCGCGTGTCATTGATTTGATGGCCGGAGGTGATTGGTGGCGTCTGCTCTTTGGGACAGCGCTTTTCCTTGTCGTGCTGAAAATCTATCTCTCTTACCGCAAAGCGGTCAACAACGGCAACTTGTATGGGCCTGTCAGCCCATTCAGGCAGAAGAAATCTTAATCCTTGGCCTGCTCCGTAGCAGCGGAGACAACTGGCTGCGACGAACCGCGCGCGTCGAATTTTTTGCGGTAGAAGATAAAACTTCGGCCCAGGTATTTCTCTCTAACGACCGGATTCTCCGCAAGTTCTTCAGATGTCCCTTGAAACAGGATTTTGCCTTCAAACAAAAGATACGCCCGGTCTGTGATACGGAGCGTCTCCTGCGCGTTGTGGTCTGTGATGAGAATCCCGATATTCTTCTCTTTCAGACGGTATACCACCTCCTGAATATCTTCCACCGCGATGGGATCCACCCCGGCGAATGGTTCGTCGAGCATAATGAACTTCGGGTTTATCGCCAGACAACGGGCTATTTCTGTGCGGCGGCGCTCACCACCCGACAATTGGTCGCCGAGGTTTTTCCTCACTTTCTGAAGACGGAACTCAGAAATAAGGCTCTCAAGCTTGTCGCGTTGCTCCTCCTTAGACAAGCCAGTCATTTCAAGAATTGACTTTATGTTGTTCTCGACAGAGAGTTTCCTGAACACCGACGCTTCCTGTGCGAGATACCCGATGCCGTTCTGGGCCCTGCGGTAAACTGGATACTTGGTGATGTCCTTGTCATTGAGGAATATGCGACCTTCATTGGGCGTGACAAGCCCTGTGGTCATATAGAAAGTCGTGGTCTTACCGGCTCCGTTGGGCCCGAGCAGACCGACGATTTCACCTTGCGTGACATCAATCGAGACATGGTTGGCCACTGTGCGGCTTCCATATTTCTTGACAAGATTCTCGGTGCGCAGCACCATCTTTTCTTCCTGCATGTACTCTGTCATTACTTGCCTGCGGCCTTTTTGAGGCGACCGTCGATATAATCAGTCAGCAACCCGATTGCCACGGAATTCGTGCCTCCCTGAGGGATGATCAAATCGGCAAAACGCTTGCACGGCTCTATGTACTGGCAATGCATCGGTTTGAGGACATCCTCATAACGGTCAATGACCATCTGAGGAGTACGCCCACGCTCGATGCAGTCACGGGCTATCACTCGTATCAGGCGGTCATCGGCATCAGCGTCAACAAAACACTTCACATCCATCATCTGGCGCAAGACAGGGTCGGTGAGGACCAGAATGCCCTCCACGATTACCACATCGCGTGGCTCAACCCTGACAGTCTCCTCCTGGCGGGTACAGGTGAGGTAGCTGTATGTCGGCATGTCAATGGCTTTTCCGGCCTTGAGCTGCCTGAGATGCTCCACCAGAAGGCTCCACTCGATGGCATTCGGCTCGTCGAAGTTTATCTTGCTCCGTTCTTCCGGCGGGATATGAGAGGAATCCTTGTAGTAGGAGTCCTGTGGCATGACGGCCACCTCTCCGGCGGGGAAACTCGAGAGAATCTTGTTTACGACAGTCGTTTTGCCAGAGCCGGTTCCTCCGGCGATACCGATGATAAGCATTCTTCTTGTGGGATAAAAGGATTATTTTGAGGGCGAAATTACGAAATTTTCACCGTATAATAATAGCCGGATGGCATTTTTGTGGAAAAATTCTTACCTTTGTGGTAGGAAAACAGATTCGGGCTAAATCTCCGAAGTGTTTGTAAGTTACAACAACCGACTTATTCCCAACTGATTATGCTCATCACAACATCACTGAGCCAATTTGGCAAATACTGCCTGTTCATTGCCAAGGCTTTCTCCATACCTGACAAATGGAAGGTTTTCTCCCGGCGCACCCTTCAGGAGGTGACAAAACTCGGGGTTGATTCCATCCCGCTTGTCATAGTCATCTCGGTGTTCATCGGCGCGGTATGCACAATCCAGATGAAACTCAACACATCGAATCCGCTTATGCCAGCCTACTCCGTTGGCCTGGCCACCCGCGACATCGTGTTGCTGGAATTCTCCAACTCCATCCTTTGCCTGATTCTCGCCGGAAAAGTCGGCTCAAACATCGCCTCGGAGATAGGCACAATGAGAGTTACGGAGCAAATCGACGCCCTTGAAATCATGGGAGTGAACTCGGTCAACTACCTTGTGCTGCCTAAAATTGTGGCTTTCGTCGGATTCATGCCGGTGCTGAGCGTGTTCTGCATCGGCACATCAATTCTCGGCGGCTACCTTGTCACCATTTTCACAGACCTTATATCCACCGCCCGCTACACATATGGCATACAAGCGTTCTTCAACGAATGGTATGTCTGGTATGGCCTGATAAAAAGCCTCGTGTTCGCCTACATAATCGCCTCCGTCGCTTCGTTCTTTGGATATTATGTAAAAGGCGGAGCGTTGCAGGTCGGCAAGGCTTCGACCAACGCCGTGGTATCATCCTCGATTTTGATTCTCCTGTTCGATGTCATACTGACCAAAGTACTGCTGCAATGATTGAAGTCAAAAACCTCACCAAGTCATTTGACGGGAAAACCATCCTGCACAATGTCTCCGCGACCTTCTACACAGGCAAGACAAACCTTATAATCGGACAGAGCGGCTCGGGCAAAACCGTGCTTATGAAATCAATCGTAGGCCTGGTCACTCCCGAGGAAGGAGAAATCCTGTATGACGGACGCGACTTCCTGAAGATGGACACACGCCAAGTCAAGGATCTTCGTAAAGAAATAGGGATGCTGTTTCAAGGCTCAGCGCTGTTCGACTCAGAGACAGTGCTGGGCAATGTGATGTTCCCCCTGACAATGTTCACCACAATGACAAGGGGAGAAATGCTTGACCGCGCGAGGTTCTGCCTCGAACGCGTCAATCTCCAGGGAGCGGAGAAAAAATTTCCGTCAGAAATATCCGGAGGCATGCAGAAACGTGTCGCCATCGCCAGAGCCATCGCCCTTAATCCCAAGTATCTTTTCTGCGACGAACCAAACTCTGGCCTTGACCCTCGCACATCCATCCTGATTGACGAGCTTCTGCACGACATCACCCACGAATACGGCATCACCACCATCATAAACACCCACGACATGAACTCCGTGCTGGGTATCGGAGAAAACATCATCTTCATCAACAAGGGACACCGCGAATGGGTAGGCGACAAGGAGCGAATTTTCACCACCACCAACGAAGCCCTGAACGACTTTGTGTTCGCCACACGTCTTTTCCAGAAGGTGAAACACTACATAATTTCCGAAGACAACAAAAACAAATGACAGCCTCCGGGCCTGCCCCCTATCCTCAATGGAATCAATACGTCATCTTTACAAAATAGGCCACGGCCCATCCAGTTCCCACACCATAGGCCCGCGCAAAGCCGCCAATATGTTCCTCCATGAGATACCCTCAGAGACAGCGCGCATCGACGTGACTCTCTTCGGCTCACTGGCGGCAACAGGTAAAGGCCACCTTACCGACAAGGCAGTACTTGAGATACTCACTCCTGTGGTTCCGGCCGAAATCATCTGGAAGCCCGACATCGTGTTGCCATTCCACACCAACGGCATCCGTTTCGACGCATTATCCTCAGAGGGCACTCAACTGCATTCACGGACCTACTACTCCATCGGAGGCGGCGACATAGTCCGCGAAGGTGAAAGCCGCCAGCCGGCAGACTCGATCTATTCCATGACTAAAATCAAGGATATACTGCAATGGTGTGAACAGACCGGCTTGAGCTACTGGGAATATGTAGGCCAGACCGAAGGGCCTGAAATATGGGACTACCTGCGAGAAGTATGGCACGTCATGAAAGCCGCCGTCGAACGCGGCATAGAAGCCGAGGGAGTGCTTCCCGGCGGCCTCGGTGTAAGGCGCAAGGCTGTCAGCTACTATGTCCACGCAGCCGGTTACAACTCGTCGCTCAAGAGCCGTGGCCTGGTATATGCCTATGCTCTGGCTGTCAGCGAAGAAAACGCCTCTGGAGGGGAAATCGTGACGGCTCCGACATGTGGTTCATGCGGCATCGTCCCGGCTGTGCTTTATCATCTGCACACATCCAAAGGATTCTCTGAGAACCGCATTCTGCGCGCTCTCGCCACTGCAGGGCTGTTTGGCAACGTGGTGAAATTCAACGCCTCTGTGTCAGGGGCGGAGGTCGGATGCCAGGGTGAAGTCGGTGTGGCCTGCGCAATGGCAGCCGCTGCGGCCTCACAGCTGTTTGGCGGCACTCCGGCCCAGATAGAATACTCGGCGGAGATGGGCCTTGAGCATCACCTCGGCCTCACTTGCGATCCCGTCTGCGGGCTTGTGCAGATTCCATGCATCGAACGCAACGCCTATGCGGCCGCCCGCGCTCTCGACGCCAACCTGTATGCCGCGTTCTCCGACGGCCAGCACCGGGTTGATTTCGACCGCATAGTAGAAGTTATGAAACAGACCGGCCACGACATCCCGTCATTGTACAAAGAGACATCACAGGGCGGTCTTGCCGTAATCTGACATACCCTGCCGCACCTGTCACAGAGAAGACGACAGGCAGCCCACAACCATTCTGGCCCCATCACAGGAAAATTTCTTTAAAATATTTCCCGGAGTCGCGTGTCTTTTCTTGGCCGGCCAATTATATGTATGGAGAGGAGATAATCGAGGAAAAGGATATGAACCAGCTAATGGCAGGCTACACGCGCGACAAATGGTCGCTACACATCGGAGTCTTGGCATTCCTGGAAAACTATTGGATGGAGGCCCGAAATCTCTCGGCATTAGCCTATGCACATCAAAGGCCCACATCGCCCGTAGCAGTCCATATTTCGCTGTCAAATTCAGTCTGTCACTTGATTTCGTAAAGGAATCCGGCATATCGACATGCGCGAACAGAAAACAGATAATGACAGCGGCATTCTGACCGGCACAAAATAAACCAACAAACAAATCAAATTTTTGTGGCACCGACATGCGAAGCCGCTTCATTTCAAATGTGTCGGTTGCAACAAATGTGTTACAGTCTGCCCCAATGGATGTTTCAAAAACAGATATTGATGTGCTGCCGAGGGAAATCTCAGTAAGCAGTTTACTTGGCATAAACAGCAGACGGAGTGCCGCATTGCGACACTCCGTCATTCTTTCCCGATATAATCCGGATATTGCCTTAAGCCTTCACTTTGTCAACAACAGCCTTGAAAGCGGCGGGGTTGTTGAGAGCCAGGTCGGCAAGCACCTTGCGGTTGATTTCGATGCCGGCCTTGTGAATGAGTCCCATGAGCTGAGAGTAAGAAAGACCCTCCATACGGGCGGCGGCATTGATTCGCTGAATCCAAAGCGAACGGAAGTTGCGCTTTTTGTTCTTGCGGTCGCGGTAAGCGTAGGTGAGACCCTTTTCCCAAGTGTTCTTGGCAACGGTCCACACGTTACGACGGCAACCGAAGTAACCGCGGGTTAATTTGAGGATTTTCTTACGACGTGCGCGGGATGCTACGTGGTTTACTGATCTTGGCATTGTTTTGACAAGTTTTGAATGTCAGCGGCAACGGCCTTGATTGTGTTTGACGGCGTTGCTCTTGCGGCATGACATCCGGTTAGTAGATTTCGGACCACTTGGTGTTGCTCAGGCCGGTCCGGTTGCCTTCGCCCTGACCGCCGGCGTCAAGAGTAGCGCGGAAGTCGGGGATGATTGTTTTCTGGGGCTAAACCTCAGGCTCTTCGGGTTGAAGAATAAGTCCTCTGGGAAAGGGGACTGATTACTTCAGGCCAAGTAATGCCTTTACGTTGGCTTCGTCTACCTTGTTGACTGTGCCGAAGTGGGTGAGGTTTCTCTTCTGCTTCTTGGTCTTCTTCGTCAGAATGTGACTCTTGTAAGCATGTTTTCTCTTGATCTTTCCTGTTCCGGTAAGGGCGAACCTCTTTTTGGCACCGGAATTAGTCTTAATCTTTGGCATTTTTGTTAATTTATGATTTGATTAGTTTGGTGTCACTGACACCATCATATACAACGCGCAATCAGGCTTTTTATTGCCTTGACGGATGTTTTTTCAGACTTTTTTCTTGGGAGAAAGCATGATTGTCATCCTCTTTCCCTCGAGAACCGGCATCTGCTCTACCTTGCCAAGCTCTTCAAGGTCGTTGGCGAAACGCAGCAACAGCACCTCGCCCTGCTCCTTGAAAAGAATCGAACGCCCTTTGAAGAAGACATAAGCCTTCACCTTGGAACCCTCCTGAAGGAAGCTCTGGGCGTGTTTGAGCTTGAAGTTGTAATCGTGATCATCGGTCTGGGGGCCGAAGCGGATTTCCTTCACCACAACTTTCGTCGCCTTGGCTTTCTGCTCTTTCTGGCGCTTCTTCTGCTGATACAGGAACTTGGAGTAGTCAAGAATCTTGCAGACAGGAGGCTGAGCGGTGGGAGAGATCTCGACCAGGTCAAGCTCCATCTCATCGGCAAGCTTGAGGGCCTGCTGGAGAGACACGACACCATTCTCGACATTGTCGCCCACGAGGCGCACCTCCTTGGCGTGGATGCGCTCGTTGATGTTGTAGGGCTCCTCTTTGCGGGGAGGACGCGGGCCTGTCAATGGAGGACGCATTCCTGCTGGACGCGGGCCGCCGAAGCCTCCGGGGCGGGGACCACCGAAACCTCCGGGGCGCGGGCCGCCGGGACGGGGACCGGAAAATCCTCCCGGACGTCCGGTGCTGGCTCCGGCCGGACGCGGAGCCGAAGTGCCAGCCGGGCGCGGGCCGCCTTGGCTGCGCTGGCTGTATCCTCCCTGGGAGGACGAGGTGTGTTGGCCGCTTCCGGCCTGTCGTGGAGCCGAGCCGCTGTGGCCCTGGCTTCCATAGCTGGAGGGTCTTGAGCCTCCGGAGTTGATGGGTTTCTTATCCATTCAGTATTGGTTGGTGATTCTTTTTAAGGTGAACATCCTCTGCCGGGATTTGTTCTTTGCCCGGCGTGATTACTGGAGTTCTTTCACAAGGCGGTTGATTTCCTTGGCAAATTCGGCGACCTTCATCGTGCCCTTGTCGCCTTCACCCTGCTTGCGCACGGAGATCTCGCCGTTTTCAGCCTCTTTCTCCCCGACGACAAGCATATAGGGAATACGCTTCAACTCGTTGTCGCGAATCTTTCGGCCGATTTTCTCGTTTCGGTCATCGACAGTCACGCGGACATCAAGCTCGTTGAGCTGACGGGCAACCTCGTAGGCGTAATCATTGAACTTTTCGGAAATCGGCAGGATGATGGCCTGTTCAGGTGAGAGCCAGAGGGGGAATTTGCCAGCCGTATGTTCCAGCAGGACGGCGACGAAACGTTCGAGTGAACCGAAAGGCGCGCGGTGAATCATCACTGGACGGTGTTTCTGATTGTCCGCGCCGGTGTATTCGAGCTGGAACCGCTCGGGCAGGTTGTAGTCAACCTGGATTGTGCCGAGCTGCCAGCGGCGTCCGATGGCGTCCTTGACCATGAAGTCAAGCTTGGGACCATAGAAAGCGGCCTCGCCAAGCTCCTTGCGGGCGTTGAGCCCTTTTTCCTCACAAGCCTCGATGATGGCCTGCTCTGCAAGGTGCCAGTTCTCGTCCGAACCGATGTACTTCTCTTTGTTCTTGGGGTCTCGCAGTGATATCTGAGCCTCGTAATTGTCAAATTTCAAGGCGTTGAAGATATACAGGATTATATCCATCACTTTCAGGAACTCATCCTTGATTTGTGAAGGCGCGCAGAATATGTGGGCGTCATCCTGGGTGAATCCCCTGACACGGGTAAGGCCATGCAGCTCACCGGTCTGCTCGTAGCGGTACACCGTGCCGAATTCCGCGAGGCGCAACGGCAGGTCGCGGTAAGAGCGGGGTGATGTCTTGAATATCTCGCAGTGGTGAGGGCAGTTCATAGGTTTGAGCATATACTCCTCCCCTTCCTGCGGCGTATGTATCGGCTGGAAGGAGTCCTTGCCATACTTCGCGTAATGGCCCGAGGTGACATAGAGCTGCTTGTTGCCTATGTGGGGGGTGATTACCTGCTGGTAACCATATCTCTTCTGAATCTTGCGGAGGAACTGCTCAAGACGGTCACGCAGGGCGGCACCCTTGGGAAGCCAGAGGGGAAGACCGGCGCCCACGTTGGTCGAGAAAGCGAAAAGCTCCATCTCTTTGCCGAGCTTGCGGTGGTCGCGCTTCTTGGCTTCCTCGAGCAGGACAAGATACTCATCAAGCATCTTCTTTTTCGGGAATGTTATCCCGTAAACACGCACCAGCTGGTTGCGCTTCTCGTCGCCGCGCCAGTATGCTCCGGCGAGCGACATGACTTTGCAGGCCTTTATCACTCCTGTCGAAGGAAGATGCGGGCCACGGCAGAGGTCTGTGAACGCGCCCTGGGTGTATGTAGTGATAGAGCCATCCTCAAGTTCAGAGATAAGCTCACATTTGTATTCCTCCTGACGTTCGCCAAACATCTTTAAGGCATCAGCTTTCGAGATGTCAGCCCTCACAATCTGCTCGTCACGACGAGCCAGCTCAAGCATTTTGGCCTCTATCGCGGGGAAGTCGGCCGCAGTGATGCTGTGGCCGTTGGGGTCTATATCGTAGTAGAAGCCGTTCTCGATTGCCGGGCCGATACCGAATTTCACTCCGGGATAAAGTTCCTGGAGGGCCTCGGCGAGAAGGTGGGCGGAGGAATGCCAGAAAGCATGCTTGCCTTCAGGGTCATCCCATTTGAAAAGTTTGATGGAAGCATCCTCATTGACCGGGCGGCTCAAATCCCATTCCTGATCATTGACAGATGCGGCCAGCACATCTCGGGCGAGCTGCGGCGAAAGGCTACGGGCGATTTCAAGGGGTGTCACCCCGGCTTCGTACTGTTTTACCGAATTATCGGGAAAAGTAATGTTAATCATTATTATCTTCGTGTTTATCAATCAATTGCCACCAACAACGTGGCAACCAAACAACAATATCTTCGCGTCCTGACGCATCCTGAAGCTCCTCAAAAACGACAAGGGAGGGGTATTTCAACTGGTCAAAACGCAAAAACCGCCACAAAGTTAACAAAAAAAATCAAATATCACTCTTTTTAACAGTGCTTTTATTCATCCATTTATTCATTATGCGGCCGATTTCACACGGCTCTTTCATTTAAAAATGCTTGGAATTTTCAAAGTGCATGACTGATAGTTAGTTAAAAGCCATTAACCCTTTTATCCAAAATGAGATTAACACAGCCATTGCGTAACTGCCACATATAACTACTTGATTAACAGTGGCGCATTGTAGCATCAAAGTTAAATGAAAGAGCCGTGCCGATTTCAGACACACGTTCTACAATACGCCTCTCCCCCGCGCAACAAACGTCGGCAAAAACATCGTCATTTCTCTGTCTGCTTTTCCTGACATCAAAGACAAAACCCTCAGTGATTGGCAGGCCCCCTGTAGCGTCATTCCCCACAAACATTTTTGGATTTCTGCAAAAATATTTGTTCGTCCCGTAAAATAATGGTAACTTCGCCATTGAGATGGATTTTCCGGCCAGCAACTTCGGGCGGGAAATCCCTGTCGACATGAAATGTAATATTACTATGAGTCATGGAGATTGATATGCCCGATCTTGATTCCTCCATTTTTAAAATCAACCTTCCGACCGGAAAGCCGGCTGTCGGGTCATTGCTTGTGGCCGAGCCGTTTTTGCGTGAGGAATATTTCAACCACGGGATCATCTCGCTTGTCGAATATGAACGGGGCAAGTCGGCCATGGGGCTGGTGCTTAACAAAGCCACCGGTTACACATTGGGAGAGGCGATAGAAGGCGTCCAGGATGAGATAGACATCCCGATTTACTGCGGCGGCCCTCTGTCATGCGACCGGCTGTTTTATCTCCACTCCCTTGGAGATGAGTTTCGTGGCGCCCGCAAAATCGCCGAAGGCCTTTATATCGGCGGTGACTTCAAGCAGGTCAAAAGCTATGTCAACATGGGGCTCGAGACGGAAGGCAGAATGCGCTTTTTCGTCGGATACAGCGGCTGGGACCCTATGCAGCTCGAGGAGGAGATTGAGAAACATGTATGGGCCGTGGCGCCCAAACCAGCCAACAAAGAGATTTTTATGGAAGACGGAGACTCGTCATGGTACAGAATCGTCAGGCTTTTGGGCAAACCATACAGAAACTGGCTGTATCATCCGGTCAATCCGCAATACAATTGAAAAAAACGAGGAGACTCACAGACCATCGGGAACCCCATTCCAGTGGTTTTTCATATCCAGGCTACACCGAAGGCTGGCTCATATCAAGAATTATATCTGTCGGTGAATGGAAATCGGATAAAAAGCTGTAACTTTGTGAAAACATAATCACGACAACTCCTAAACAAACCCAACCCTACAGACCGACATGTTGACAAAAGATGATATGGCCCAGCTGGGCCAGCGTGGAGTCTCGGAAGAGACACTTATGACCCAGGTCGAACGCTTCAAGACCGGTTTCCCATACCTTAAAATATATGATTCCGCACGTCCCGGCGAAGGAATCACAGTGCTGACGCCACAGGAAGAGGCTGAAGCCGTGGCCAGATGGGACAAGTACCTGGCCGACGGTGGCGATGTCTGCAAGTTCGTCCCCGCATCAGGGGCCGCTTCGCGTATGTTCAAATCGCTCTTCAGCTTTGTTGACGGCGACAAGGACACAGCTCCCGAAGGTTCCGATGTGGACAATCTCCTGAGGAACATCCACGACGTGGCTTTTTTCGGACAGCTTGACGAGCAATTGCGCAAAACCCACAGCGGCAAAGGAGTAGACGAACTGCTGGCTGAAGGCGCGCAGAAAGAGGTGGTAAAAGGAATCATCGGCCCGGAAGGGCTTGACTACGGAAACCTCCCGAAAGGCTTGCTGACATTCCATAAGTCCGGAGATGACACACGTACCCCCGTGGAGGAACAGCTTGTGGAGGGAGCGCAATCCGCCCGCCAGGCAGATGGTTCAGTGAACATGCACCTGACCGTCTCCCCCTCACATCGCGAGGCTTTCGCCCGAAAGCTCGCGGAAGCAGTTCCGGCCATCGAGGCGCGTATGGGAGTCAAGATTTTCGTATCAATGTCAGAGCAAAAAGCCTCGACCGACACAGTCGCCGTGAATGAGGACAACTCCTTGTTCAGGGAAGATGGCCGTCTCGTGTTCCGTCCCGGAGGACACGGAGCCTTGATACAGAACTTGAATGAACTTGACTCGACTGTGGTCTTCATAAAGAACATCGACAATGTGGTGCCTGACAACCGCAGGGAGTCCACCCTCCTCTACAAAAAGGTCATCGCAGGTTACCTCATCGAGTTGCACGACAAAGTCACTGCTTTCATCGATCTCATCGACAGCCGCCAGTATTCTGAGGCAGAACTTGAGGGAATCGTAGCCTTCATGCGCGAATGTTTCTCTTTTGATTCCCCCGAACTGTCGACACTAAAGGGCGAAGACCTGGCTACATATCTGCGTGTCAAGCTCGACCGCCCGATGAGGGTATGCGGCATGGTAAGAAACGAGGGAGAGCCAGGCGGAGGTCCGTATGTGACATACAACGCCGACGGGTCGCGTTCGTTGCAGATTCTTGAAAGCACCCAGATTGACCTGTCGAAGACAGAGAACCGCGAGATGATGGCAAAAGCCACACATTTCAATCCGGTGGACCTGGTATGCTACGTCAAAGACCATGAGGGCCGCAAATATGACCTCCCCGCATATGTCGATGCCGAGACTGGATTCATATCCTCCAAATCACTGCACGGGCGTAGCCTGAAGGCCTTGGAGCTGCCCGGACTCTGGAATGGAGCCATGAGCGACTGGTTGACCGCATTCGTGGAAGTGCCGATTTCCACTTTCAATCCGGTCAAGACAGTCAACGATCTACTGCGCCCCCAGCATCAGGGGTTGACATAAAGCAACCGCATGACTGCAAAAGCGGCTGCCGCCCGTGATTTCAAGTCACAGGCGCGGCAGCCGCTTTGTTTTTCACTTTAAATAACGACTCTTGGAAGGATCCTCCCTGTCAGCCCCGGCCATGCTTTATGAACCTGGCGAGTCCATAGACATACCGCCTGAACCCCGGACGATAACACACAAGGCGGCTGAACCACACCATATGCGGATTGATTACCTTTACTGCAAGCCCCACATATATCATTTATCATTGCGAAAAGCGTGGCGACCCCGACAACATTCCACAGCCAGCGGCCGAAAAACAGATAGCTCAGGACAACAGCCGATATGACAAGCGCGCTGTCGACATATATCTTGGCTTTCGGAAACAAGAGACAGCTCACTCTGCTTATCGCCACTGTTATCCCCTCGCCAGGCATCGTTACCGAACCGCAACGGATTTCCATCGATATGCCAAATGGCTCCATATGGTTGAGTAGTCAAACATAGAGGTCACCTACATGTTCAAGTCGAGAAAATAGCCGAACACGAATCCTATGACAAGTTGCAGCGACTGTACGATTTCAAATTTTTTTTATTGCTGTCCGGTAAAACTTTGACATGA
>Ga0137307_100954_pt1 | contig 30132 bp, 20 predicted proteins | sample NAcewD2O_March_2_FD_97180 | JGI IMG/M metagenome (GOLD analysis project Ga0137307, IMG submission 97180) | Mouse cecal microbial communities from Vienna, Austria - N-Acetylglucosamine amended D2O_March | ecosystem: Host-associated > Mammals > Digestive system > Large intestine > Cecum | place... | reverse complement strand
CAGATCAATGGCCCCGGAACCAGTGGTCTTGATTTTTGAAATCAGCTCATACTGTTCATCCTGAAACTTAAGTACCATATCTGTCTCACTCTTTCTCACGTACCACTACAAAGGTTGACGCCTGCACCTGAGGATAAGCCATGCTGGAAACGGAAATCTGGAAAATACTTGCAGTCTCCGGCGCAGTATACTTTCCGTTTTTGTCAATGGTTCCGCCGTTGCGGTCTCTGACGCTCCACTGAAGCCGCTCGTCCGTAAATCCTTCCAGAACTGCGGTAAATGCAATGCTGTCCCCGGTAAATACATTGGGATTATCCGGCTGTATGTAGATACGTTTTTTCCTGGCTGATTCTGATTTGCGTATTTCATTGCGCAATGCGGTCCAGTGCACCCGCACCAGTTTTGCGCTGCTGTTTCGGATAATTTTCAGGCCGATTTCAAAGGTTCCCATAGAAGGCTCCAGCCTTGCCCCCAGAGAAGCCGCAAATCCATATTTATCCTGAAACAGGGAAGCATCCCCGAATACCATCTGAGACTCGCCGGCAAATCCGTTGTCCACTTCATAGCCAAGGTCGATGGTCACCGGACCGAAGCCCAGCCCGTGTACAATTTCATCGGAATACAGCACTTCCCCCGGCCTCATATGGCTCACATCAAAGACCACGTCGCCATAGACAGTTTTCAGGGGCTTTTTCTCTTCCTGCTCTTTCCGGTTTTCTGTTTCCCGCAGTTCTGCTTCCTTCAGCCTTTTCACATCCTCCGTCAGCCTTCCAATCATGGCTGCGGAAATCTCCGTATGCATGATTTTCTGCTCAAAGGGCAATGGCTCAATCCGCTCAATCAGACAGACGTCTCCGGCCCTTACCACATAAATCTTTGCCAGATAAATGCCCTGCTGAAAGGTATTTCCCACGATATAATCCATGGCTGTTTTATAATATTCCTCCTGCATGGAATCATAAATATCCTGGTCGCTGATCCGGACACGGTTCACACAGGGACCGGCCTCATCGTACTCCCGGCCTCCCATCTGCAGTTTAAAGCTGCCGCTGACCAGTGCGGCCTCCGCCTGCACGTTGCTGACACAGGCTGCTTTCAGGGGAATTTCCATCTGGTATTTTCCTGTTTTCTCCCAGTCCTCCTCCCGGAAAGAAACATGAACCCGGTTTCCCTCTCCATTTGTGAGAAACGAAAGCTCCAGCTCGTACTCAAAGGACAGTTCCTGCTGCCCCGTATATTCCACCTCAATCCGCAGAACCGTGTCTTTTCCCAGTTCCGGAAATCTGGGCAGTATCTGAGAAATCTTTATATCCTGTCCCTGGTAAACAATCTGGCAGTCCTCATAGAGACGGGCAGGAGAAAAGGCTTCCCGCTCCGGCTCCTCCTGGGTTACAAACAGCCGGTACCCCTCTTTGTATTTGTTGTATTCACTGCTGTCCCGTCCCATGGTTCCGGTCACGTTATGCATAAGTTCTGCGGCTTCTTCCTGATATTCCAGACACAGGTAATAAAAATCTCCTTCCTGGTCTCCCCCATAACCTTCCAGCTCCGTAATTCTGCGCACCGCCGGTTCATCCAACACGATTTCCCGGCCGGCAAAATCCAGTGCCAGTCCCCGTTCTACCGATATGCTTTCATCGTCTACTTCCACCACGCCCAGTCCGCAGACCACACCGGAGCCAAAAAGGAAACGGTTGACCGTCCTGCGCTTATCGTTAAAATATTTCTGCTCTGTTTCAAAATCTTCCACGGACAGCAGCTTCCCATAAAAATACCGATTCCTTTCAAATGGAAAGCTCTTCAAATTCTTCATAGTTCTTTTCCTCCTTTGCCCCGGTCTCTGCCATGCCAACCATTGACGGAATCGCAGCCCCACCGTTTAAATTTGCACGCTCCCAGGCAACCAGCGTACTGTTTATTCCTGCATACACATTCTGTCCCAGATAAATGCCCTGACCCAGGATAATCAGATGTATCCGGATATGGGCAGGTTTGATATCCTCAATCATTTTTTTCAGCGCATGTTGCTCCCGCAGGGAAGGCACCGCCTGTTCCCGTACAAGCACGCTCACCTCATAGGGGCCATGGGCATAAAACTGTTTCAGGCTCCGGTATGCGGTTTCATTCCCCCGGTACTGCTCGATATCGCAGTATTCCAGAAAATACGGACGCTCTCCGGTAAAAATTCCAATGACATATTCCATATATTCTCTGGTGCCCCGAATCAGATTTTTCCTGACAATTCCACTCAGCAGAAGCCGCAGTTTTTCCTCCTGCCACAGATGTCCGTTGGTAACTCCCACCCATCTGGCCATCCAGTGCAGAAATTCCGGTTCTGCAGTCATCGGGTCAAGCTGCCTGGCGGAATCTGTAATTTTTTCATCCAAATCCTGATAAATGGTCTCAAACAGTCCCAGAAATCTTCCCAGAAAATCTTCCCTGCCTTTCGTCTGATAAATCATGGGAAGGTAAGACAGAAAACTGCGGTTTCCGGCATAAATTTTCATATGCCGGATTTGAGGAAGAAACCCTGCCTGGCAGAATAACTGAATTTCCATCCAGAGATATCTGCCTCTGGCCCGATACAGTAAAATGTCCTGTGGATTCTGTACGATATGGGCCAGATAAGGCTCCATGGCCCGATGCTTTTTCTCCGGCGTGATTTCCTGGTTCCGAATCAGCTCTTCCCAGCGGTAAATCTCACCGTCCACCACAGTCTCGGCATCATCGCTGCAGTAAAAATAAAACCGGATGGAATCATCCCCATACCCAACGCTCTGTATCACCGCCCGATGCCACTGGTTTCCCCTTTCCCCGCTGTCTAACAGACGTGAAATGAAAACACCGCTTTCCCGGACGCCTTCTTCCAGGGCAAGGCCCCCTTCGGTAATACGAATGCCCTTTCGGTAACCGGACTCGTAATCCCTCTTTTTATTAAATACAAAATATGCAAGCTGCTCCACAATATCGCCCCTTGTCTATGGTATCTTTCTATCTGTTATGACATAAAAATCCGAATATCCAGTTCCTTCAGCCAGGGAAGCCCGTTGGGCGGAAGCTGCACGTCGCCGTTGGCCAGATAGCGATATCCCCGGCCGCCAGCCTCCAGGGTAAGGGTCCTGGCCTGCCGCACACAGGGCAGGATATCAATGATTCCGTAAATAGCGCTGGCAGATACCGGCCGGCCGATTTCCCATACGGTTTCATCCAGCCAGGAACGCACCGCATGTTCAATCATCTCCTCCGCATCGGTGAACTGGGGCCGGATAACAATTTCTGCAAAAACAGAAATACTCACATATTCCGGATTCAGTATCTTTACAGCGGTACCAATCATTTTCCGCTTCCGGAGCATCTGTTCCAGATTCTGCCTGTATTTATCACTCAGACATGTGTCCCGCTCTTTATAACTCAGAGGACGTACCACAATGGAAATCTCATTTTCCGGCAGGGAATCCCGTTTTCCGGCGGGAGGCACCACTTTGCTGTCCAGAATCAGAAGTCCCGGCGTCTGTTTTACCAGTTCTTCATAATCGGAACCGGTGACGCCGCGGTGAATCTGTTTCAGTTCCTGCCGCAGCCTTCCGTAACACTCCTCTATGGTTTCATCATCCCGGCCGCCTCCGGTCATCTCATACTGTTTTACCAGAAACTGAGGGAAATCCCTGCATTCCCGGATTTTTCCCGCTTTGATATTTCCTGATTTCCCGCTGCTTGTTTTCAGCCGCAGCAGCCGGATATCCCCGTCCGGCGCCATCCCGTGCTCACCGTTTCCAAACAGCAGCCTGTGCTCCGAAAGTTCCAGCACATACACCGCGTCCTCCGGTGTGCAGACGTCAAAATCTTCCACCCTGCGCCAGGGATAAAATCTGCCTTCCTGACTGTCTTTTACCATAATTTCAAACTCATCATATACAATATCTGTCATATCCAGGCGGTATTCCTGGCTGGCAGCTCCGTTTCCCCGTCCAATTTCCCGTTTTTCCTGAAATTCATTTTCCCAGGCTGCCAGCCGGCAGGCAAAGACCCGGCCGTTTTCCGCCTGTTCCGGTCTGCGAAAAGACAGAATCATGTCTCCATCTTCCCCTTCCGCTTTATCCAGCACCGGCGTAACTGTCCATCCCTTATCCTGCTCCAGATACAGTTCTGTCTGTCCCCTTTTTGCCAGATACATACTGGTTTTTACAGAAAGGATTTCCTGTCCTTCTTTCGGGATTACTTCATAATCCTCATAATCGCACCAGGAATACTGCTGCTTTACCTCTGTTTCATTAAAATATATATTCTGTATCAGCGGCGCCACATCATAATCATTTTCCATCAGAGTAACACGTATCTGAAAAGCCCCGTATGTCTCGTCCTCCACCATTTTCTTCGGCAGCCGGAAACAGATTTTCCCCCGCTGCAGAAAGGCATATGTGGTATCGGATTCCACGGGCAGTTCCTCCCAGCCTTCTGACGACTGATATTCCCACTTCAGTCGGGCAAGGGGAATAAAATCTTCCCCGATGGGATTGCGGCTCACCTGATAGTCTGTGCAGATATCAAAGGATACCACTGTTCTGTCCCTGGAAGAAAAGGACCTGTCCATAATAAAGCAGCAGCTGTTTCCCACCTGCGGATACTCTCCGAATGGGTACAGGCGCATCTTTTTTTCCAGATCATTTCCAATATTCACATAGCGGTCCAGCAATTCTCCGCACAGAATGTAAGCGCCAATCAGACGGATGGGATGGGGCCATTCCTTGCGAACCGTCTCAAAAACCATATCTCCCGCGCAGAACCGGGTTCCTTTCAGAAGGGGAATCCGACTGCCGCCGAAACCTGCCGCCAGCTCCAGGCTGACAGAGCCCCGGGCAGGTCTTGCATGATTCCTTTCCATCCCCAGCAGTTTCAGATATTTCTGACGTTTCCAGCCGCAAAGACGGCTGATCTGATACTGCTGTATTTCTTTGAACCACGAGAGAAGCCCAAGCAGCATAATTCCCGGATCTGACTGGTTGTAATTGGTCCAGTCCGGACATTTTCCCGGTATCTGAAAAACCGCGTCCGCTTCAATTTCTCCATACGATTTATCATCCAGATTCAAATTGTAGAACATGGCCTGCACTCCTTCTTCCTCTGTTCTGTCTTTTCAGTCCTCAGGGTTCCGCCACCACTTCATGAAAGCCGCTTTTCGGCAGACGGTAAAAGGGCAGAAACCGTTCTTCGTTGACTTCGTATTCCTCAAACCGCCCGCTGCGGTATTTACGCAGGGAAAGCTGGCTGATATATTTCACCCCCTCCACCCGTTTCAGGGCGTGGGTAATCTGATTTTTGTCCGGGAGCGTGCCGATTTCCCAGCCGTCACCGTAAAAATTCCCGTGAAGGGGGTCTAAAAACCGCTTCAGTTCTTCTCTCACCCGCTTTGTGGCGGCAAAAATCTCCTTTTCCTGCGCCAGCTCCAGAACCACCTTCACATCCAGCCGAATCAGCTCCGGCATCACAATATGAAACCGTCCCAGATTTACAATATTCTCATCCATACGGACGGAAAGGTATTCATAAATCTTCTTTCTGGTCCGTTCAAAACTGTAGCAATGCTCTCCATAACTCCCTGGAAGCACCACAAGGGTTACTGCTCCCGGCTGGTATCTGCCTGTTTCATCACAGCCTGGAAAACATTTCACCATACTGATATCCCTGGCTGCTTCCCGCGCCATATCTTCATAATCCTCCGCTGAAACACATCGCCTGCCGTGACGCAGCAGACCGGCGTTTCTGCCCACTGCTTCCATCACGCCCTCTCCGGGAAGGCCGCAGACAGCATCCAGAGGATTGTTTACACTGTTGATAAACCCTGCTGTCCGGTCCAGACGGGAGATTTCCCCGGCCTTTACATTCCCTTTTTCTCCCCGGCAGTACCCGTATTTCACATATATTTCAATCTCGTCCTGTTCGTTGCGGCCCGATACCTCCATATATTTCGGAAAAGTCAGAATACCGTCGCGCCGGTCTGCCGTATATTCCTTTCTGCTGCCGCTGTCCGGCCCCAGTTCTTCCACCTCTGTCCATAATTCCCGATTCTGCCCCGGACCGTTTTCATAATCTGTTTTTCCCAGAACCCGAACCTCCAGCCGGGAAATATCTCCATAGGAAAGATGAATCTTTTTTTCTTCCATGCGGGGCTCCAGACCAAAAACTTCCTCCACGGTCTCAATCCCAAGAACTATGGTCGCATTCGGATAAATTCCTTCGATTTTCGGACAGTTTTCCGGCGTTTTGGTCAGTTCCCTGCCTGCTTTGCCGCTGAGACGGAGCCAGAACAGATTTTCCCCAAACAGCGAATCCCGGCAGATATCATTGCGTCCGTACCATGAAATCAGCCCTGTATGTGCAAATCCTTCCGTACTGTCAGCAGGATGCATTTCCTGCCATCCCTCCGCCGACAGGTATTCCCATTTCAGTCCGGACAGATGATTCTGCAAGGTATCATGCATAACGAACAGCATTTTCAGCGGGCCTCCGGCAGGGGGATGCCCAAAGCCGAAATAGCATGTTTTCTGTTCCTCCGTCCGCGCCCTGCACACGGGAACTGCAAACCCTTTTTTCTGCATTTCCTCCGTCCCGTATTCCTTCAGCTCCATATTATTCTGCTGAATCATGGTCTTCGGACGGAGAGGCGTTTTCATATAGCTGTAGCTTAAAGAAAAATTTCCGGCCACAGGGGCCACGTAAGCGCCCTTTGTCTTAAAAGCATTATTCATACGGATAATTCTGGCACGGATACAGTAATTCTCCGCCGAATTCACCAGTACCCGGCTGATATCCGGCGGACAGGTAAACTCCATCTGCCGGCGCACACCCTTAAGTCCCTCGCCGGCTGTAAAAATATTTCCGTACTGGCCGGACACCGGGAGACGTTTCCATCCAAACCCATTGTAATATTCCCATATAACTTCCCGAATTGTAATATCATATTCTTCTTCCGGCACAAATTCCTGCTTCCGCATAATCCGTTTCCAGGCTATTTTCACACCTGACACGATTTCCTCTATGGGGATTCTGACAAAATCAAGGTCAAATTCCACCCGGACACGGGCGCCGGGCCTGCCGAATATTTCACCGCTTCCGATATAAAACTCATCATAAACAGACGGATGTTCCCCAAAGGCCAGAAATTCTTCGATTTCCTGGTCCGTTCCGTTTACATGAATAAATTCCGGTTTCTGTCCGAGACATTCTGTGCCCAGAGATACTTCCTGCAGATAAATTCCGGAGAAATAATCCGCATCCAGTATTTCCGCATATATTACATACATGGAAGACAGGGATTCCGCAGGAGCAAACCCCCTGGGCCCGCCGGGAATCTGAAAACAGAGTCTTCCATCCTGGCAGGTATAATCCGTAATCATGCGGTATTCTTCTTCCTCCCCATCACTGTAATAAAAACGGATACGGGACGAATCACAGAGGGCTTCCCAAAAGCTGTCATGCTTCCCTTTTCCCGCAGGTACCAGGGAAAGCCCGGCGTCTGCGTACGCGGAAACTGCAATTTCCTGGCCAAAACAGAAAAACATCAGATGACGCTGCAGATTCTCCTCTCCATTCTGGAACAGAAAAAAAGATGGAACATCATCCCGGCGCCTGTTATACAGCTCATATATCCCGTCTCCTCCTGGGTCTGACAGAAAAATCTGTTCCAGCTCCATGGGGCGTACCAGTACCTCCTCCTGGGTTTCAAACACAAGCTGTTCTCCCTCTGATTCCGCCAGCAGCCTGGTTCCAAAAGGAACTTCTGCCTCACCGTCATATCCTTCCGGAAGGCCGAATACCACAAATCCTTCCGCCGGACTTGCGGGCAGCAGTCCGGCGTTCACTCCGTCAAAGAAAGAGAATAAATCTCCTGCTGCGGACATATTAAATTTTTTAATATTGTCATACATCATATCAGCGAATATGGATACCAGAGCAGTTCCGGCATCCGGCTGCTCCTCATCGTATCTCCATTCCGGAACATACTGCTTTGCACATTTTCTCATATAGCTGATGATGTCCTCTCTGGACATTTTCTCTATCTGCGGAATCTTCATAGCTGTTCCTCTCTCATTTCAAATCTCTTCCGGTTCTTATTCTCCCTCATTGATATAGAAAGGGTATACCAGATTATACTGGCTGTTTGTGGAGCGGATGACATAACTGACATGAATCATCAGAAGCCCTTCATCAATCTGTTCATCACTGACCTCCGCCTTTATGTCCGTAATCCGCGGTTCCCAGCGGATTAATGCGTGTTCCACTTCTGTTTTCATGGAGTACAGGGTGGTATAATCTGCAGATTCAAAGGTATAATCCCGGATTCTGCACCCGAATTCCGGGTGCATGGGCAGTTCTCCCGGCCTGGTTCCGATGATAATACCCACAGACTCCCGGATACTGTCTTCGTTGGAGGACATTTTAATCCGCCCGGTTGCCCCGTCAATTTCAACGGGAAACTTCCAGCCTGTTCCAAGAAATGCTTTTACTCCGTTTCTCTGATCCATGATTACCTCCTCCCGACATAGCCGGGTACCTCCTCTTATACCTTCAGGGCTCCTCCCAACTCCTGAACCTTCAGGACTCCTCCCGGCATAGCCGGGTACCTCCTCAAGGTAAATACTAATTTATCTTTACCATGCTGCCTTTGAGCTGGGTCATACCGGAGGCCTGCAGTCCCAGTTCTCCGTCGGCTTTTACCTTTATGCTGGTTCCTTCCACAGAGGTGCTCTGGCCTTTCGTCTTAAGGCTCTGCTGTGCTTCTAACTGAATGGTGCTGCCGGTAACTTTAACTCCGTTGGCATCTGCTTTCAGCGCTTCTTTGGTGCCTACGGTAAGGGTAATTTCCTGTTTTGCCTTTAATGCTATGGCGCCGTTTTTACTGTCCAGCAGAATGCTGTTTTCTTTCCCTTTATCCTGTATCTGAATGGTTTCCTGTTCATCATCCAGCAGGATTTCCAGTCCCTTAGGCGTGTTTACCGTAATTTTCCCTTTATTCTCTGTCTCGGTAAAGGTAATCTTATGGCCGCCCTTTGTCATAACCGTTTTTGTCTCGTTTTTCTCACTGGCCGCCCCTTCCGGCAGCTTGTCCGTTCCGTTCCACAGACATCCCAGCACTACCGGCATATTCATGTTTCCGTGGATAAATCCCACCAGCACTTCCGTGCCGATTTCCGGCAGCCAGTAATTGCCAAATCCGTTTCCCCCATAACCTGTCATAACTCTTACCCAGTCGGATGTTTTTTTATCCTTCTCGCCCATCAGATATTCCACTTTTATCATACCCATATGGTCTTTATCCCAGATATCTTTCACAATAGCATTTAAAAGCCCCGGCGCCGTTATCTCAGGATATGTCTTCTCTTCTTTTTTATCTGACAGCAGTTCATCATAAAAATTCAACGTTTCCAGCCTCCCACTTCAAAAGACGTCCGATAACCGTCCCCGCTAAATATATGCTTTGCTTCCATAATATCATATATACCGTCAATCAGGCTGGCATCTCCGTCCTTGATTTTCACCCGACCGCCCGCCTGAATCTCAGGAATTCCGATACATACTCCGCTGGCCTGCCTGGCCTGCTTTTTGGCCTCGTCCGCTTTGTGGTCCGCAATCTTTTTCGCATCGCTGTTATCCTCCACGCTGGCGTTCATTTCTGTTTTTTCACTCTGTACCAGGGATTTCTGCTTATCGTCCGCCTTTACCTTTACCTCTGCCGTAACTTCTTCTTTTTTATCCACATCCTGCCCCATAATCTTTATCACCACATCCTGAAAGGAAGCTCTCCGCTGAAAGGAAATGATATCTTTCGCCCATTCCAGCTCCACCGTATGAAACAGTTCCGCCTTTATATCCTTAAAATAAACTATCCCCGCCTGCACAAAAAAGTCCCGGTTTGCTTTTTTACACAGTTCCTCTTTGATAAACTCATAATCACTTCCATTCTGGAGAATGCAGTCCGTTTCCAGCTTATCGGTGGCATCCACATCTTTTGACTTATAAGCCGGTTTATATTTTTTAATTACTTCATTAAAAGCGTCGGAATAGCTTTTTACCTGATGGGAAATATTGCTCTTTTTGCTTCCCATCATCATCCTGCGTACGTCAACTGCCGTCACCCGGATGGAGGGACTCTCAGAAAGCTCATAAGTAATTTCATCCACATATCCATAAAACAGAGACGTCAGAGAAGACCCATAGCCCATTTCCACTTCCACCAGTTCCCCCAGAATAAAATCAGAACTGACATCGTCCCGAAATTTGCGGTTCTCCAGGTCATACACATTTGTCAGCTTAATCACCGCCGCGCTGGCCACCGTCTGGGAAAGGGTTACCTCCACGGATTCCACCGCATAGTCAGATTCCCCAATCAAATCAAAACCGGAACTTTTAACTTTCATCGCAGGCACCCTGAAATCTTTATATTTCGCTGCCAGACTGGTCATTGTAATGGTTGCCATAATCTGTCTCCTTTCAAAGGGCCGGGAGTTTTACCACCTGTCCCGGCCTGACGTCCAGGGGATTCAGGATTCCGTTTTCTCTGGCTATCATTTTCCACATATCCGGATCCCCGTATTCCATCCCGGCAATATCCCACAATCCGATTCCCTGACGGATGGTACGGTATTTGGTGCGGTCCGGCGATTCAAAAGGAGACGCCCTGCGCCTGTCCCTGGGGGATATCAGAGATTTAAAGGTCAGGCTGACTTTTGCCCGTACCGGCATACCGCTTTCCGTAAACATGGTATAAGTATGGTTGAATCTTGTGACAATCCCTCTGAAATGCAGAGAACCCCATCGGAATGTAACTTCCGGGGGACGGTGCAGGCTTCCGTCAATGGAGGTTGCGTCTGCAATCTGCTTCGTAATGGCGGAAACGTCCGTGGACACAGGCGGAGTGCCAAAGGAAATCAGTGATGTTGGCTGTTTCGGCACATAAGTGTCCAGGAAAAGGTTCAGAGAAAGTTCCGTGGCCTCTCCGGAAATATACTGGAACAGGGGCCCGTCCAGACCGGGCACTTTCTTTTCCGAATAATTTGCGCTGTCTGTAAGCTGATATTCCGAAGGGTTAAACAGCACATCAATTATACTCATTCCGATTTCTTTTTCAATTTCCAGTTTCGCCTTTGTAAGACCCAAAGAAATTCCTCCTTTCCCGCTCCCTGTGTAACAGGCAATTGTGAAACAATAAAATCATCATAATTTCATGCACAATTCTTACAATTATCTTAAAAGATTTTCATCATACAAAAGCACGAAATGCGAAACGCGCTGAACATTCCAGCAAGCCTCTGACTACAAAATCCCCTGTCAGCAAAGGCTTCCAGCGTCTTTTGAGTCTTGCTTCCATAGCGCTAAAATGCATTCCTTTGCTTTTGATGAGGAAATCTTTCTTTTAAATTTTCTGAATTGTGTGTGAAATTCAGAAAATTCCTGAGTTTCGCAATTGCCTGTCCCTGTATAAAATCATTCCATTAAACAAGTCCCCTGCGCAGTTTCTCCACATGAAGTTCTTCGTAAAGGCGCTTTTTCACCTGCTCTGCAAAAACATTCACATCCTCTTTTGCCTGAGCGGCGCTTTCCACTTTCCTGAGTTCCGCTTCCACCTCTTCCAGCTTCTGCTCCAGCTGGGCCTGGGCTGATTTTAATTGTATGGTCTCCTGCTGCATATGCAGTTCTGCTCTGCTCTGTCCCTGGTCCGCTATCATATTTTTGTTTACAGAATATGTAAGTTCCGGCATGGGCTGACTGCCCGTCTTCCGGCCATAACCAGGAAAATTCCTGTTCTGCAGCACCGTTCCATGCTCCGGTACAGGCTCCGGAATCTGTCCCATTCTGACGTTCCTGCCGTATATGGCGGCAGAACTGCCATCCAAAAGCTGCTGCTCTTTTACAAACGGAAAGCTGCCTGTGCTTTCATCTGTAAACCGGACGGTATTTTCCCTTTCATCTGCATACCGGATTCCGCAGGCCTGTGCCAGCTTCCGGAGATACATCCCCATCCTCAGACGCCGCTGTCTTTCATATCCCTGAATATAAAAAACCAGGCCGGGATATGCAGCAGCCCCGGAAAGTTCTCCTGTATTGGATTTTTCCAAATCCGGCAGGTTTTCTTCTATCAGAAGTCCTGTCTGCTTCCCTTTTGCAGAAAGGTGGCGGCCTTCCCTCTGTTCCTCATACACAGCCCACCGAAGTTCTGCAATCCGGGACAGCTCTCTTAACAGAATTCCATACTGTTTCTCATCCAGTGTCCGGATATGGCGGAGAAGACTCTGAATCGGCGCCATTGCAAGCTGGCTGTCTGCATACACCAGATGGAGCCTGTCTTCTGTCTGATGGTTCATCTGTACCAGCAGGCGCTGCAGGCTGTTCCGGTCTTTTGCACCTTCTATCTGACGGCGTATGAGCTGAGTCTGCAAATCTTCCTGGCTCATATCCTGCGAAAGGAGATTCTCCGTCTGCCACTGCCCGGACAAAATATCTCCGTCTTCCCGTTCCTGCTCCTGTTCCGGATGAAACAGCAGAGATTCGCTCCATTCCCACATCTCCCGGTAAGCCACACCTGCCGCGCCGGTTTCTTCTGACTGCAGAAGCTGTAATTCGGCAGACGGAAAAGCGGACGTTTCTGCCTGAACTGTTTCCCGATTCTGTTCCTGCATAACAGAGAACTTTTCTGAAAACTCTGTCTTCTGTTTTTCTGAAAGCTCTGTCTTCTGTTCTTCTGAAAGTTCTGTCTTCTGTTTCGTAAGAACCTTCTGCAGAACATCTGTCTGATGCCGGAGCAATACCGCATCTGCCAGTCTTCGTACAAATCCTTCCCGCTGTTCTTCGTTCAGATTACGAACATAGGTCAGCATCCGTCGGGTTTCTTCTTTGTCCGGTTCTTTTATCTGACTTTCCTTCCGGAGCAAAATATGATTCTCTCCGTATATCGCCCTGTTTTCCATATACTGATTAATCTGTTTTATGATTGAAACCAGTTCCTGATAAGGCTCCTCCTGTGCCGGCCGCTGTTCTTCCTGTGCCGCCCGGTACTCCTCCTGTGCTGGCCGATACTCCAAGCTTACAGAATCCAGAATTATTTTTCCATAAGTACAGATTCGATGGATTTCTTCCTCTGTCTGACTGTCTGAATCCGGATATTCTTTCTGTTGTTTTATGAAATTTTCCTCTACAAAACGGAACATTGCTTCCTGCTCTGCCGATGCGGGAACTGTTTCCTGTCTCCAATCGGAAATACTGTCACCGGAAGCTGTTCCGGAAGACTGCTCCATACCGGCCGCCTGCTGCCAGAGCAGCACCGCTTCCGCCAGTCGGCTGACAAATTCCCCTTTCTGTTCTTCTTCCATTCCGTGGAGATGAAGCAGCAGCTTTTCCAGACCTTCTCTCTGTTCTTCTGTCTGATTTACCTGATAAGAACTCCTGCGCTGAACCGGAACAGGTTCCTTCTCATATACATTCCAACCTTCTATTCTGCGGCTTACCTGTTCCATAAGGTATACCAGTTCCTTCTCATATTCCCCTTCTTTGGCCGGAATTATCGGAGCGGGTTCCCTTTCTTCGGAAGATTCCATCTTTTCTTCCGGTATCCCGTAAACAGATGTCTCCAGCAGCAGTCTGCTCCATGTACATATATTCTGAATTTCTTCTTCCGTCAGCCCTTCCTGTCCGGCTTTTTCCTGATACCGGATTCGGAATGTTTCTTCCTGCAGTACTCCCTGATACTGTTCCCGGTATTTTTCAAACATCCGTTCTTCCCGCTGTCTGAGCTGTTCCTTCCACCGTTCTCCGGTGTCCTCCAGCTTCTGAACAAGCTGAGACGGTTCCTCCCAGTCTTTTGTTACATCCGCAAGAACGGTAAAGGGTTCTTCCTCCACCATGGAAGAAATCTGTTCCCGGAAATTCCTGTTCCATTCCCGTACCTGTTCTTCCTCCAAATGCCGCATCTGTTCCGGAAAAAGCATGTCTGCCTGCTCCCGCACCTGCTGCAGAACCTTCGCCTCCGGTATGTCAGACATTGCAGCTTCTGTTCTTTTATGTTCCAGCCGAAGGGCTACTCTGTCCAGATAAGAAATCATTTCCTCACGGCTTTTCTTCCAGACTGTCAGCGGACTGTCTTCCTGCTCCGGCTCCTGTTCCGGCTCCACCACCTGCCGGTAAAACAGCAGAAATTCCTTCTGCTCAAACAGCTTCGCCAGGTCAGACAGCCTGTCGCCCTCTGTCTGTCCCGCCGCAGGCTTCAGAACCTTCCGGAACGCCGCTTCATCCCGTTCCGATTTTTCTGATTTCTCCGGCGTTTCCGGGTTTCCTGTTTTCAGTCTGGCATATTTTTTTCCTGCAAATTTCAGTTTTGCGAATCTGTCCCTGGCAGTTCTTTCCCGCAATTCCCTTTCTTCCGTCAGGGCTCTTTCTTTTCGGTCCGTCTCCGCCAGTCCTGTCTTCCGGATAAGGCTCCTGCAAAGAGCGGTCTCTTCTTTCAGGCGCTCTGTCATCCGCCCGGCCTGTACCCCGCCGCAGGTTTTCAGATAATCAATTACTGCTTCCCTCCTCTGCCAGATGGAAGTCTCTGCCAGTCTGCGGTATTCCGTCTCAGACAGAGAAGCAAGGAGTTCCCGCTCCGGCGCCCCGGTCATCTGCTTCGAATGCTCCTCCAGAAATTCTCTGACCTGCCGGGAAAAAATGGAAAGCAACCGGTATTCTTCCAGTTTCTGTTCTGTTTCCTGATGTTCCCTCTGCCAGCCTTCATAACGTCTGCTCTCCGTCTGTTCCTGCTCCAGCAGCGTCATATACTGCTCCACACTTCGGAACATGGTAAAATCCCTGCCCTTTAACTGGGTAAGACAATACTTCTCCACCCGCTTAAGGCTGGTCTCCATCCTCCGAATACCAAAAGCCAGAGAAGACGGATATTTTTCCTCTCCCATCTGCAGCATTCTGTTTTTCAGCAAAAGGCTGATTAAGAGCTGTATCTGCCTGGGCTGCCCCTCTTCCTGTCCGGTTTCCCCGCTCAGATAGACGAGCTGAATCTGTTCATACTCCGGGGAAGATGCAGGAACATATTTGTCCCACAGGCTCTGCAGCAAATCCTGTCTGATATGAAGCTGTATGTTCTGTAAAAAAGGCTTTCGTAACTTCAGCATAGGTTTCCTTAAAATCCAATCTTATTGATGGTTTCCGATAATCCGTTATGTGAAATTTCCACTTTTTTAATCAGCAGGCCGCTGCTGGCAGCGTCCAGCGTGTCAATTTCCCATTTGGTAACAATACCCCACTTTGCCTCGTAAGTGGCTGTGGGAATCATGCCTGACTCCGGCATAACCATAATGACAATTCCCTTTTTCAGTTCATACCCGGCTGTCAGGGTGGTACGGGTCAGTTCCCCGCTGGCAATGCCGTATTCCAGAACCAGTTTATCCATGGACTGACGCGGCTTCGGCAGGTAATGCACCCGGTCATTTACCCCGCCCTCTGTCACCGTTTCAAATTCCATGGTGGCAGATATATTAGATACTTTGGAAAATCCCAGAGGCATTCCATTCAATATCACTTTAAATTTAGTACGTTTTGCAAGATTGTCCTGCACTGCCATCTCTTTTCACCTCTGTACCCGTTTTACGTTTTCTTACGGTCAGCGCAGTAAATGCGCAGACCTGTCTGAACTGTTGCATATCCGCCTATATCCGGAAAATATCATCTTCCGGCTGTTCATGGCTGACTTTTCTGTTAATCTCCGATATCTCCCGGCACCAGCGGAGCCTTTCCCGGTGGGTAAGGCCCAGAACATCCTCCCGGCTCCAGTGCACATAATAGGCGATAAAGGCCGCCTCCTCATAAATTCGGTCCGCCGGATACACATTTACAGCCCGGCTTCCATAAAATTTACAGGTACGGTAATTTCCTCCCCGCAATGGGGGCAGACGGTACGGTATACAGGCACTTCCGCCTGATTTACCCTTTCATACAAATCCTGCAGATACGCCAGATCCGGCGTATACAGCCCCTCGATTACTTTCGTGTCCACTGCAGGCATGGTTCCCAGGCTGGTAATTACGCGGGAAAGCAGAATAATTACCAGATACCCCGGATTCTGCTGTACTCTTGGATCCCGCAGGGGTATGATTTCATCTGCCGCCGTAGCCAGCCGCATCCGCCCTTCCCGATGGAGATTTCCATCCCTGTCCACATAACCTTTGGGCAGGACAAAAGAAAATTCTGTCTCAAACATGTTTTTACCTTTGCTTTCCTGTCTGCTCCGGACAGTTTCCATGCCCGGAGCACGTATTTATGTAACCTGTCAGTCATAACACCGTATCATAATTTTTACGAAACTCTGGTCATTCCCTCATGGGCAATTTCAAGGGACTCAATGGCTACATCAGAAGTTGTCGCACTGAAATCCGGTGCTGTGTATTTTGCAGGCCATGCGTTGATTACCTGCCAGGAAGCGGTAGCTGTTTCCGTTTCATCCAGAATCGTAATGGTAATCGTCTTGCGCTCCACTTCGCCTTCCACGCCTGCAATCATCCACTCATACATAACCATGGAATCCGCAACGCCCTTCTTCAGGGTAATATTCCCGTATTTTTTCAGTCCGGGAAGTTTCATGGGCGTCTGCACCATATCGCCCTCGCGATACTCAATGACGTCAATTGACGCGTCAAACCCGGATGCCTCGGAAAAACCGCCGGCCTCCAGACCGTCTATTTCCACCTTATATCTAAACTTTCCATATGGAGTACTTGCCATCTCCTCACAACGCTCCTTTCCAAATTCATTTCAGAGAAATGTTTTATCCTTATACGGAATCACCTGTTTTCTGTGAAATCCGGAAGATTACAAATTCCGCAGGTTTTACCGGTGCAATGCCGATGACGCATACCAGCCTTCCGTTGTCAATATCATCCTGGCTCATGGTATTTCTGCCGCAGTTGACGAAAAATGCTTCCGAAGGCGCTGAGCCTGCAAGAGCGCCGCCTCTCCAGAGCCCTGTCAGGAACACATCAATGGTCCGTTTCACCCGTACCCACAATACCTCGTCGTTGGGCTCAAATACCGCCCAGTTGGTATTGGCCTTAATGCTTTCTTCAATAAAGATAAACAGCCGGCGCACGTTAATGTATTTCCAGCTTCCGTCGCTGCTGGCTGTACGCGCACCCCATACACGGATACCCTGTCCTGGGAAAGAACGAATCAGGTTGACCCCTTTCGGATTCAGAATATCCTGCTCGCCCTTGTTAAACTGGCAGTCCAGTCCCACACATGCCCGTACCGTTTCATTGGCCGGAGCCTTATGTACGCCTCTGGTGTTGTCGCTGCGTGCATATATTCCGATAACGGAACCGGAGGGCGGAATTGCCATATTCTTCTTGTCCAGCGGGTCAAACACTTCCAGCCAGGGATGATACATGGCTGCATAATTGCTGTCCACAATTTCCCTGTGGGCAATGATATCATCCATTTTCTTTGCATTTCTGGGCATATCCAGTACCGCAAAACGGCTGGCAAGGTTCTCGCAGTGAGCCACCAGCATTAACTGTACGTTGGGGTCCACAACGCCGGGCACAGCCATAATGGACACATTGTCATTATCCAGAAATGCCTGAATTCCGGTACGTTTTCCGGCGCCCTTGTCCACGCCGATAAAATCTGCGGCGCTGATATTGGATACGGAACCGTTGCTTCCGCCTTTCAGAGCAACCACGCAGAATGCCTTCTCCGGGTCCTCTCCGGCAATTTCGTCAAAAGGAGCCACCGCTTCGCTTTTGGCGCTTCCCACATACTTTACTTCAATAAGGTCAGACTTTGCCGTCTTCTTCTCCACATAATTGGGAATAGACACATTGAAGGAGAGATTTTCATAGAATTCCACAATGTCGTCATACTTCACTTCCAGATTGAATTCACAGGTGGAAATCACTTTGGACGGCAGCAGGTTCTTATCCACCACATCCTGTTCAAATTCCTTTTCAAATACGACAATATTGTCCTGGCTCTTAACCACACGGTTGTACACCACATTGGTCATGTCTTTGTATACAACCACATCGCCCTCGTGGAAGCCTGCGGAATTCTTTACCGAATACTGTTTGCCGTCGGCAGTCTGAAGTTCCTCCAGAATCTGGGTCTTTGCCTTGCTTGCCGGAGTTACCACAATGCTCATGCTGTTTCCCCACAGTCCGGGATTCTTCGCACGCACCCGAAGTACCGTGTCCTGAGCCGGAACTCTGGCCTGTGCAGCCTTTGCGTCGCCGGGGGCCACGCGGGAAATATAACAGCGGGAACCTCCGTTTACAAAAAAGTGTTCCACTGCATAGGATAAAAACCGATATTCCCCAAACTCATTTTCAGAAAGATATCCGCCGAACTTCCTCTTAAAATCTGCAAAATTGGTAACAAGCTGAGGAACGCCTTCTGCCGGCCCTCTCTCCGCAAGGCCGATAAAGCCGGCTGTACTTGTACCAACGCCTTCCATTGGCTTTCCGCCTGAATCAAATTCCTCTACATATACGCCTGGTGATAAATATTCAGCCATAATCTCCCGACACCAGCAGCATTTACCGCTAATGCCGGCTACCTCCTTTCCTTGTAAAAACTCATCGTTCTGTAACTTAACGTTAAGGCGGCAATGTATGCTCCCGCCACCTTAATCTTGTTTGATTATAAAACATGCCACTAAACAAAATTCTGAACAATTCGGGAAAATTTTCCTGACAGTTCCTTTTTTCATCGGAAACTACCCGTTAGGGCAGTTCCAAATTTCATCAAAAACAGATAAAATAAAAGTGGTATTTCCGGTCTGTTGCCGGGCATCCGCAAATCATACCGGAAAAAATGCAATGTATGAAAAACGCCTGCAAAGTCTGTTTTATTTCCTGTATGATATTCTGAAACAGGAAAATTTACAGGCGTTCACAGCGCTTTTTATATTTGTATACAAAAGGATGCGGCAAAATGAGGAACGAAAACAGTAAAATCCAGATACCAAATGTAGACAAAGGATATACGGAACGCACAGCAGACACCCTTCTCTCATCTCTGCAGGAACATATCATCCTGCTCAATGCCGGCGCCGGTTACGGAAAGACACAGATACTGGCCAATTACATACATCATTCTCCGGAGCAAAGCGCCTGGTACAGTATCAGCGATACGGACAATGATCTGATGTCTTTTATTCAGAATTTCACAAAATCTGTTCAGAATGCGCTGGAAGATTCCGGCGAAGATTTCATGGTTTCCGTTCCGCTTCCGGAAGATATTGATATTCTGATGGAACAGCTTGTCATATGGCTGGATACCCGTATCAGCTTCCTGAATGTGGTTTTCGATGATTTTCAGGAAATCAGCAACCCGGATATCTTTAACCTTCTGGATATTCTGATGGAAACCATGGACAGGAAAATCCGTCTTTTTATTGTGGAAAAACGTTCTCTCCCGCTATTTTTTGATAAATATATCAGTTCCGGACGAGCCGTCTGCATCGGAACGGAGGAGCTGAAATTCACACAGGAGGAGATTATGCTCCTGCTGGGAGATATGGGCGAAAATACCCGTCAGTGTGCCAGCCTGATTTACGACTGCACGGAAGGATGGCCCGTAGGCATTGCCCGGATTATGCTGCAGATTCAGCGTCAGATAAAAAGCACCACCCTGGATATTTTGAAGGAAATCTGCGAAAATCTGGAAGTCTCCGATTATTTCATGACAAAGGTATATCATATGCTGCCCTATAATATTCAGACTTTTCTGAAGAAGACAGCTGTCCTGGACTATATGACTCCCGCTGTCTGCAACCGGGTGGCAGATATCTATAATTCTGAAGGTATGCTGCGGTACCTGGCAAATGAAAAACTGTTTGTACAGACGCTGGGAGACGGATGCCTGTACCGCTATCATTCTATTTTCCAGCAGTTTCTGCTGTCACAGACAACATTGGAGGAACAGCAGGAAACCCTGCGCACCGCCGCTTATTTTCTCCTGAAAACCAACGAAAAAATCCAGGCTGCGGAATACGCCTGCCGGGGCAGGGCAGACCAGATTGTCCAGGCAGTTCTGGAAGTTTCCGGCGATTCCATGTTAGAAGACAGACTCTATGCCACCCTGGAACGCTGGTTCGGATTTCTGGAAGCCGAGCACTGCATACTGACTTCAAAAACAAGGTTTATTTACGGAAAATATCTGATGGCCCTGGGCCATACTTCTGAGGCATACCGTCAGATGGAGCAGGCCGGAACCATGTTTCAGGAAGAAGGGCGCCTGCGGGATTACAAACGTGTTCTGCTGTTCCAGGCGGCGGCAAAACGAAAAACCGGAGAACTGGAAGAAGCGGACAGGTACATGGCCCAGGCTCAGGAAGACCGTGAAACCTGCTGGAACGAAACCACAGAAGCTGTCTGTACGGAGCAGCTTAAAATAAAATGCTGCCTGCATCAGTTAGAGGACGCCGCCCTGCTTCTTTCCTCCTGGACAGGTCAGGGCGCTCAATTTCGGAAAAACACCTTTCTGTCTGCTGCAAAACAGGTAATTCCTCTGCTGAACCACCGAACAGAATCCCCCTTTTCTTTCCCCGGTATCCGGTTAGAACACATTCCGGAAGGATTCCTTCTGCGGAACTGTATTCTGGCGGAAGAATTAAAACATGCATACCAGGCTGCCGACTATGAAACCGCAGGACAGACCGCCAGAGAAATCCTTACAAATTCCGCCTGTGAAACCATTCAGACGGCCGTTGCCTGGGAAATCCTGGCTGTCTTATCCTGGGATGCCGGCGATTACCGCAAGGCCATGGAGCAGTCCCGCAGCGGCAGCACATTTTTAAATAATAATCACATCCGGAATCTGGACTTTACACCGAAACACCGGCAGATTATAAACGAAATCCACTCCATCCGCAGAAATACTTCCGATACGCGCCATCACATCCCTTCCCGGCAGGAAACGGACGCTGCTCCGGAGCAGAAAATATCCGGAAAAATCAAAATCCGGTGTCTGGACGGTTTCCTGGTATTCCTTCCCGGCTCAGAAGGTCAGCCCCTGAAATGGAGAACAAAAAAAGCCCGGGAGCTGTTCGCCTATCTGTTCCACCTGCAGGGCGGCAGTGTTTCCAGAGAAGTACTGATTGAACTTTTATGGCCGGAAGCCGGCAAAAAAAGCGCCATTGCACTGTTTCACACCACCCTTTACAGCATCCGTCAGGCATTTTCTCAGGAGGGGCTGGAAGAACTGATTTCCTATGAAAAAAAGAAATACTCTCTGAACATGCAGCTTGTGGATTCAGATCTGGAAGCACTGACGTTATTTTTCAAAGATGAGACTGCCTGCCAAAAACATCCAGAGCGGATTATGGAGCTGTATCCCGGAAGTTACATGGGAGGCAGCGGTTACCTCTGGTCCTATGGCATGGCAAAGGAACTGGAACATCAGTACCTCACGGTACTGAAATCCGGAGCCTCCGGCAAAACCCTTGAAAATCATCCGGAAGAGGCTCTTCCTTTCTTCCGCCGTATACTGGAAGCCGATCCTTATAATGAAGAAGCAGTATCGCAGCTTGTCTTCTGTCTGTACAAAAGCGGCAGACAGTCAGAAGCAAAACAGCAGTATGACAGAATGCAGAAACTGTACCGGGATGATCTGGAGCTGGATTTCTCCAGAACTTTCCGTGAAATTATCGGTCAGTCCGCTGCCCCGTAACTGTCCCGGAAAGGTCAGACAGGCCCATGCCCCGCAACCATCCGGAACCCGCAGACAGGCCCACGCCCCGCAACTATCCGGAATCCGCAGAAAACAGGAAAGACTCTATGGACAATTATCATACATATCAGGAATTTTTAAATGATTTAATATACTGGGGAAGAAAGGCCTGGGAACAGCAGCCGGATTTTCATCCGGAAGAAGCATTTCACATCCTCCTTCAGAAGTCTGTGGAAAGCACAGGGCAGGATGTATTTTCTCCCTTTCTCTACCTTGCCCTTTCATCACATCTGTCACAGGAAGAAATGCTGCTGCTGGCGGCGGCGCTGTACAGCGGACTCCGCAAAGGCTGCCTTACTCCCACCATATGGAACCGTTTCCTGGAAAAAGAGGAATCACTTTCTTCCGGTATGGATTTGTACTACCAGTCCGCTCCCGTGCTCTTTCGGCGGGAACCGGACGAAACGGGCGAACCGGGGCTGTTCCTGGAACCCCGGATTTTTCTTTTTTTGCAGGGTGTACTGCCCCGGCCCCGGTATCTGCCCGGTCTGAACTGGTACCGCCGGACAGAAGAACGCCTGCCCTGTCTGGGGACAGATATCCGTCTGTATCCTCAAATCGAAGCCTGCCTTTCTCAGGTTCCGGGAAAAAAACTGGTATACCTGCAGGGCGCGAAGGGCAGCGGACGAAAGCTGAATTACGCTTATCTGGCCGACCGTCTCCATATGAGCCTGGCTGTTATTTCCTATGAGCTGCTGCAGAGCGAAAGCCAGCTCCGGGAAATGCAGATTGAGTGTCTTCTGAACCATGCCATGTTCGCAGTGGAACTGCCGGAAACAGAAGAAGATCTGACGCCTCTTTTGTACTGGCTGGAGGAAGAAGAAACCATTTTCCTTCTGGGCATCCGGCCGGAACTTCCCCGCCAGGAATTTGCCCGGCGGCAATATCTGCCTTTCTCCATCTCCACCCGGAAGGTACTTAAGGACAGAGCGCTTTTTGAAGCTCTCACCTGCTCTTATCAATGGGAGCGGGAAGAAACAAGGCTTGACTTCCTTGGAAGATACAATTTTCTGCCAGGCAGAATGCGGGATATTCTGGAGCTTGCCAGTGCCTACGCCCTGCGGGACGGCACTGCCTTCCTTACCGACGAACATCTCAGACAGGCCGTACCCGGCGTTTCTTCTCATTCACTGGACAAATATGCCTCCCGAATCCAAAGCCTTTACCGGATGGAAGACCTGATTCTGCCGGAACTGCCGAAACAGAAACTGCTCCATATTATCCGGCGGGTACGCAATCAGAAGCTGGTATTCGAAGAATGGGGATTTCTGGAAAAATCTGCCTACGGCAACGGCGTTTCCATGATTTTTGCCGGGCCTCCGGGAACCGGAAAAACCATGGCCGCCCAGGTAATGGCCGCCGAACTGAACATGGAACTGTACCGGGTGGAACTGCCCGCAGTTGTGGATAAATACATCGGAGAAACAGAAAAAAAACTGAACCGGATTTTCGGAGAAGCGGAAAAAAGCATGGCCATCCTCTTTTTCGACGAAGCGGACGTACTCTTTTCCAAACGAACGGAAATCAAAGAATCCAATGACAAATACAGTAATATGGAAATTGCATTCCTGCTGCAGAAAATGGAGGAATACGAAGGAGTGAGCATTCTGGCCACCAATTACCTTCAGAACTTTGACAGTGCATTCCGCCGCAGAATCAGCGATATCATAAATTTTCCCCTGCCCGACGCGGGCCTGCGGCGCAGAATGTGGCAGTCCATGATTCCTTCCAGACTCCCGGTATCCGATGAAATTGATTTTGACTTTCTGGCCGGACAGTTTGAAATCACCGGAAGCATGATTAAAAACGCACTGATTTATGCCAGTTTTCTGGCGGCAGAAACCCGGCCGCCTCTGCTGGACATGCAATTAATTCTGAAAGGGCTCAGTCATGAGCTGGAAAAAAGCGGTAAAAAACTCAGTCGTGAGGAGTATGGAGAATATGGCCACTTATTTTGAAGAAGAACGTAAAAAACCTCGCTGGGAATCGGGACAGGCCCTCCTGCACCGGGAAACCCATACAAAAGAACAGCCCCGGAAAGAAAATCTCTCCGGAAGGCCTGTCCGGGAAAACCTCCGGAAACCTGTCCGGGAAACCTCCGGGAAAACTACCGGCGTGAGAAATTCCTACGGAACCCTGCAATTTCTGAAACGGGAAAAAAAACGGGGCCATGAGCGGGAAGGACTCTCTCTGGAAGCCTTTGAAGCCCCCGGCACTCCCCTGCATTCAGAAAAGGAAAAACATCTGGAACGCAGCTCCATGAAACGAATCCTTCACGGAGATAAACAGATGCTGTTTTCCTCCGAAGTCCCCCTGCGCAGCCAGGCGCTGTTTTATGATCTGGACGGAGCAAAGAAGGGCGGGGATTTTCTGGAATGCATGAAACAGCTTCTGCACCGGCAGAACCACCGGACGCTACAGGATGTTTTCGGATTTCTGGACCAGGAACCGGAACAGAAAGAACTGGATGTGCTGCGGACAAAACAGAAAGAATATTTACAGGCCGGACAAAAGGAATTTCTGCCGGAAGAAACCGGCCATATCAGCCACCGTATCGACGAACTCAACGGCCGGCTTCTCCGGAAAAAAGCCAGAGAACGGCAGCTTCTGGGTGATTTGAAGCTCATGTTAAATCAGCGTACCAGGAAAGACCAGAACACCGGCTCCGCCCCCTCCATGGCAGAATCCCAGGTACCACAAAAAACCGAAAAAAATCGCCATGACGACAGCATTCTGCGAAGACTGCGGCAGCAGGAAAACGGAACTGCAGGGACTGCCGGGGAGACAGAACAGGAACAGACGGAAGAAAACGGAGAAGGAACATCCTGAGGGTTCCTCTCCGTTTTACGTTTCTGTTCCAGGCCTTTCTTTCCACAGCTCAGTTTTCCATTCCCCGCAGTCGTTCCACCAATGCTTCTTTTGCAAAAATGTGCATGGATATCAGAGTAATCAGCAGCGGTACCAGTATCAGCACCCATACATAAGCACAGGTGAAAAACACCGGAAACTGAAATTTCATATAATATGCGCCCCGGTCATACAGCAGATTGCTGAGTCCATAGCCGCACCCCACTCCAAGGGTCATGGTAACTCCAACTGTAATGCCTGCCAGCAGCAGGCTTTCTCCCAGGAGCATTTTCCGTATCTGGCTTTTGCTCATGCCGATGGATTCCAGCATGGCAAGCTCCTGTTTGCGGGTAACAATATTGGTAATCAGCGTGTTCATCATACTTAAAATGCTGAACATCATAATGAACCCGGACAGACCGCTGATCGTTCCGAAAATCCCGTTTAAGGCCTGGGCGTCCGCAGTCCTGCGGTCTGCAAGGGTTTCCAGATCTAATTCTGGATGTTCTCCCACCATGGCCGACAGCTTCTCTCCCACAGCTTCCTCCTGTACGTCTTCCACAGACACCAGCAGACGGGCATTTAAGCTGCCGCAGGGCAAAAAGTCCTGGACTGCCTGTTCCGGCATGAGAAACCACCCTTCCATTTCACTGTGGTCCAGCAAATACCGGTCATCCAGAATACCAAGTACGTCAACCTCTTTTTCCGCCATTTTGCTGCCGTCATAATAGTGAAACACAATGCTGTCTCCCACCTCAAATCTCCAGCCAAAAATTTCTTCCGCAACATCATTTCCTGTCACAAGAACAGAATCACCGCTGAACAGTTTTTCCTCATCCACACACCCGGACTCCAGATACCTGTCCAGCCCTTTCATTTCTTCGCCGGTCAGAGGATAAATCCCATTTCTGTCTCCGTATTCGTTTTTTTCAGGATAATCATAAGCGACCCCCGGTTCCCGGATTTCCCGCACCTTCTTTACCCCGTCCAGAGCCAGAATATCTTCTGTCATTTCATCCCCAAGCAAATCTTCTGCCTGCAGGCCGCTTATACCGTATTCATGCAGTTCTGCAGCCGTCCCGGAGTAAAAAATATGAAATTCCGCATCTGTAAAATATCCCTGCCTTGCATAGTTCTCCCGGTCAAAGGAAGACAGATACGTTGCTGCCGTCATAAAAAGAATGCCTCCCAGAGCCAGAGACATCATGGTAACAGCCGCCTTTCTCCTGTTTTTGGTAAAATTCATAACACCCAGTCCAAAGGGCGTCAGCCTGCGGCATGTTTTTTTATTTCCGGCCTTCTTCATTCCGTCCTGAGGCACATAGCGGAGGGCTTCTATGGGAGAAATCGACGCCGCCATACGGGCCGGCCTGTGCACGGAGCTCATGGTAATTCCGTAAATTATCAAAAATACCAGGAGGATAATCCAGAGGGTGCTGAATATGGAAAACCCGTCCGGAATAATAAAATATCCTGCAATTCCTCCTGCCAGAATCCCAATGGGTGCGGCACGAAGAAACAGAATAATACCTTCGCGGGACACGAATTTCCGGATTTGTTTCCTGGTCATGCCGATGGTGCGAAGCTGGCCGAACTGATGAATTCTTCCGATAACGGACAGATAAAATACACCGTAAATCACCAGAACGCAGGCCAGCAGAATCACCATGCCCACAAGACCGTAAATCATAACAGACTGTGTGTCCACCGAAAGAGAATCTGCAAAGGCCTTTGAAGGATTCACATACTTTCTCTCAATTCCCGCAGCCCGGCCGATTGCGTAAACGGTTTCTTTGAACTCTCCGGCTGAAGCATATGCTGTATCACGCAGCTTTACGTATGTTTCATACGACATATCTTTTAGCTGGCTGCCCCGCTCGGCATAGCTTTCTGAAAAAAATATGGAAAACTGTTTTGCATTGCCGCCGCCCTTCAAAATCCCTGATACCGTAAAAGTTTCCCTGTTCCCGTCATAAAATGTAAAAGTAACGCTGCTGCCCGCCGCCGGTTCTGCGCCCATCTTTTCCAGCAACGGTCTCTGTACAGCGATTTCTTTTTCATTTTCGGGCATTCTGCCTTCTTCCAGCTCTGCAACCCGGATTTCCTCCGAAAGCCGGCTTACATAATAAGGCCTCAGGTCAAACCCGTCCATCTCAGAAAGAATCCCCGACTTTACCTGTATCTGAAAAGCAATGCGCTCATCTTTTTTCAGGCGCTCCGCCTGCTCCGGCGTAAGTTCATAATAGCCTGCCTGATAGCTGTGGGACAGACGGTTCTTCTCCTGCCGGTTCCGTCCTGCCGCAAACATCAGAATTACAGTCAGAAGGGCGGAAGCCAGAACAATGGTAATCATCACAAAAATATTCCGCATACGTCCTGATTTCAGACTCTGCCTGGACATAAGGGAAATCATGTCTGCCGTTACTTTTCTGCTTCTCATGATTCTTCCCCCTGTACCTGTACTTTCCCGTCCTCCATACGGATTCTCACGTCTGCTTTTGCGGCAATTTCCTGGTTATGGGTAATCATAACAATGGTCTGGTTAAATTTTTCCCCTGTCGTCTTCAGCAAATCAATGACTTTTTCTCCATTGCGGCTGTCCAGATTTCCGGTGGGCTCGTCAGCAAGAATAATCGCCGGTTTTGTAATCAATGCGCGGGCAATGGCCACGCGCTGCTGCTGGCCGCCGGAGAGATGGGCGGGATAACCGGCCTCTTTCCCTTCCAACTCCAGAAACTGAAGGATTTCTCTGAGAAATTCCACATCTTCCGTCTTCCCGTCCAGACGGACAGGCAGCACAATATTCTCATACACCGTAAGCCAGGGAATGAGATTATAATTCTGAAAAATAAACCCGATACGTCTGCGCCGGAACACCGTAAGCTGTTCTTCTGTCAACGTTTCCATGGCCCTGTCTTCCATCTCCACACTGCCGGAATCCGGAATGTCCAGACCGCCCAGCATATTCAGCAATGTGGATTTTCCGCTGCCCGATGTGCCGACGACAGCCACAAACCGGCCCTGCTCCACAGATACGTTTACATCATCCAGAGCCTTTACAAGGCTTTCGTCTCTGCCGTAATATTTTTTCAGATGAGATGCTTTTAAAATAGTCATGGTATTTCCTCCTTACTTTTCCACACTATTATGCATATCATATCTCATCTGAACCGCAATACAAGGGAGGGCGCAGATTCTAACACCCAAAACGCAGATTCTGTTACTCCTTCATAAAAATTATGATAAATTCCACATATTGAGGGAAAGATAATCTTTCATTACAGTATATCTCCCCAGTAATCAGTTATCTCTCTCATAAAAGCCTTCCGCCTGGGCTGGCTGACCGGAATCCGCTCTCCCGTAGTCAGAATCGCTTCCAGCTTTTCCACCCCTCTGATAAAAGACATATTCACCACAAAGCTCTGATGGCACTGCACAAACTGAGGCTGTCCGCAGAGCAGTGCGGATATCTCCTTCATATTCTTATAAATAACCTGTTTCTGTCCCTCAAAATGCAGCAGTACATTGCGCTTTTCCGTCTCGGCATAAGATATATTTTTGTACAGTACCCGGTATCTGCCATTCTCATTTGCAAAGTTCAGATATGGCTCGTCTTTTCCCCGATACCGGGCAAAGTAACGGTCAAGCTCAATCTTCAGCACTCCGTATTTTACTGGCTTCACCAGATAATTCACCGCATTTTATTCATAACCTTTCCATACATACTGTTTCAGCGAAGTAAGAAAAATAAGGCCCACCGAACTGTCCATCCTGCGTATCTCATCCGCAGTCTTCAGGCCGTTGAGCTTTTCCATTTTTATATCCATAAATATCAGGTCATAATCCGGCTGGTACGACTCCAGCAGTTCGCTTCCGTCATGGTAAGCAAAAAAACAGAATTCTCTGTCTGTCTCTGAGCCGTACCGCTCCAGATTCTCTTTCAGTTCTTCAATCAGTGTATCTTCGTCGTCACAAATGGCTATTTTATACATAACTTTTCATATCCTGGTATTTTACAATCCCAGCAGTTGCCTTTTTTTAATTTCAAATTCTTCCTTTGTAATAATACCACGCTCCAGAAAATTATGCAGTTTTTCCAATTGTTCAAGACTGTCATCCTCCCGGCTGTCCGAAGGGAATATTTCAGCATTATTCTTACGGGCATTTACCGCTACAGTAATAAGATTCTGTATTTCCTTCAATATCTCTTTCTTACTGGTGACAGAAACGTCAATGGTCTTTACTTTTGTATGAACAGTAATATGCCCGCCTGTCATTCCATTGCCTGAAGAATTGACCGCTTCTACTTCTTCCAGGCCAAAGCTCTCGTCCATTTCCGTAAAACCGGCTTTAAAGGAAAACAGTATCCTTCTGTCCGTCACTGTGAAAATTCCCGGCAATTTATCTTTTTTTCTAACATTTACACTGTAAATCACTGCATTTGCAGGTGTTATATACAAAACTTTTTCATCTGGCCACAGCATACTCTCTGCTCGCTCAATATTCTTTTTATTTCCAAAGGTTTTAATATTAAATTTTTCCAGACATGCATTAATATCTTCACGCATATAAGTTTCCTCCTGTTCAATCTCCCTGCTTGTCACAGACTGGTTATACCACTATTTTACCCGAATATTGAGCAAAAGACAATCTTTTTCCGAAACCTGTTGACTGCACCCCCAGGGACGGGTTTATGATACAGTTAAGCAACAACATAATTCTTTGCAGAAATTCACCTGCAATTCAAAATTTTAACCGGAGGTGCAGCTTATGTTAATCCATGAAGCATGTCAGAAGTCTTCTCTGACCAGAAAAGCTGTGGAATATTATATGGAACAGGGGCTTATTTCCCCGGCGATTCAGGAAAACGGTTATCGGGATTTTTCAGAGGACGACATCATCCGGCTGAAAAAAATTTCCGTTTTGAGACGTCTGGAAATTCCCGTCCCCGCTATCCATGCCATTCTGTCAGGACAGTCGGAAAAAGAACTGCGGGAAATTTCAGAAAAAAAGAAAGCGGAGCTTTCACTTCTGTCAGAAAAACAGAAACTGATTCAGGAGCTTTCCGAAACGCAGGACTGGGAACTGGCCCACAGACGGTTGCAGCAGCTTGAACATAAACAGTCTGTCCTGGAACGTCTGAAAACGTTCTTCCCCGGCAGTTATGGAAGATTTGTCTCCCTCCACTTTGCACCGTATCTGAACCACACCATTGAAACAGTGGAACAGCAGGAAGCCTTTGACACTGTTCTTACATTCCTGGACAATGCCCGGCTCAACCTTCCGGATGAATTACAGGAATATCTGGATGAGACTTTCTCGCATTTTGATGAAACTTTTGCAGAAAAGATATCTGCCGCTACAGACGCAGCCATCCGGGACCCCGAAACGTATATGGCGGAGCACCGGAAAGAGATTGCGCATTATCTGGCGTTGAAAGAATCGGAGGCATATCAGGCAACGCCCGCTTACCGTCTGGAGCAGGCATTGCGGCAGTTCACTGCTTCCAGCGGATATAAC
>Ga0137307_100952_pt1 | contig 30157 bp, 14 predicted proteins | sample NAcewD2O_March_2_FD_97180 | JGI IMG/M metagenome (GOLD analysis project Ga0137307, IMG submission 97180) | Mouse cecal microbial communities from Vienna, Austria - N-Acetylglucosamine amended D2O_March | ecosystem: Host-associated > Mammals > Digestive system > Large intestine > Cecum | place... | reverse complement strand
TTGTAAGTCCTATTGATAACAGAATAGAATTGATAGGTCCCTTGTTTGAAAACAATGCAAAGAACAACATTGCAAACGCAGACGCCATGATTAAGTTCGGCAGGTAGATAACAACCTTGAAAAACTGCTGACCGCGGATTTTCAGACGCACATCCACAAACCATGAGGCAAGCAACAGCGCAATCACAATCTGCGGGATAAAGCCGATAACCCAGAGTATCAGTGTATTTGCCGCGTATTTTAACATATCGGATTTGAGCAGACTGACATAATTTTCCATCCCGACAAAATTAGGCCCGATTTCCTTTAGTCCCGAACGATAATATTCAAAAAAACTGTATCGGATTGTATCTATTAACGGAATCAATGAGAAAATAAAGAAGCTGATAAAAAACGGAAGAATGAAAATGTATCCCCACTTTGAATAATTTACCTTTTTACGTTTTTGTTTCATAAGCTATCATCCCCCTCTTTTTCATACTGCGGTGCACGAATGCACCGCAGCCTGTGGTTTTATGATGTTACTTTGTTTTGAAATGGATTATTCCGGCCACTGAACCTCTGTGATTTCAGGATAACGCTCTTTAATAGCTGTCTCAAAGTTCTCTTTTGCCTTATCAAAGTCAACCTGACCCTGGAAGTAATCACTAAATGAGTTCTGGATAAGCTCTACACAGCCCTGGTCATATGCCGACAGCGGAGCCATTTTGATTGATGCGAGGCTGTCCGAGAAATATCCGTAAGGATTCTGTCCGCCTAGGAATGCAGATCCAAAAGCATCATCCGATGCTGCTGCGTCCATAACGGACTGTGCATTTGTAAATTCCGAATACTCTTTTGAAATTTTTGTAAGGTTATCCTTATCTGCTGTAAGCGCCATAATGATATCCTTTACGTGCTGCGGGTTGTCTGTTCCTGTTGCTGCAAGCACGAAGGTGCCGCCCCAGTTAAATGACAATGGTGCGTTTGTTACAGCCCATGCGCCCTCTTCGCCGTCCCAGTTCGGTACCATCTGCGTGTCAATGCCCCATGCCGGGAACAGGAATGCAAATACTTTTGAGCTTGAGCTCATTGCCGTAAACCAGTCAGAGTTCCACTGTCCCTTTACTGTCGGGTCAAAATAGCCTGCATCCAGCCACTCCTTGGAATCCGTTACCCAGTCCATGAGGATCTGGTCAACCTTTACGGTTGTCGGTGCATCCGTTGTAACCCATTCCTGTGCCATGTTGTTGCTGTATGTACGGAATGTATCCGCATAGCTTGAGAATGCATAATATCCCTTTGCCTTAAGCTCTTCCGCGGTTGCCTTCATCGTTTCCCAGTCTGAGGTTTTCTTTCCAATCTCTGCCGGGTCATCCGTGCCGAAAACTTCTTTTGCGATATCGCGGCGGTATACCAGTACACCCGGACATGCCTGCCATGTCGTACCTCTCTGCACACCATTCTGGTCACTGCCGACAGTCTTTGTAAAATCATACTGGTCTGCCAGATCCGTGTCCGGATTAATTCCCAGTGATTCAAGCGTCATCGCCGCATCAATATCCGCATCCGTATATTTTACGATATAGTCAAGTTCGGCTGCAAAGATATCAACCTTGTCATTGTCGGAAGCAGTCATCTGGGCTGTGAGTGCCTCGTCAAGCTTATCCTGGTATACACCGTCCTGGTTCGGATTGATAATCCAGCGGATTTCGGTGCCATCCTTCAAGGTAGATGATGTGCCATCCTCCGATGTGCTCTCAATCTCCGGATAAACTGCCGTGATACGATTGCGAAGCTCGTCATTGAAGCTGTAGATGTTGATAACCTGACCTTCCGGCGCTGTATTCTCAGCTGCTGTATTGTCTGCGGATACATCTGCCGTATTATCTGCCGGCGCATCTGCCGTATTATCTGCCGGCGCATCTGCCGTGTTGCTCGCCGGTGCATCTGCCGCATTGTTTGATGCGTTGTTTGATGCATCGTTGCCGCCGCTGCATCCCGTGAGCGCTGCTGCCAGCATGGATACTGCCAAAAGGCTGCTTACTAATTTTTTCTTCATTCTGAATTCCTCCCTGTTATAAAATTATTAATTGGTTTTATGTGCAGATTGTACATCTGCCTTACAATATGAATTATAGTATTAATGCAATATTACTTATATAAAATCAGTTGCATTAATATCAAAATCATGACATAATTAAACAAAAGATAAAAAAATGATAAAATTTATTAAAAACCGGGGAGGCCTACCACTAAAATGAATAATTTAAGAAACGAATGGTTTTCACACGAGCTGTCCGACAGCGAATCCGAAAACTACCACCGCCCGATGGAGGAAGAATATTCCTTTTATACCGCCGTCAAAAACGGTGACATGGAATTTGTCAGGAACAATCTGAACCAGGGCGACTTTGCCAACCCAGAAGGAATGGGCGTGCTGTCCAAGAATCCGCTGACAAACTTAAAATATCATTTTGTTGTGACTGTCGCGCTTGTGACCCGCAATTGTGTCGAGGGCGGACTCGAACTCGAGCAGGCATACCGACTCAGCGACTTTTACATCCTAAAGATGGATTCCTGCTCCACGGTCAAGGCAATTATTGACCTGCACAAGGACATGGTCCTCGACTTTACCGGCAAGATGCTTGTCCTGCAGAAAAATGCCATTATCTCCAAACCCATTGTACAGTGCACCGACTATATCTACAGCCATATCAACGAGCGCATCACCATCAACGAACTCGCTGATTATACAGAATTATCACCAAGCTACCTGTCGCGCCTGTTCAAGCAGAACCTCGGCATCTCCGTAAGCGATTACATCCGCGAGAAAAAAATAGAGAAGGCGGAAAACCTTCTCAAATATTCTGAAATCAGCCTGATTGAAATTGCAAACTACCTTGCATTTTCATCCCAGAGCCATTTCATACAGACCTTTGAAAAATATGTCGGGCTCACGCCCAAAAAATACCGTGACCGGCATTACCGCAAAACATGGTAGGGCGGAACCACATTCCGCCCTGCCTGTTTTTTAAAGGATAAGTTCTATTTCATTGTTCTTCTCAAGTATTTCCGCCGGAATATAGTTGCTTTCCATTTCCCTGCCGTTTACTTTCATTGACTGGAAACCGCACTCCACATGTCCCGGATTCTTTACCACGATATGCAGATGGCTTCCCCGGAACTCCTTGTCAATCTCAAAGCCGTCCCACTCTTTTGGGATGGATGGCGCAATCCTCAGCCCGCCAAAGTCAGGGCGCATTCCAAGGATTCCCTCGACGCATCCGACCATGACAGTGGATGCCGTTCCTGTCAGCCAGTGCACATGCGAGCGTCCAAAGTGCGGGCTTGCCTTTCCCTCCGTGAACTGTCCGTAGCAGTATGGCTCCAGCTTACGGATTTCCGCCCTGTCATTCTGCGCGGACGGTGCATTTTCCTTGAAATAGCCAAAGGCGCGTTCCCCATGTCCGCGAAGCGCCTCCGCGAGGATAATCCAGCCCTGTGACTGTGAAAAGATACCGGAATTTTCCTTGACGCCTGCGTTGTAAATAACGGCAAGCGCTCCGTCAAAGGCATCCAGGTGATACGGCGGGTCCATGAGCACAACGCCGTACTCCGTGTTCAGCTGCCTGTTTACCATGTCAAGTGCCTTGTCCGCCTGCTCGTCTGTTGCAAGGCCGCTGATAACTGCCCAGCTCTGGGGATTCAGCCACATATTTGCCTCTTTGTCCGTCCGTTTTCCGATAATCTCGCCCTTCTCGGTAAACCCCCTGATAAACCTGTCCTCGTTCCAGCAGAGCTTCTGTATCAGCTCCCCAAGCTCCTTCTGCTTTTTGTCAAGGAACGCGATATACGCATCGTCCTTTTTATACGCCGCAAATTTCCTGAGGATGGTCATTGCATAGTAATACTGTAATGCAACGAAAGATGATTCCCCGTCTTTTCCAAGCCTTAAGCAGTCGTTCCAGTCTGCGTAAAGCCCTGCCGGCAGTCCGTGGGGTCCCAGATGGTTCATGGAAAAGTCCACCGCACGTTTTAAATGCTCGTAAACCGTTCCCTCGTCCTTGTTGGCAAACGGAATCACTTCGTCAATAAATGCCATGTCCCCGGATTCCGATACATACTTGTAGACGGTAGGAAACAGCCACAGCGCATCATCCGCCCTGTATGCCGGATGCCCTGTCTCCTGTACATAGGAAGCGTCATCCGGCGTGTCCTCGTGTCCCGGATTGTGTGTGAATTTCACAAGCGGAAGCCCGCCGCCATTGTCGACCTGTGCCGAGAGCATGAAGCGGATTTTCTCAACTGCCATCTCGGGCGCCAGATGGATAATTCCCTGGATATCCTGCACGGTATCGCGGTAGCCGTATCCATTCCTAAGCCCACAGTAGATAAAGGAAGCTGCGCGCGACCAGATAAAGGTCATAAAGCAGTTGTAGGCATTCCATGTATTGAGCATCGTATTGAAGGATGCATCCGGCGTCTTCACCTGGAACTTTTCCAGCTTCCCATGCCACCATGCGGTCAGCTCCTTTAATTCCTCCGCGCACGCCTTTGCCGGATTTGCATAGCCTGCAAGAATTTCATCCGCCTCGTCCTTGTACTTCATTCCCAGCACGAATGCAATCTCCTTTGCCTCCCCTGCCTCAAGCGTAAGGGTGGTCGTGAGCGCGCCGCATCCGTTTTCATTGTAGCTTAACGCCCCGCCGAGGTCTCCGCTTTCGACGCCGACCGGATTGCCATAGCCGTGGTAACGTCCGATAAACTTCTCCTTGTCCCCGCAGTAGGAAGCCACCGCTGCCCCTGCCAGTCCGAAGAACCGGTCAATTGCAAGCTTATTGTCGACCTCTTCTCCGTCCTCAAGTCCGTCGAGATTGCCATGGATTGTCTGGCGGATACGATCCTTATCAAAAGCAGTCCTTGTGATAAACATCGAATACTGAAGATTTACCTGATCCTGTTCATAGTTGTTGTTGTTGGTAAATTCCGCGTACCCTGTGATGTTCAGGCTTCTTGCCGAACCGGAGTTGTTCGTCACCTTCAGGTTCCATACCTCATGGGACTTATCGAGCGGCACATAGTACAGTGCTTCCGAGTGAATGCCGCTGTAGTCCGCCTCCATCCTTGTGTATCCTGTTCCGTGGCTGCACTTGCTCTGATATGTTTCCAGGTCTTTTCCGACAGGCTGCCATGACGCCGACCAGTAATCCCTGCTGTCATTGTCACGGATATAGATGTAACGCCCCGGCTGGTCGAAATTGTTAAACACATAGCGCAAAATCCTGCCGTTTGCCCCCGATTTTGCAAAGCTGTAGCCGCCTGCATTGTTGGAAATGATAGCGCCGTATTCCGGTGAGCCAAGGTAATTTGCCCATGGTGCCGGTGTGTCAGGCCTGGTAATCACATATTCTCTTTTTTCATCATCAAAATAGCCGTACTGCATTCTTCTCTCTCCTTAAATTGATATATTTAGATGGCGCCAAGTGTGACATCTATCACATGGGTGCTGCCGTCAAGCGCCTCAACCGCCTCTTTTTCCAGACGCACTGCACATGACATATCTGTCACTTTTTGCAGTTCCTTGTCCCCGCACACAGCCTGTTTAATCTGATATGCACCGTAGGACAGCTTTTCAGGATTGTGATACCGGATGAGAAATGTCTTTTTCAGGAAATCCAGCCGGATGGATGCATTTCCATCCGCATCAAACTGCTCTGCCATCAGCTTCGGCGCAAGCGTCAGGTTTCCGAGGTCTCCCCTGACACCGAACACCTCCGTAATCATGGTCAGCATAAACCAGCTTGCCGCGCCTGTCAGATAATGGTACATCCCGCGCCCATCCGCGTCAAAGTACTCCGGCACACCGGGATAAATCTTGCTTGTCTCGAAATCCATCGCCGTCGCCAGCAGTGTGTTAAGCGCCTTGTATCCCTCCTTGACAAAGCCCCTCTGATACAGGGCATTGGCATACATGACAGTCATATGGGAAAACACCGCGCCGTTTTCTTTCTCGCCATATGCGAAACCGAACATTCTGCCAAGGTCAAACTTATCCTCGTCAAATCTGGTGTTCAGGCGGTAACCACCGACTTTTTCCTTATAAAGATAAGTGTCCGCGCTCTGGCAGATTTTCGCCGTCATGTCCTCGTCCGCCGTGCCGCTCATAATCGAGAATACCTGGCTGGTAAGCATCATGCGCACATTGCCCCCCTGTACGCCCTCGACCTGTCTTCCATTGTTGTCATAATAGCCGTTGAACCAGCTGTTTCCTTTCCCATCCGTCACCCATTCGGTGCGGCGGATGTGATCCATCATCCACGCTGCCCTGTCCCTGAGGTTCTGTGCCAGCTCCTCTATGGATACCAGAACCGTCCTGCCGGATACGTCGTGCGTGCAGGTATTCACATACTGACTCAGGATGGAACGCTTCCACTCGATTTCATCATACTTGTGAACGTCCCCCGCAAGAAGGACTGCAATCTCCTCCACAAGCTCCAGCTGGTTCTTTTGGGTCACTGCCTCATATTTTTCAAGGTATGCCGCAAGCTCCCTGAGGTTGTAGGCGTATGCGCTTGTGAATGCCACGCTCTCGCCCTTGTCCGGTGCCATGTCGAGCGCGTCGTTCCAGTCGGCATTGCGCAGGCGAATCTGGTTGTGCGCCCCCACCTCGTAAAACGCACACAGCTGCTGCAGCAAAATATGCTCCAGAATGCTGCCGGTGTAAAGCGCTCCGCTGCGTGTCCGCTGCTGCATCCCATAAGCCTCGTCCCATTCGCTGTCGACAGACTGCCCCCTCTGAATCTGCCTGTCCTTGAAATACGGCACTTTTTCGCCAAGGATTTCGATATCGCCTGTCTGGTCGATATAGAGCTTTGTCGTGAGGAACGGCCAGAACCCATGATCCATCCAGACGCGCGTGATGCTGTTTCTGTCCGCCTTGAACTCGCCCTGCTTCTCCCCGATAATTGTCGCGTTGGTTCCGTCCATCCTGACACCGCCGTAATTGTCAACAATCATCTGGCGCACGCCGTCGGGATTCATGAACAGCAAAGACAGGCAGTCCTGCCAGAGATCCCTCCATCCCCTGCCTCCTTTTCCGTAGTCGTGATGTGGAAGAAACGAACACCCATACAGTCTTCTCAATATCGGCTGGAAACAAATCCAGCGAAGGTAGCTGTCCACTGCCTTATCTCCGGTCTGGAATGATACATTGACCTTCTCCTGCCAGCTGATTTGCGTATTTTTGAGCGCTTCCTGCACTTTTTCCCTGCTGTCGTAGGCGGTGACAACACGCCGCATGTCATCCATATTGGCTGATGCGCCGATAATGATGGTATACGCTGCCGTCTCCCCGCTTCCAAGCGCCACGCTGGCAAATTTCAGTCCGCCGAGCGCTTCCTTTCCGTCAATCCGTGTGCCTGCCGCCACACCCTCGGCATTGTTCTTTACCGCAAGCGGTGCAATCAGGCTTCCGCCCTCCCCGATAAAATCCTCCGTGACCGGGAAAAACTGCTCCGGCATCTCGCCTTTTCCCGATACGCCATACACGAAATATGTAATCTGGTTCCTCTGATGCCCCCTCTCGTCAAAGGAAAGCTTTGGCTTGACCTCCACGCCCTGCCCTGTCACTGCGATCTGATGCAGCAGCGAGGTTACATGCCTGTGATCCCTGATGTTGTCCGCACTCCTTCCATAGATTGGAACTGCGGCAACCGGTGTGATTTTCTGTGTATGCTGCGCCGTATTCTCAATCTCCACATACAGCAGCTCTACATTGTGCCCGGCCGGGACAAAGCTTGTGACAGATGACCGGAGCTGGTATCTGGACGACTTTCTTGTCACAGTCTGCCACATAAAACCTGCCTCCATGCTGCACGCATCCTGCCGATCCGTGTACTTATCGTATTCCGCCTCCGCTGACACGCCTGTCGCAGACCACGCGCCCACACCCTCGACACAGCACCAGAAGTTGCGGGACGACTTGTTGTTGTGCAGATTCTCACTGCTGACCGGTTCCAGGATAAACGTATTCTGGTCAAGCTTGCTGTCCCCTGCAAAATCCGGCGTCACACTTGACTTGATGCCCTGCTCGCCCGCTGTCGGGAAATAGAGATACGTGTAGTTATCAGGATGATCCAACCTGAAAACCTCGTTTTCCTGTTCAAATGTAATGTGATTGTTTTGTGACTGCATTTTATTCCTCCATTCTTTTCCATTGTTAATCGCGCTGATTGTAGCAGTTCCTTAACAGACATGAAGCGCGTCGTCAGCCTGCCCACGTTTTACAAATGTCAATTTCTTTATATGAGCATAACCTATTCCCTGAAAATCAAAAATCATATTCATGGCAAAAATGTCATATTCATGACACAAAAAAACACGGTGCCATCCAGCACCGCATAAAAACAGACCACTCAGTATATTTATCCAAAACAAAATACGCATATCATCGAGAAAATACATACTGCCGCCAGCAGCCAGCCCGTTTTCACCGGCTTTATCCTTCTTAGAACCGCCGACGCGGCGACACATACACCAATCGTCCCAAAGATGCGCAGCAGAACCAGAACCATCCCTGCGGCATTCCAGTTGATGGGACGCACCGTTCCCAGTTTCTGTGTCGCAGCAGCAAACACAGCAAGAATCACATAATTTACCGGGTCATGCAGCAGATAAATGTGGAAGCTGTCCCTTTCCAGCTCCCGATACAGCCAAAGCCTTGTAATCCCTGTTTTTTCCAGGAGATGGCACAGCAGAAAGAGCACTACCGCGCAGGCATTGATACCAAGCGTTTTCAGCCAGTCCTGCCAGAACATTCCGGTCGTCACCGCCGACGCCGTAAAATGATAGGATACCGCCGCAACGGCGGCTGCCACAGCCATGGATATGCATACATGGTTCATGATATTTTTCCGAAAATATTCAAAGCAGTATCCCGCCAAAAAGAACTGCATGTAGTATGGAAGCAGTACTGCACCGGGCAGTCCGATTTCGAGGATGCCGTAAAACGTTCCGAGCAGAAAAATGACGGCGAGAAAAAAATACCATTTTCCCTTTACAAAATATTTTAGGCACGCATATGCCGCCACAAATATCCAGAACAGCGTAAAGCAGTACCACAGGTGTCCAAGCCCTCCCTGGCACAGAACGACCCCTTTGAACACCGCTGCCGGAAGAACCCTTGCCGAAGGATACCCATTCCCCAGAAATTTCAGGGGAACCATCCAGAATACGCCTGCTGCCAGTGCAGGAATCACAAGCCTTTTAAATTTATTTTCAATGACACTTCCCAAATCAGGGTATCGTTCCCGTTTTATCCCGATGCGGAACACGCCTCCTGACAGGAAGAAGAATGCGGGCATCTGAAAAAAAAGGACAAAGACGGTCATTTTCATCATTATCTGGCAAACATCTGTGCCAAGGCAATTCCCAAGGCATTCCGGCGACGCATAATCCACTCCCCCAAAGCCGTATGTCATACTCAGATACAGTGCATGATCCGCCACAATGACAACCGTCAGCAAAACGCGCATTATGTCATACGCCTTTACATTTCCCTCTCCCGCCTGTTCTTTTATCTGCTCTTTTTTCACTTCTGCACTATCATTCATACGCACTCACCCTGTCCGCAGACCAGTTCATCGCATCAATTGAATTGCCGCTGCTCTCCCTTGAAAGTCTCGTATTATGCAGCCCGCACCAGCCGTTTGCGCTGTCCCCGGCACAATTGTTTATCTGAAATAATTTTCTTTCCGATAAGTCCCCCGGTATGTCTGCCGTAACATTCGTAAATACAAACGTAAAATTGTTAAAATCACCCATGCAGTCAAACCTCGCAATGTCACCGGAACTATTCTTTTGCAGGAAGCAGTCATCCAGTACGAAACGCGTCTCCCCGCCCAGATCCGGAAGGGCACTGTCATGCAGGAATATGCATGGCAGTTTCGTTCTTGACAGCAGCTCGCAATTCCGGAAGACAATCTCCTCGCCGCCCCTGCTCCCCATGCCAACACAGGCGCCATTCTCCGAGACAATCCTGCAATTCACAAACTGTAGTTTTCTCCCATACGAAAAATCCGAATCCGCATGCACTGCGTATGCCATATATTTTTCATATTTCTCAATGTTATACTCTGCAAGTTCTTCCCCATACCGTGCGACCATACGTACAAGCTCCTCTTCTGTAAACGCCACACCCGAAGGTTCCCTCTCGCGGACATGGACTCCCCATATCGTCATATCCGACACACTCCCTGCCGCAATCTCGAGCGGCGCGTACATGTAGGAAACCGTGTCATACAAAAGCATGCATTCATCCCTGCCGGACCCCTTTATATGCAGTTCCTTGTCCAGTACCTGCACGCTCTCCACATATACGCCCGGGCGTATTATCAGTGTATCGCCGTCATGGACATTGTCCACAGCGTCCTGAATTGTCGTAAAATCGCCGCTCCCATCCTGCGCAACCACATATTCCTTATGGAAGCCTCCCTTTCTGCCTGGCTCGGCGGCATATGCCATATACACCCCCGCACAGCGGATGACCATCCCGACTGCCAGCATTGCGAGTGCCATCCGAAATACAGTTTTCAATACTTTATTCATGTATGTTACTCCCCATTCTCTCATGTTTTTTAGGGCGTGCAGATGACGGGAATGATTTTTCAAACACGCCCTAGTCCCCTTGCAAAATGCGCACGTCACGCACGACATGTTCCCCATCATCAGGAAACTGAATCGTATCAATGTTATAGGCAAACCAGAGATAATCCTGACTTGCGCGGATCAGATAGGTATGTTCTCCCGGCATCGCCGAAAAACTGCACTGGTACCGGACATTCTCCGTGCTGCTGTCCCCCAGGGTGACCGTGAATGCACTGACATCCTCCCTCAGGCTTTCACACGAAAAGGCAATATAGTTTCCCTTTGCGCTGTCCAAAAACTGCGACCCCGAAAAGAAAAATGCATTGCCAGCGTCCTCCTGTGCTGTCTCCAAAACGGCATTTTCCGCCGCATGGTACCGGTCATGGTTCGCCCATATATAAGCTGCCAGTCCGATATCGGGTCTATGGTACAGCTGGCACTCATACTGCTTTTCCCCATTTTCATCCTCAGATACCGTCGGCGGGTTATCCATATAGCCTGCCAGCGCATAACCGTTGTCCAGCAGCCCTGACTCGCCAAGCTTCTTTGCAAACTCATCGTACCGGTCAAGCTCGCACCAGACGACGAACGCCCCCACATGAACCAGGGGACGGTAATTCCGGTATATGTATTCTGCCACGGTATAATATCTGACATTGTGGTAAATCCCCATCATTGACACCGTATTGCCCTCCGTATTCCCGATGACTGCCAGCGGCGCCTCATGGCTGCCTACCTCTTCAAGGAAGTACTGCTGCGACCTTAAATCCGTCAGCAGGCTGGGACTCTGGGTGACATAGAAGGGCCGCTCCCGCCCGACAAATGCATAGAGAGCCGTAATATTGGCAAAGTCCAGAAATGTTTCCTCCTCCTCCAAAAGCAAGTCAAACACCGTCTCAAACGGTGTGCAGAAAGCCTGCGTCACATCCGGGCACACAATCCGGTTCTTTCCCCAGATGGACGACATGTCATCGGAAACCGCTGTCTTCCTCTCCCACGCGTAATCAGCCGACAGATTATACAGGCTTGCGTCACGGTCAGGCACAAATCCCGTCACCAGCGCCCCCTCTGCGGCAAGGGTTATCCCGAAAGCGGCTATCCATGCCGCAAACCGCGTCCTTTCCGGCCTATTTCTGACCGCGGACACATAGAGCGCAAACGAAGCTATCGTCCAGTGGATGATGTTGAGCAGGACGCCTGTCGCCCCGCTGCCGTCAGCCAGATTGTGGAACACGATTGTCCTTGGGACATACAAAATCCCGCACACGGAAAATGCGACTGCCGCTGCTGCCGCCATGGAATGCGCTTTCGCGTGTGCAAAATGGATTGTGACAATTGCCAGCACAGACACGGTGCAGAGTGGCACGGCGATATAACAGACAAAAAAGGCAAGGGTACCAGCATCGCCAAAGTCATACATAGCCCATGTGGAATTGGACCCCAGCGTCAGGGAGAGCCACTCAAGAATGCGCGAGACCGCATGGATTCCCGATATTTTGCAGTACACAAAATATGCCAGTAACGCAGCGGTGCCCACACATCCGCCGCAACAGGCGAACCGCCGGACTCCGCCCCAGTCCCTCTGCACAGCCAGGACATACAGCAGCGCAGCAATACACCCCACGCCCAGATTAATCCCATCGTCATAGCGGAAAAACGCCCCCATCAGAGCAGTCAGCCAGAACAAAAGATATCCCCTGCCGTTCTTCCACTCCAGGGCATACAGCATCACGAGCACCACCACCATGCACACGCCCGTTGTCTTAACCGTCCCCATAAGCCCCAGGCTTAGCGGAAACAGGCAGGCAAACAATACGGCATACTCCTTTTGAAACAGCTTTTTCACGATGAGAAATACCACAATCAATCCTAGAAACTCTGGCAGTCTGCCATATGGATTGGAAAGTGCACCATTTGTATCCCCATGTATCAGCGCATATGCTATCGAGGGCAGGGTATCTGAAAGCGCATGCGCCGAAAAATAGTCAATAACAGGCAGCTTCCCATTGCGCACGGAATCCGCCGCAAAGGCAAGATTGCCTATCTCATATATGTGGTCATTATCCACAAACAGGTGCGCATGCTGAAAATAGGTATACGGCAGATACACCGTGGAGCAAAACCCCGACAGCGCACCAATATATCCAACGGTATCAAGCGTCCACTTTCCCCTGCGCAGGAGACATGCCGCACACGCGGAAATGACGGCATACGCAAGACATACACATCGGATAGCAGTCTGAAAACGGCTGACCTGCGCGCCCTTTTCATTCAGCCAAAACAAGCCTTCCAGCAGAATGCACGCCACAAAGGGCAGCCACATCCAGCAGGAAATGATTTTCCATGCCATGGCGCATGCACAGCCTACACTTCTGGATATTCCCATAAGGACTGCCAGCAGTATAGCGAAAACAGTCCCCAGCGCAAGGGCGCTTTTGCGGATTCCCATGCCAGGAACAAGAAGAACCATTGTGACAACACCTGTCAGATAAAAAACATAGAGGAACACAATCCTTTCCGTCGAAAGGATTTCCCTCCTGTCAAACACGCTCATGAACAGCAGCAGCAATTGGTACACAAGCGCCGTAATGACAACCGGATTTTCCTCTGGAATCATGCCTCCCGAACGATAACGCGATATGTATGCCGCTGTGACGGCACACAGAAGCACCGTGTCAATCATCACAAGACCTTTCCTGTATTCGCGCCTGCCGCGCAGAAGCATTGCCAAAAGGCATGAAAAAAAAGCCACGAGCAATGGAGGCACCAAAACATAACAGGCATAAAAATTACGAATTCGTTTTGTAATGGAGACCCCCGCACCCATGGCGCTGCAAAATGTCCTGTCCCATGTGTCAATCCCGGTATTCTCAAAAGGATTTACATAATACAGTAGCATCATCGAAATGACGACTGCAGTCAAAAAAATCCCCTTGTCAAAATATTCCCGCCTCAGTCCCACTCCCTTTTTCATCACAGTCCCTTTTTATCCCTCCGGTTTCCGGTTTTGTATGCAAAAAAGTGTACTTTATTGCAGAAATATCTTTTTTTAAATTAGTGGAAAATGTGTTGAGAAATGTCGCTTTTTATGATATGCTGTTTCATAGAAAAGGGGATATGCAATAAAGTACACTTTACTGCATATCCCCTATCTTCTTTTGTTTTTGCGCCCAGTAGCGGAACGTGGACAACGGTATCCCGCACTCCCTTGCCCCGTCGGTTCCGGTAATCTCGCCGTTTTCCCACCGCCGGCAGACATATTGGAAGTTGTCCGGAAGCGGTCTTGCAGGACGCCCGAACTGCACGCCCCTTGCCTTCGCCGCCGCAATCCCCTCCGCCTGGCGCGTCCTGATATTTGTCCGCTCGTTCTCCGCCACGAAGGAAAGCACCTGTAACACAATGTCACTGAGGAATGTCCCGACCAAGTCCTTCCCCCTGCGTGTATCCAGAAGCGGCATATCCAGCACGACCACGTCAACCCCCTTGTCCTTCGTGAGAATCCTCCACTGGTTCTGAATCTCCTCATAATTGCGCCCAAGCCGGTCAATGCTCTTGATGTAGAGCAGATCGCCCTTTTTCATCTGTCGTACCATCCGCTTGTATGCAGGGCGTTCAAAGTCCTTTCCCGACTGCCGGTCCATATAAATGTTATTCTCCGGGATTGACAGCTCCCTCATGGAAACCATCTGCCTGTCTTCATTCTGCTCACGACTGCTGACGCGCACATAACCATACAAATCCATTCTTCCACAACCTCTCTTTTGTTTTTCTCTATATTTTATCTTTTGTGCCAACACCAAGTTATTGTAACAAATTTTTTAGCTGCATATTTCCTTTCCGCACCCGTGCGCATAAAAAAAACAGGAGACCCTTTATGGTTCCTGCTTTCCTTTCTGTTTTTTATTGTTTCTGAAAAATCATCGCCTGAAACGCCGCCATGTCATCCCCGTTTTTGCAGGAAAACTGCATGTGCGTGCCCCTCACCGGAACAAAGCCTGCACGTTCCAGCGCGCGAACCAGACCGGCATACGTGTTGTCATCCGCATAGCGCTCCACGCTGACCAGACGCCCTTTGTCCCTGACCAGCGCGGCAAGCTCCCCTGCATACGCTTCGTGGCGTTTCGCCAGCTCCTCCACCGGTAATGCGGACGGCTTTGGCTCCTTGCAGAGCGCTTCCCACACAACATTTTCATGCACGGTGCGGCAGGAAAACAAAGTGTCGCATCCCTCCTGCCACGGCGCTTCCGGCGTGAAAAAATGCGCATTGTCCGCCCGAAGGCTCCTGGCAAGCTCCTTTGCTACCAGGACCGCATTCCGGGACAAATCCAGACCTGTGACATTGGAATCCGGATGGCACAGCGCAAGGTAACAGGTCAGAATCCCGTTTCCACAGCCAATGTCAGCAATATCCCCCGCGCAGTACGTGTCATACTGCACCAGGTACTCCAGTACTCTCCTGAAAAACACACGGTCATAAAAAGACGATGCCAGAAGACTCATTTCCAGGCTCTGGTTCAGGTAATCGACAAGCTCCTGCTGGCGGTGGAGATAGCGCGTATTTCCTTTTCCATACACCAGCCGCTCTTCCGACTGGTCAAACAGCTTTGTCAGCTGTTCAATGTGGTTTTCCCCCTCCTTTTGTCCGAACGCCTCAAGCAGCGCCGTGTCCAGCTCGGCGACCCTGCGGATGCCGACCCTGGACAGATACTCTTTTATCTCCAAATCCAATCTACCTCCAATAAAAATTATAGACATCTCTATTATATGGGATACATCCAGGATTAACAAGAATAACTGCCCATGTCCCTTTCTAATTGTTAAAACGTTCCCGGAACCATGACTTTGTCCGTTGATACAGATTGTCATACCACTCAACATGCTCCATCTGCCGTGCATTAATCCTGAAAGAAACAGTCTTAATCCCGCCATATCCATTGATTCCCCGGATTGTCATTTTTCCGGTTCCCTTGAATATGTTTTTGGAATACCCATTCGTTAAAATTTCGTAGTCTGTCCCTTCCCTGAGCGCCTTCTCCGCACCACCTGTTTTCATCGTCACGAAAATCTGCTGTTTTCCTGTATCGGGATTTATCTCTGACAATACAATCTCCTTTCCTGTATAACTCTGCGGCTCTACTTTTACTTTTGCCCTGGAGATATCCACACTGTCCTCTATAATCCGGAAATCCGCGCAGGCAGTGCCTGTATAACAATTTGTGCCTTTTATTGTCGCCCGAATAACATCACCTACACCAGGTGTTCCCTCTATCGGTGTGGTACCATCCTGTTTCGTGTATGCAACTGTGTAATCTGTCCCTTTTTTCAATGCCTTTCCATCAAAATCCCTGATGGTCAGATTCACATTGCCATATTTCTTCGCATTCTTTTTTGTCACATCCGATATAATAATATTGGTCAGTCTGGCAATATCCTGCTGGGTAACCGTAAAGCTGACTGGCGCTGTTGTTCCCTTGAAATTGCCTTTTCCTATTATCTTGAAGGTGGCTGCACCAAGCTTCCTGTTGCCTGAATATGCCATCGTATAGTCTACGCCTTCTACCAGATTCCGGCCGTTAAAAACTGCGCCCAGGTCCGCTGCATCCAGTTTGCTGCCACCTTTCCTATAAGGCGCTTTGATGTCCGTTGTATTGTAGCTCAGCTTCCCTTCCGGATTGTTCCTGATGTCAAACGGTGCAATTCGAAACGTTTTCTTTACCGTTCCAGTGTATTTTCCGATGCCCTTTACAGTCACGGAAGCAGTGCCTGCCTGAACATTTTTGTCATAAGCCACCGTAAAATCGCGGTCCTGCTCCGCTCCTGCAATCTTTACAGCCGGTGTTATCGCACTTCCCGTGTAAGACAAATTCACGGCGCTTTCCAGTGTCACATCCTTCGCCTTTAATGCAATACCTGTAATCTTAAAGGTGACTGTCTTTTCACCGACATAGGTTTCCCCAATGCCTTTGATGACCGCCGTTGCGGCACCTACCTCGGCAGCGTCACAGATAACCTGGTAATCCTGATTGGGCACAAGCGTATTTTGTCCATATTTCACCGTAAATTCAGGTATGATTTTTTCCCCTGTATATTCCTTATTCTGAATGCCTGTCACTTTCACAGCGCTCATAAGTACCTGACTGCTGTTGAGCACCACCATCTGGATTTCCCTGATTCCGGTATATCCGTTCGCATCCACACCCTTGACCGCCACGGTATATGTACCTGGTCCTGTCACCCGTTCTACTTTGACGCCGGTCCAATCCTTAACCGCATCTACGGTAAAATCCTTTTTGTTCAGTTTTTTACCGTTTCTCGTCACAACCGGCGCTGCCGTGACACTCTTTCCTGCCTTTGGCGCCTTGACATAGAGATTGGGGATGACAATATCATCGTCAGCTAAATTCTTTGGAACAATCCTGAAATGCTTTGTGATACTTCCAGAATAGTTTCCCTTGCCCTTGATGATGACCTCCGCATTTTCTGTCGGCTTTGTATTTTTCTTGTATGTCACAGTGTAATCCCTGCCCGGCGCCAGCAGTGTCCTGCCATCATACACGGTCACTTGCGGTTTCAATGCCTTTCCGGTGTAAATGATATCGTCGATATCAAATGCCCACAGGCCTTCTCTTTCCCTCAGCTGGCTCAGTGCCTCTGACAGCCTTGCAGCCGCGTTCTGTATCTCTTCCTGTGTTGCAGCCGCATTTTCTGATACTGCCCTTGCATCTTCGAGCGCCTTTTTGCAGGCATCCCAGCTGTCCTTTGTGTAGTCATTTGGATTCAGGTTTCCGCATTTTCCAATCAGTTCCAGCAGCTGGTCTTTATTGACCGGTGCGGATTCGCCCTTTTTCTGTAATTCTGCCTTTGCCTTTTTCAGTGCGTCCAGCGCCTTTTGCACTTCCTCCTGTGAGGGTACCGGATTTGCCAATACTGCCCTTGCTTCGTCCAGCGCTTTTGCAAACGGAATCCAGCTTTCCTCTGTATATGCATCCTTTTCGAGTGTTCCGCACTCGGCAGTCAGGTTTCTTAATTCCTTCTCTTCGGGTGTATTTGGTTTCAATGCCGTCCGCGCTTCCACAAGCGCTTTATAGGCACTGTTCATTTCCTCCTGTGATGCGTCTGGTTTTTCCCATATATCTTTTGCTTCCTGCAGCGCACCCGCAAAGGCTTTCCAGCTTTCACCTGAATAGCTTTCCTGTTCCAGTGCATCACACGCATCTATCAGGCTCTTGAGGCTGTCCTTTGTTACTGTAAAAGGAAGCAGCCCTTCCTTTGCCTGTTTCAATGTCTCGCATGCCTGCTTCACTGTTTCCGGCGCCGCATTTGCGTCTTCCTTGACTATTTTGGCAGCATCCAGCGCCTCTGTAAAAGTCTTCCATGTCTCCGGTGTATAATCTTCTTCCTTTGCGTCTTTTAAAAACTGCACGCACTCACCGATGAGACTGTCCAGTTCTTCCCTTACATCCGGCTCAGGTGTGCTGACCAGACCACCCAGCGCCGCAGTGCCAAATACACCTGGTGATTCCCAGCCCCGTCCGGATTCGTCATACCAGCTGACCGTTCCGATTCGTTTTCCGCCTTCTGCATCATTAATCTGTAAATCAATACCGATTTTATCTCCCGGTGCAGGTGTAATGTCCGTCCAGCGAAAAGCTGCCTCAACCAGATAGCCATTTTCCGTCACTGCCGTAGCAGACTCGATATTTTCCTCACTGTACTTCGGCCCATTAAAGCTTCGGATGTTCTGATAGCTGATACGATACTGTGTATCGTCCTCCTCATAGGAATCTGTCTTGTGATTATTTTCATCTATAAACACTTCAAACGAATCCTGTTCATGTGCATACTCAGCAGTATCGTCCAGTGCACTGTCCGTCACATCCGCAAGCACATACAGATACTGATCGTCCCACAAGAGCCTTGCGGAAGCGGAAGCCTTCGCGGAATCCTTCCTTACATAGAGCCGCACCTCCTTTGCCGCATCCCACACTGCTTCCTTTTCACCATCCACCGTAATGAGACCATTGCCGACTCTGCCAATGGACATATAGGGCTTGGTGACTGCCGAAGCATAGTATTTACTGCTTGTTTCCTGGTTCATGGTCATGTCATTAAAGGCATGTTTCTTCCCATTATCCGAAACGACCACATCCATGCGAAAATCTGCCGCCGGCACAAGCTCTCGTGGAACCGTAAGCTCCGCCACATAGCCGCCCTCCCGCTCCTGACTGTCTGCCCTTGTCTTTACGACAGATGTGACTGACGCAGACTTGTCCCAGTCTATATACAGTCTGACTGCATCGTTTGCGTCATCCGTCGTATCAGAGACAGTCACCTGCACTTTTAATTCTGTATCCGTCCAGACAGGAACAAACTGCGCATCAATACCCTGAATTTCATAAATTTTTCCGTTTTCATACGGATTGTCCCCTGATGCCTGCAGCACTGTGACACTGCGGATGTACGGCTCTAACTTTTCAGCATTTACAAACGCATAGAAGGAAGGCTTTGCCTTATAATCGTCATCAAAAAGCAATGGAACCTGTCTCTTGCTTCCGTCCGCTCCGCCCCCGACGTCGCTGCCCTCCTGGAGCCATGAATTTCCGTCTATCACACCCCATATCGTTATTCCGTTGACATCAATGCCGTCCATCGCGTCAACCTCACACATGACATCATAGATTTCCTTATACCGGTATGCCTGCTTTGTATATTCATTCTGGAGCGTGTCATCGGTTCCGTCAAAATCATCGCTTGCCTTGAGGTCAAGCTCTGTAAGCTGTACCTTGCCGACAATCTTTCCATACCTTACCGCCGCATCCCGGAGCTGACTGGCTGTCGGGGAAGAAACCGTATGGTGCGACTGCATTCCCATCGCGGATATCCTTGTCGGAAGCTCTTCATCCTCTTCATGGGATTTTACTTCCTTTAACAGCTTTTCAATGCCAGGCACTTTCTTTTTCACGCACTCATTGTAATCATTATAATAAAGCTCGATGTCTGACGGGGCATAGTAGTTGGCATAGCGGAATGCATTGACAATAAAATCCTCGCTCTTGTATACCCGCCACCAGCTTGATTTCTCGTTTTCATTTCTGTACGTGCCCGTGTCATCGCTGACTGCCTCATTTACGACGTCCCATCCGTAAAACATTCCTTTGTAAGGACTGCTTTCTCCTGTAAAATGCTCAAGAACCGTCTTAATGTACCACTCCTGGCGTGCGTCCATGACATCAGGGGCAGCATCGGGTTTGTTAATGTCCCAGTCTTCACGGAAAAACCATTCCGGTGCCTGTGAATGCCATACCAGGACGTGTCCCCTGACTTTGATGACGTTGTCCGGATGCCCTGTATTCCATTCCTTGAGCGCATCCAGTATCTTTTCTGCCCTGCTGTAGTCAAGTGTCGGAACCTTATAGTCTTTCATCTCCGTGCCGTCTGCACGCGTCCATGTAATCGTCTCAAATCCCGGAGCCGAGTTATTGCTGTCATGGTAGTCAAACAGGGCGTCCATCTTCAGCTCATTCTCAAACGTAACGGCATTGAAATGTTTCTGTACCAAGTCCATCAGCGGTTTATCCGCCAAATCCGATACCGTAAGTAATGCACCCGTGTAGGCGTCCGAACCGATTCCATCTTCACCGGAAACCGTATCCTTCAGATCCGGGATATCCCACTCAATCTCCTTGACAGGTTTCTTGACTTCATGGATGGTCACACCAGTGACATAATATCTTCCTTTAACACAATCGCCGTTTCCATAGTTTGTCCCCTGTTCCAGAATCCTGATGACAAGCTCTTCTGCCTCCCCCTCAAATTTGGGGTTGAAGCTTCCCTCGAATTTTACCCACTCTCCTGCCGGAATCTTCTTGACGCATCCACTGTCCAGTATCCCTGAATCATGGAAATCCCAATAAGTAGGTGTGCCATCAACCCTCACATATGGCAAAAAGCTGACTTCCCTCTGTTCAGGAGGCGCATCCTTGTAGTCATCAGCATCCAGCATGGCATAGAAAGAATACTCATAAGACTTGCCTGATTGAATCACTGCTGTCATATCCTGTGCAAAGCAATCATGACTGCTTGTCCTGTTTTCAATCACACCGTATGAAGTAACCTCGTCAAAGACTGCCTCGTCCGCTTTCGCTGCTTTTATGTCTGCACTCCCCTTTGACGCCCCCCATACAGATAAATCAGACTCTGCAAAATACGGATTCTTTACCAGATTATCGCCGTACTCGATATCTCCCTTGTCAATGGCTGCCACACGCAGGTCGTCAATGCAGAAGGAAAGGCCGTCCGAACCCAAAAACTCAATCTTTACCTGTTCATGCTTATCATGTGCCGGTATCCGAAACGTTCCGCTTATCTGCTTCCACTGATTTGATTCAAGTATCGCCTCGCTGTCCGGATTTACTTCAGCCATTCTTGAGGAAGCCCAGTCTTCACTGGCACTGGTAACCTGGAACCGGACCTCCCCACTCTCTGTCCCCTCCGACAGCCTGGCAAAATAGGTATATTCATATGTTACCTCCGGCTTTATGATTCCCGCAATATTGGTATGGCAAATCTGTGTCCCGCTTTTTTTGTCCGCATCCGGACTTACCGCCAGATAATAATCACCACATTCCTCTGACGGCCTGCCGCTTTCGCCATAACTCTCACGTGCAATGTTTGTCTTTCCCCATGATAAGTCATTCCACCAGTCAAGCTTTCCGTCACTGAGGTTCTCAAAGCTTGGATTATAGTCTTTCAGGATACTGTCCCGAATCTGCCGGTCACTCTCCAATGCGATGCATTCTTCTTCCGTTTCATCCTCTGCTGCCGTTTCTGTCTCTTCCCCTGTTGCCGTTTCCGTCTCTTCTGTCATTTCTTCGCTGACGCTGCTTTCTTCTGTTGTGCTCTCCCCGCCTGTACGTTCTTCGCCTGTGTCCTCCTCGCTTGCACGCTCCTGCGTTGTATTTTCCGGACCGCTTTCCTCCGTTGTCCTTTCTTCGGCTGTGCTTTCCTCAGCAGTGTGTTCTTCCGCACTGTCCTTGCCCATATCCATGTCCGTCTCCGGTTTTGACCCTTCTTCTGCGTTTTCCTCAGAAACATCCGACTTACCTTCCTCCGAAAGTTCTGTTTTCCCGGAAATCTCAGAAGCATTTGCTGTCACCGGATTCACACTTCCCACAAGCAGCACGCCTGAAAGAATCAACGCCATGATTCTTTTGTTCTTGTTCCTTAGCATACAAACCTCCTTGACCTTACAACAGGTATACCAATTAATAATTTACCTTTACATTTTAAAGAAAAATGCACCTTTCTGTAACCTGTCAAACTAAAGGTTATGCCTATCATTTTTATGGAAAAACCGGGAAACAGACCATCTTTCTTCCTACACAAAAAAGTCATGCCCGGCATCATACAGCGATGACACCTGGCATGACTTTTTATTCATTTATTCCAATCCGTCCAGCGTTCTTTGGACTGCGCCTGTCCCTGCTATCAGTTCCTGAAAATATCCGCAGACTTTTTCTGCAAGACCCGCTTCATAGAGGTTCACACCGAATATCTGCGCATTTTCCATAACCGGCTTCAGCACAGCCTCCACGTCCCTGTCTCCAAGCCGGATTTTCTGCATCTGCGGACACAGCGTCTCCAGCATCGGGTCCGGGCTTAACGCAAACGGCGCCCCCTTATCGTCCACTGCCATCAGATAGCGCAGCCACCCGGCATACACAAGCGGTATCACCTGCAAATCTTCTACCTTCAGACCTTCATCCGCCCCATATGCCCTGATGGTTTCCCCGAAACGGATTGGCAGTTTCTGCGAGGTATCCGTCGCGATTCTCTGCGGCGTGTCCGGCAGAAACGGATTGGGCAGCCGAACCTTTAACACCGTGTCAAGAAACGCCTTCGGGTCAAGTATTTCCGGATTGACTACGACAGGAAGCCCTTCCTGATATCCTACCCGCTCCACCAGCCGGACAAGCGCCTCGTCCTTCATCTCATCGGCAATTTTCCGGTACCCGAGCAGACAGCCAAAAACCGCAAGGCAGGTATGCAGGGGATTCAGGCAAGTGCATACTTTCATTTTCTCAACCTTGTCCACTGTTTCACGTTCCGTAAACAGGACTCCGCCATCCTCCAGACGAGGCCTTCCATTTGGAAAGCTGTCCTCAATCACAAGGTATCCTGTCTCCTCCGCGTTGACAAAGGGCGCCGCATACGTATTTCGCGACGTGACGGCAGCGCCGCATTCCTCCACGCCGTCCTTCTCCAGAATATCTCTCACGGCATCATCCGGTCTGGGCGTAATCTTGTCAATCATGCTCCATGGAAAGGTAACCTTTCCGGAATCAATATATTCCGGAAATCCCGCATCTGCCTTTTTGTTTTCCGCCCATGCCTTCGCGAAGGCCAGGACAGCCGCGTGCAGCCTGTCCCCATTGTGGGCGCAGTTGTCTGTGCTGACCATTGCAGCCGGTTTTTCGCCTGCACAAAACCGCGCATGGAGCAGCGCTGCCACCTTTCCCATATAGCTTGCAGGTTTTTCCGGGCCATTGGCAAAATCAGCCATCACCTCCGGCAGATATTCCCCTTTTGCGTCCGTCAGGCAGTATCCCTTTTCCGTAATCGTAAAAGTAATCATCTGTAAGGAATCCTTTGTAAAAATCTCCTTTAATCTTGTGTATGCTGCGGGGTTGCCCGAATCCAGCGGCAATGCCTCCGCAACACTTCCGATTACCTCCTTGTCAACCGTTCCGTCCGCCTTTAACGTCACGGCAATTCCCAGATTGTCATGCGTCGCATAGACCCGATCTATGATTTCATAGTCAAATCCCTCCGCAACGATAATCCCCCTGTCAAGCCTGCCATCGTTCAGCATTCTCTGCGCAATGGCCGCATGAAACGCACGGAATAAGTTTCCGGCTCCAAAATGAACCCAGAGCGGGTTCTCCTGTGTGGCTTTTTTCATCTGTACAATGTCATATTGTGGAAGCCGGTATCCCTTTGCCTCCCACTGGTTCCTGTCCGCAATTCCCTGCAAATCTATTTTCATATTCCGCACCTCATTCATTGGGTTTTATTGCCGTTTTCCATCTTCCGATTTTCGGATTGCCTCCCACAGGCCATTCAGGTATGCAGCGCCGAGCGCGCGGTCATAAAGCCCATATCCAGGCATTGCCGTCTCCCCCCATATCATGCGTCCGTGGTCTGGCCTGACAGGTCCGTTAAATCCTGTCTCGTACAGCGCCTTCATAATCTCGTACATGTCAAAATCGCCGTCCTCTGACAAATGTGCCGCCTCCTCGAAATCCGTCGGTGAGCGGAACTTTAAATTGCGCACATGCGCAAAATGGATTCTGCCTTTCAGCGCGCGTATCATATCCGGCAAATCATTTTCCCTGTTTGTGCCATATGAGCCGGAACAGAACGTGACCCCGTTATGCGGATTGTCAACCATCTTCATCATGCGCAGGATATTCTTCTTGTTGATGATAATGCGCGGAAGCCCAAACACGCTCCATGCAGGGTCGTCCGGATGGATTGCCATGTTGATGTCATACCTGTCGCATACCGGCATGATTTTTTCCAGAAAATACTTCAGGTTGTCGAATAATTTTTCATCATCCACTTCCCTGTACAGTTCAAACAGTTCCCTTACCTGTGCCATTCTCTCCGGCTCCCATCCGGGCATGATGCTTCCATTGGCATCACCAGATATGGATGCAAACATTTTTTCAGGCTCCAGTGCATCAACCGCTTCCTGCGTGTAGGCAAGCACGGTGGAGCCGTCCGTCCGCTTTCTGGCAAGCTCCGTCCTTGTCCAGTCAAAAACAGGCATAAAGTTATAGCACACCAGATGAATCCCTTCTTTTCCCAGATTCTCCAGGGTCTCTATGTAATTTGCAATATATGTTTCCCGCTCAGGCAGTCCTGCCTTGATTGCCTCGTGTACATTCACACTCTCGATTCCGGCAATGTGCAGGCCGGATGCTTCCACCTCGCCGGCGAGCCGGCGGATTTTCTCCCGCTCCCACACTTCGCCTGCCTTCGCGCCATACAATGTCGTAATCACGCCTGTCACGCCGGGTATCTGCCGAATCTGGCCTAACGTAACCGTATCAAACGCTGAACCATACCATCTCAATGTCATTTCCATCTTCTGATTCTCCTCATAAAATATTACTGCCAGATTCTGTAATTTCCGCTAAGCGCCAGAAACGCAAAGAAATACAGGCAATTGTCATAATATCTTCTGTCCCCTGTGCGCATGGGCAGTTTCCAGAACCGTTCCACCCACTCCCTGCTGCTGTCTGTGCGTGCCGCGAGTACCGACGCTGCTGTCGCTGCCAGAATGGCTGTCGGATGAAGTGCGTGTTCCCCCGCTATCCTTCCATCCACCTCATAGATATGGTATGTATTCCTGCGGCAGTCCTCAAGCAGAAACTCCTGTATTGCCTGTGCCGCATGGCACTGCCCCTCGTCTTTTCCAAACCACTCGTAGTCGAGCCCGATGTTTGCCACCGTGCGGTAGGAGTCACTGTAAAACCAGTCGTGCCGCTCATCCGTCCATGGCAGCCTCCTGTGCATCGGGCTTCCGTCAAACTCAGCATATTCTGCCGAGAAACCGGTTTTGGCATGGCACGCATTCTTAAGATATCTGCGGCTCTCAAGCGCTGCCCTGTCCCAGAATGAACGGTCCTCCTCGTAAGCCCACAGTGCAAAAAGCTCATAAAAATGTGGCAGGTGATAGGACGGGTCTGTAAAGTCACTGCCAGGGACAAATAAAATCTGATGGTTGTCCCTGTTCCACATCGGGACGCCTGCCCTGCCGTTTTCCCCTTTGTGCAGACATGCCCGCAAAATCTCCTTTGCCTCATGGGAATAATTGAAAATTCCGTCCCTGTCCCCCCATCTGTGCGCCGCAAAAAACAGCGCCATTGCAAAAAATTCCTCGCCGTCCGGCGCAGGACCGTCTGCATTCTTCGTCCCGTCCGTCGCGCACGACCATGCAAAATAGCCTTCATTTTCTCCATCCTGCATCCACATATAAGTCTTTGCCCATTTCCATAGCCGGTCAAACTCCTCGTGCATGTCCAGCTGCACACAAATCATCATTCCATACGACATTCCTTCCGTGCGTGCATCATTGTTCCCAGTATCCATAATATACGCCATGTCATCCCCTGCAGGATAATAGACACGCACATCCTCCGCCCCATAAAAGAACGCATCACGAATTTCCACAAGCCGCTTTTCAACCTGCCCCGGCTCAATGCCAATTTCCACAAATACATTGCGGTACTGTCTCTCCATACCAGCTTCCCTCCATACTACTATATCGTATCAATTCAGTCTTTTTTCCTGCACGCTTCCTATCCTTCTGCCGAAAACTCCCATGTGTATACTTCGTATCCCTCTCCCATGAATACAAAATAGAGGTCATGAATGCCGTCCGGACATTTCCGCACTGCTGCCGAACAGACTGTAAGGATGTCCGTACTTGCAGGAAGCAGTTCCACAAGGCACATTTCTTCCCCGCTCAGGCTGTCCAGAAATACCCTGACACAGCCTGATTTGCTCCCGCGCACAGACACCTCCAGCGTCCTTGCCTTTCTGTCTCCGAAGTCGACATTGCTGACTTCAATCCAGCATCCGTCTGATATCCCCGTAACAATCATATCGCCGGAACCGCAGCGCAGTGCGCACTCCCCATACTGTGTCGTCATGATTCCGCCCATCGCAGTCATTGTGACCGCCTTGTTGGTACGGTATGGGTCAAACGCCTTAATCGGCGGCACGCCTTCCCTTGTTGCCTGTATTTTTCCAATGCTTCCGTTTTCATCAATCTGTACGGCATCAATTCCCGTACACCTGTAATTTTGCAGCACACCCATCCTCTCCTCGAGAATCCTTGTGTGATAGGACATATACCACCTGCCATGAAAACGGAACATGCAATGATGGTTATTTCCCTCCAGGCCGAAAAAAAAGTCAGGGTTTTTTAAGACGGAACCAGTCAGCGTGAATGGTCCCATCGGGTGGTCGCCTGTCATGACCATAATCTCTCCCCTGCCAAATCCAAGCTCCGCCTCCTTCTCCTCCGGTACGGAAAAGTTGGAGCAGTAGGAATAGTAATACCTGCCGTTTATCTTATTGATACCGGAATCCTCATACAGATAGGGTACGTCGGCAATCACAGCCGGCTCCCCCTGAATACTTATCATATCCCTGCCAAGCCTTGCCACCCTTGCCGTCCCTGGGTTTGCAGCCTTGCCGGGATCCGGGATTCCCCCTCCGAAATAAATATACGCCTCACCGTCGTCATCCACCAGTACCGCCGGATCAAAAAGCCATGTGACCGCGCCGCAGGTTGGTGTCTGTCTGGAAATCAGCGGTTTTTGAAGAACATCCACAAAAGGTCCGACAGGGCTGTCCCCCTCCAGCACCGCAATCCCGTCCCCGCCGTTTGCAAAGTACAGGAAAAACTTCATTTTTCCGTCAATCTCTTTGCAAACAGCCGCCGGCGCCCATGAATTCCTGCTCCACCGCGCTGCGCCCTTGCTGCCCGCCGCATACACCGTTCCATGGTCTGTCCAGTTTACCAGATCCTCGGAGGATATGACACTGATGGTATCAATCTGGGAATATACATTTTCGGTGATTTGTCCGTTTTCATTTCGGATGAATGTGTCCCCTGTCATATATAGATAAACCCTGTCCCCATATACAAGCGCATACGGATCTGCCCCGAACCGCTGTGTCATGACCGGGTTGTGTTCCCCCTGCCTTTTATAGCCTGTCTTTAATGTAAAATGATGCATTTTCCTATTCCCTCCAATGTATTCTGCCTTCCCGTGGAAGCATCCCGATATATCCATATTTTTGTCCGTATGCTTCCTGCCTGACCACAATGCGCTCCAATACGACCCCTGCGTCACAGGCATATATTGCAATATTGTTTTCCCCTGCCTTTACCTCCGCCCTCCATATTGCTGTATGGATATTGTCAAGTACACCCTTTGCCCACTCCGCACAGTTCCTGTCACCGCCCCTGTAACCATCTGACACAGTATGGACGATTTGCACCGGCCCGTCGTTTATCCGGATTCCCATCCTAAGCTGGTTTCTGGTGTCCACAGGATTGGACGGGGCTGTCAGGATTTCAAACACGCAGGTTCCTTCCGTATCGGCTCCAAAACCATAGCTGATAAAAGGCGCATCCCTTAACGGCATATACGAAACCGTCTGCGGAAATGCCTTTGCCCCTGCAACGTACTTTCCATATGGTTTCAGGATTTGGTACTCTTTTGACTTGTATTTGTAATCACATGCCTCGATAGCCAGCATTCCAGGCGCCCCCTTGCACCTTGCGGCATGAATTTCCACATTGACATGGGAAAACGTTGTCCGGATACATAAATCCGCCACCAGCTCCCTTTCCTGTCCTGCAGGCATCAGCGTTCTGTCAATCCATACTTCCAGCTCCCTGTGCAGTTCCACCCTGCCCTCTTTCTCAGCAGCAATAATCCACGGCGCGTTACTCTCCACCCAATAAGGAAACGGTTCTGTCGATCCGTTATCAATTTCAACCACGATCCGGTCTGTTCCCATATCCAGCGGTTCCCGCGCTATCAGGGTCTTTCGTGTCCAGTCGCCGCCCATGCTGTACTGTTCGTCATGCTTCAGCGCCACAATCATGCGCGGACGGTTCGCCGGTTCGACATAATGGTAAACCGGATAAAGGCACTCCTCGTCATTCCAGTGGACAAAACCTGCATGCTCGGACAGCATCATGCCGTCCCATTTTCCGTCTGCAATACGGTGGTATTCTTCCTGCAGCTTCCTGTCTTTTTGTACACATGCGCGCATTTTATCCGCGTACGTGTTTGCAATCAGCCTTCCCTGCGCGGCATAGTACTTATTTTTTCCGGCATACAGCATCAGCTTTAACTGGTTCATGGACGCAGCTGCCGGATAGGAAACCAGTTCAAAAAATGACGCGTATGTCATTTTATCCGGCATGCTTTCTTTTATTTCCTCTATAATCCCCAGGATCTCCTGCGCCTTGCAAAGCGCCCAGTCCGCCTCGCCATAATTCACCGGATGATAGGTATCCGGCTGCAGCGCTTCCGGTCTGCGGATACTGTTGAGTCTGGTATAGCCATCAACAACCTGATAAACCTTATCGAGCATCTCGCCTGAAAATCCTGAACCAAACTGTGCCGTAAGCCATTTTTTTGTATACTCGTCCGTCTTATTGGGTGCACCTGTTCCCCACCTGTCAAAATCATATGCGAGGTCAAGAAAATACGAAAGCGGCAGCTCCTGCGGTTTCAGGTCTCCCACATTCACTATCCAGATTTCGCGCACGCCGAAGTCATATGCCTGTGTCATCTGCTCCCAGACCTTGGATAAATGCGTGCTGTTCACCCACTCATAGGACACAGGGTCACCATGATAGTCAAAGTGGTAATACATACCCCATCCACCCTTACGCTCCCTGTCCTTTTCCTCAGGAAGCCTCCGCATGTTGCCAAAATTGTCCTCACAGAGCATCAGCGTGACGCCGTCAAGTTCTTTCCAGTCCTTTAATCCTTCCGTCTTATCGTCTCCGTAAAAATATGCTTCTACTTCTTTATATAACGCCAGCATTCTCGGAACCTGATCCAGATTGTTATCAACACACTCCCGAATCAGCTGGTTTTGCGTGGAAATTACTTCCTTCAGATAGTCAATGTTTTCCTTTAATGTCGCGGCATGTCCTAAAATCTCACTGTCCCTCTCGCCGCGCATCCCCATTGTAATTATGTTTTCAAGTCTGCCGTTACGCCTTAAGCCATCCCGCCAGTACCGGGTCAGTCCTTTTTTGTTGCGGTCAAAATTCCACTCTGTCCCATATGGGGAACCCTCCCCCTTGACCAAATCCCACTCCTCGCTGTGGCGCAGGCAGGGCTCATGATGGGAATTGCTCATGACGATGCCGTATTCATCCGCCAGAAGCGCGTTCGCCATCCCCGGCCCGTCCAGACTAAAGGAGGATGTCCACATCGCAGGCCACAGATAATTTCCCTTCAGCCGCAGCAGCAGTTCAAATACCTTGTCATACATTTCAGCCGTAAAGCCGCCAAAGTGGCGGAACGTCCAGCTGCCAAAGGAGGGCCACTCATCATTGATGAAAAATCCCCTGTATTTTACCGACGGCTCTTTCGACACAGTGTTGACCGCCTGCGTCAGTATGACGGTATCCCGTTTTACAGGCAGGACATCCGCAAAGTATACCCATGGCGATACCCCCAGAAGCTCCGACAGATGAAACAGTCCATAAATCGTCCCGCGTTTGTCACTCCCTGCAATCACCAGCGTGCGATGCGCCTCCGTTTCCTTCCTTTCAATGATGCCGAAATGGTAGACCTCACGTTTTCCACGCACCCTCGACAAATTAAGGCGTCCTTCCTCTGCCAGCGTGTCCAGCGTGGTATTGTGTCCGATGGTTCCTGCAATGATGCAGTCACAGACTTCCTGTTCCCCTGGTGTGCCT
>Ga0137307_100667_pt2 | contig 30210 bp, 23 predicted proteins | sample NAcewD2O_March_2_FD_97180 | JGI IMG/M metagenome (GOLD analysis project Ga0137307, IMG submission 97180) | Mouse cecal microbial communities from Vienna, Austria - N-Acetylglucosamine amended D2O_March | ecosystem: Host-associated > Mammals > Digestive system > Large intestine > Cecum | place... | reverse complement strand
ATAGCTCGCCAAATCCTCTGTCGGTCCAAACTGCATCGGGTTGACAAAAATGCTCACAACAACCCTGTCATTGTTCATTCTTGCAGCCTGTATCAGACTTGCATGCCCCTCGTGGAGATATCCCATCGTGGGCACAAACCCCACTGTCAGCCCAGACCGTTTCCACTCTTTTACCTGATTTCTCACTGCGTAGACTGTCGATTCTATTTTCATATGAATAACTATGCTCCTTTCTCAGCGTGAAACTTAGTACTTCTCCGCGAAGCAGCCTCTGCTGCGAGTGGCTAGAAGTACTTTTCACGCTATACTCCATTTTATTTGATATATTCCTGATTCAGTGTTTCCATCACGCCCTCGTCGATCCTGTATGTATGCTCCGCGGCAGGAAAGACACCGCTTTTCACCTCTGAAATATAGTCCGCAAACGCCTTTTTCATAAAGCTCCCGGTATCTGCAAACGTCTTGACAAACTTGGGTCTGATGTCCTCGAACATCCCAAGCATATCCTGATAAACAAGCACCTGTCCGTCACACGCCGCCCCTGCACCGATGCCGATTGTGGGGATGGATAGCGTCCTGGTAATCAGTTCCGCAAGCGGCGCCGGAATTCCCTCAAGCACCACCATGGACGCGCCTGCCCGCTCGACTGCCTTTGCGTCCTCCACAATCTGCCTTGCCGCATCCGTGGTCTTTCCCTGCACCTTGAACCCGCCAAACGCATTGATGGACTGTGGCGTCAGTCCCAGGTGCGCACAGACAGGTATCGAGGCTTTCACAATCGCCTCAATCTGCGGGCAGACGGATGCACCGCCCTCAAGCTTCACCATGTTGGCGCGCCCCTCCTTCATCAGCCTGCCCGCGTTGCGCACGGCATCCTCCACGGAAACCTGATACGACATAAATGGCATATCACAGACAATCAGGGCATTTTTCGCCCCCCTTGCCACCGCTGCCGAATGGTGTATCATATCCTCCATGGTGACAGACAGGGTGTCCTCATAGCCTAGAATGGTCATACCAAGCGAATCGCCAATCAAAAGCGTGTTGATGCCTGCCTCGTCCATCAGCCTTGCCATGGAATAGTCATAGCAGGTCAGCATCGTAATCCTGTCACCGTTTTGTTTCTGCTCCTGTACGGTTGCAACTGTGTTCTTTCCCATCATCATACATCCTCCTTGTCTTTCAATTCCTCACCCATGACCTGGTAATCCCTCTCCGGATTCTTTTTCTTTGCCAGCGCCAGTGCCTTGCCGGAAAGGAGACGGTAAATTTCCCTGTTCTTTGCCGTCAGCGTTTCCAGATGCGTGCAGACCGTCTGCACGTCACCCCGCTCAACCGGGCCTGTCAATACTTCCTCCGGCATATGGTTTTCGAGATGCGCCACGTTGCGCTGCATAAACGGCACAAGCGCATCCAGCGCTTCCTTCCTTGAAAAACCGCAGTTTTGCAGCTCCTCCGCCGCCGTCTGGGCAAGCCCCAGCACCAGATTGCTCGCCATCACTGCCGCCGCGTGATATCTTGCCTTATCCTGCGGGCGCAGATAAATCACCTGGTTGCCGCATGCGCGAAATATGGCATCTATCTCGTCTGCCTGTCTCTGAGCACGGCCTTTTGCGCCGTTTTCTATTGTAAATAATGTCTTGGATAGCTCCTTGTACGAATCGAGCCTGCTGCTCACTGCAAGAAGCGGGTGGATAGAGTAGCCCCTGCACCGGTAGCGCGGCGCGGAACTGTCCGAAAAGATTTCTGATGATAAAACACCACTGCAATGACAGACAATTCTGTCATAAATATTTGCAGCCTTTAACTGCTCCCAGACCTGCCCTATGACATCATCGGGGGTTGTTATGAATATCACTTTACTATCCCGTATCAGGTCATCAATTGTCGCATAAAAACCTGTACCGGTAAAGTCTGCCGCCTCGTGGGCGGACTTTGGATTTCTGCTGTAATACCCGGACACTCGGATACTGTGCCCGGTAAAATATCTGCCGAGGGAAAAACCGACTTTTCCCGCACCAATAAATCCCACTGCCATACACATCCCTCCTTATCTCATGCCGCATAAAATGCATTCATTATAAGGGATAATAAAGTCTCATTCTACCCGCTGGTAAATATAAGCTTTGCTGCCGTGTATGATGTTTTCATCAATTTTTTGTAATCAATCAGGTATAGCTTCATACTGGAAAATCTTTTTCGTTCGAATACCATCCGTGTCTAAATATAGCACATAAATATACATCCTACAACCATTTTATCTACAAAATTAAAATTTTAAGAACTGTAGCGATAGGTTTTCTCAAATATCTGTTTTTTGACGATATACACATCGGTCTTATCCTCCGGGGAATAACAGATATAATCCCCCACATCGCCGTACATATACTTCTCGTAATTCCACCTGGAAAAAACCTTTGCCGGAATTTCGAGCTGTTTTGCATATATGTATGACTCCTCCCTGCGCACGCACTGTCTCGCATACGGCAGAAGCTCATATTTTTTGGACAATGCCGTGTCCACCACGGACGGCGCATAGTCAAATTCCTGGTAAAAGGGCGCGTCCTTTGGCAGATATTTCTGCTCAAACTTATCGCGCTGAATCGGATAGACCTCGCCCATAAGCCCTATCATCACATAGATATCCTCCGATGCCGTCACCGCCACATCCCCCTCGTAAGTACGAATCTTACACTCTGTCCATGGTTCCAGAAAATCCAGTGTTTTCGCGTAGCCATACACGCCGGGAAGCTTCCTGTACAGTGCAAACGTTTCCGGATTTCTGACACCCTCACTGGCAACGATTACCTCACAGCTGTCGTAGTATGCTTCCGCCCTGGAAAAAATATAGGTATCAATTCCCATACTCGCATACTTTTCGTTATACTTTCCCATGCTGATAAATCCGCCCGCCTTGTCCAGATGGCCGCCGCCGCTTCCGATATCCTTCACAAGAAACCCTGCCATATCGTTTGCAGCCACCTCCGGGCTGCAGCTTCTCACCGACAGCTTATATCCCTCCGGCAGTTCATTAAAAATAATGCACACATCAATGCTGTCAACCTGCAGCACGAAGTCACCGACCAGTCCGAGGATATTGGGGTCGCATGGTTTTGCCTTGATGATTGAAAGCCGCTTCTTTTCATTATAATTGTACCGCAGCATCGCCATGCCCGCCGTCTCAAACTCCTCAAGCGTAAAATTCGCGTGGGTCACACGGTTTAAAAGCTGCTCGTCAATCCGCAAAAAATCAAGCATGTCGCGCTCAAGCGGATGCCTTACCTCGGAAAGCTCGTTGCTGTCCATAAAAAGTCCATAATATAGCGCTGTGGAAACCGCGATGTCCCTGTTGACATCATATCCCTCCGCCTTTAAAAGGTCATAACAGATGGTGGAGCAGCTCACGATGTTGCTGCGAATCTCGCACATCTCATCGGACTCGCGCCCCGTATTATGATGGTCTATCATCGCGACACTGGAGGCATCCAGATGCTGGACATTTCCTTCCCCATACTGGCAGTCCACGGTCAGCAGCAGCTCCGGAGTCCCGACAGGCACATCCAGCTCATTGAGATACTCCGCCGGAATATGAAGCCTGTCAATCAGCATACAGATATTACTCTTTGTAATCCTGGAAAACCCGCCATAAACCAGGCGCACCTTCTTCCCCTGTGACTGAAAATACTTGTAGAGCGCATACCCTGACCCAACTGCATCCGCATCCGGGTTGTCATGCATCTGAATCACGATTTCATCATATTTTGACAAATTTTTTAATCTCATTGAAATCTCCATTCTTTCTTTTTCTGTTTTTTATACACCATATTGGAATACCCGCCTTCATCCCGCATTCATCTTGAAAGCGCTGAACGGTCTGTCAGCCGTGCGAGCGCATCCACGTCGACGGTCACTGCGGGTCTGATTCCAAAGCCTTCCACGCCCACTGTCTGGACAGTCACCATCTCCCCTGTGACACCGTTCGACACGATATGGCACTGGCTGACACTACCGTCCACCGGCTCACGCAGCCACCAGAAATAATTGTCCGTCCCCAAATCAAGCGAATACGCACCGTACCAATGCGTTTCATCCTCACGGACTGCCGCCTCGGTCGGCTTCGCCAGAATGCTGACATCCGCCTCACGCAGCCATTCCAGTTCTTCCATATCCAGCAGAAAAACCTTGTCATCTGTCACCTGTGCGCTGTCTTTGGAAAGCACATTTCCCTTGCTTCTTACCTGTGTCGTGACGATGGCGTCCTGCTCCTCCTGCGTAAACCCACACAGAAATCCTGCCTCATGCTCGTATCCGTTCTTCATATCGGACATCACCTTTCCTGACGGCACAGCGCCCTCATAGCTTACAACCTGTTCGTCAGAATTAAGCCATGTGCGGATGCAGGAGCTGTCCCATGTATTATTGCCGCGCACCTTCGCCTCGACAGCCTTGTCCGCAAAATCATCATCTGTGTACTTCCAGTAATCCACACCCGCATCCCTGTTAAAACGTTCGCTCTGCGCCGCATCATACGCCTTCATCGTGACAATCTGCTCCGTGATGAGGACAGCCTGCGATTCATCCTCCGAGAGATGAATCACCTGCCAACTGACAGGTTCCCCATTATACGTCCCGAGCGTCACCGCACTCCCGAGCTGTATCACAATCCGCTCCTCTGCATCCTCCTGCATGTCATGCATTCCATTTATGTAATAGATCACTGCCGCCACAAACACCACAAAAATACAGATAGCGGCGATGGGAAGCCTTCCTTGGAACCGCCTTTTTTTCTGCGTGTTCTTTTTCACCGGAGCCGCCGGCGCATCTGCACTGCCCATATCCAATCTCCGCGTGATGTTTTTCTCCGGCTCTCCCTGCATATCATTTACGCACTTGAGGATTTTCCGGATGCCTTCCTCCGGGTTCTGGTTCACCCACTGGTTGGTCAGCAGAAAGTACTCCATCGACTTTGTGAGTTCCACTTCCTCAAGCTTGTACACCATAATCGGAATCCCGCTGCTTGCCGCGTGCTCCACCTCCCGCAGCACATGCGGCGAACGGTTCGCGGCGTTTGACATTAACAAGACAATGATGTCAGAGCGCTCAATCCCAAGTATCAGCTCCTCCGCATACTCCTTTCCAGACCGAATATCCCGCGGTGCAATAAAACACTGGTGCCCTCCGTTTTCCAGCAGTTCGCATATGTTCTGTGCACGCGCCGCGTCACTGGAAGAGTGCGATATAAATACATACATAATTCCTGCCTTTCCTCCGCAGACCATTACGTAATGCCTATATAAACAAAATATATAGAAAATTCTGCGAAATATATAAGCAACCTTAAACAGATACTAATATTCTACAAGTTTCTGCATGTTTTGTCTATAAAATTCGTCTATGCCTGACTCAAATTAGTTTATTTTTCTTCCAGTTCCCTGTCCTGTACCAGAAATACGATATCAGGTAGTTTACCCCCCATCCCATGGGCACTGCATACCATATCATTGCAATCCCCCATATGGGTGAACACAGCTGTGCCACGGTGACGCGGATTGTGAGGTTCACGAGATTTGCAATCATATAGACCTTAATGTCGCCCGCACCTCTTAAAATGCCGTCCGTTATCGCCTTAAAGCCCAGAAACGAGAAGAAAAATCCAATAAACCGGAAATATGCCGTTCCTGTCTCAAACGCCACTGCCGACTCCCCCTGTTCAACAAAAGCCGACAAAATGGGGGCATAAAACAACTGTGACACCACAGCAATCGCAACGCCAAACGCAATGATAATGCCATACGCCGCATGATACCCCTGCCGCACGCGCTCTGCCTTCCCTGCCCCGAGATTCTGCGCCGTGAACGTGGACATTGCGTTGCCTGTGGCAATCATCGGCACGATGCAGATTGACTCAAGCCGAATTCCGGCCGAATACCCTGCAAGTGCAGACGAGCCAAACTGGTTGACTGCCGACTGCGTGAGCAGCATGCCGATGCTCACGATGGACTGCTGAACGATGGATGGAATCGCAATCTGAACCCCGGTCACAAACATATCACTGCGAAAACACGCCACCCTGCCCTCAGTCTTGTATGTGGCGAGCAGGCGCATGAGGATAACAAACGAAATCACCGCCGCGATTCCCTGCGCAATCACCGTTGCCGCCGCCGCGCCGGAAACACCAAGCCCCAGCGTCCCGACCATCCACAAGTCCAGCACGATATTGAGGATGGAGGAAAAAATCAGCAGCCAGAGCGGGATCTTCGACCTGCCGAGCGCATTGAAGTTTGCCGACAGGATATTGTACATAAACATAAACGGCAGTCCCACAAAATAAATCTGGAGATACGCGACGGCATCCTCCATAATATTGTCCGGCGTTTTCAGCATCCGCAGAATAGCCGGATTGATAAAAAAGCCCAGCACCGCCAGAATCGTGCTGAACACGGCAAACGTTATCAGGAACGTGTATGCCGAGCTTTTCATTTCCCTGTGCTTTCCCGCTCCCAGATACTGGCTTGTGAGCACAGACGCACCGATTCCTCCCCCTATCGCAATCATGATAAAAACCGTCGTAAAAGAATACGAAGCACCCACCGCCGCCAGCGCATCCTCCCCCACCAGCTTCCCCACAATAACGGAATCCGCCATATTGTAAAACTGCTGGAACAGGTTTCCGATAATCATTGGAAGCGCAAAGAAAAACAAACTTCGCGCAGGCGGCTGGGTAATCAGGTTCTCTTTTGCATTTTGTGACATTTTTTTCACTCCTTATCAGTATTATGCAGATGTATATACGGCAAGGAGCCAACCGCAAAACATTTCGTGTTGGCTCCGTGTCCATATTAATAACCATGCCTTTTCCACAGCCTGCAAACTTTGAGCCGCAGGCACAAATTTGCGTGTGAAAAATTCATTTTTCACACTATTCTACTATATTTTTACAAAAAATCCAATATTCTTACGAAATATCCGCTTGTAACAGTTCCGCCTTAGGATTCCTGTTACAAACATCAAGCCATGCAAAATCGCTTCGCGATGGCTTGATGCATCAAAACCACTATATTTTTTTACGGACTTTGCAGCTAGTGCAAAGTCCTGAGCTAAATTGTTATATCCGCTTTCCAGAATCCGTGCAGGTTGCAGTACGCATATGCCGCACATGCTGTATCACCGTCTGCAAGCACAAAATGCCCCACCGGCTCATCCTGCGGCGTCAGTGTCAGAAACTGCCCGCCCTTCTTCGTCTCCAGAAAAATCCATGCGATACTGTGTTCATCTGTCATCGGATGAAATACGCTGCCGACTTTTACCGTGATATTCTGCCCGTTCTTCTCCACGACGGGAATGTGCTTCTCGCCTGCACCTTCCGCGGCCCTGCTGTCCAAAAACGTAAACTTATCGCCGAGTGCCTGTTTCAGCATCTCTTCCTTACCTGATACAAGATATAAAATTTCCTCACCATTTTTTACAAATACACTGTTCTCTTCCATTTCAATCTCCTTTCTCAATTTGCCGTGTGAAAAATTCATTTTTCACACTTTTCTGCGTCCAGCTTTAAACGCTCATATCTTCTGTCAATCTCCTGCTGCAGGCTATCCGCAACCGGTCTGTACTCTTCCCTGCACAAATGTCTGGTGCGCCCCATCATGGCAAGCCAGTCGGTGACAGGAATTTTTTTGCCTGCCGCATCCGGATCAAAGCTGAGTGTCGTTTTCCCCCGTTCTATCTCAAACAGCGGAAAATAGCAGCAGTTTACGCCCGCCTCAATGACACGCCGCTCTGTCGCCGGGTTGTCGTTCCAGTTCAGGGGGCATGCCGACAGTGCCTTGACATACGCCGTCCCCTCCGTCTTGGCATAATATGCCGCCTTTGCCGCCTTCCTGATAAAGTCCGTGGGATTGGATTCTGCCACCGTGGCGATGTAGGGAATCCCTGTCGCCGCCATGATGCGGGGCATGTCCTTATGAAAAAATGTTTTTCCGTACTGCATTTTGCCCACATGGGATGTCGCGCTTCTCGCCCCCTTTGGCGTCGAGTATGACAGCTGGTAGCCGGTATTCATATAGCCTCCGTTGTCATACTCAAAAAGAAGAATACGGTGTCCCCGCAGCGCCGTCCCGATGGCAGAGCCCATACCAATATCCATGCCGCCGTCCCCGCTCACCATCACAAAGACAATGTCTCCCGGCGGAATTTCTCCCTTTTTCTGCTTGCGGTAACAGATTTCCGCAAGCCCGCTGAGTGTCGCCGCCCCATTCTGGAATAAATTGTGAAGGTAGGGCACCTTAAAACTTGTCCGCGGATACGCTGTCGTCACAATCATGCCACAGCCTGTCTGAAACAGAAGCACCACCGGATCCTCAATTGCCCGGAGCAGCAGATTTAAGTTTACCGGAATCCCACAGCCCGGACATGCCCCATGGCCGGGCGCTATGCGCTTGGGCATTGCCGCCGTGGCATTCAGGGTACCTCCCTTGACCTGCACTTCCCCGGATGTCCCTTTCTGTACGGTTGTCGCACCGATGCCGGTCCGCTCCCTGGTAAGCGGGGCAAAGAAATTTCCCCTGTCCGCCGTTTTGTCCGCATCTCCGGCAGTGACTCCGTAATATGAAAAGTCGGGCGCCTCCGGGTCATTCAGGATGTCAAGCATTTTTTCCGCGTCCTCCGCAAAGAAGTCCAGACCGCCAAGCCCATAGACAAGGCTCTTGATTTTTGCCCTGCCGCCAAATTTCTGCATCATGGCGCGCACTTCCAGCGACAGGTTTCCGCCCCATGCGCCATAGCTGTCCTGCCTGTCCGCAACCATGATGCGCTCTGCCTTTTCGCAGGAGGCGAACAGCTCCTTTTCCGGAAACGGACGCAGCACATTCAATGTCACTGCACCCGCTGCTGTACCGTCCCTGCGCAGCTTGTCCACTCCCTCCTTCGCCGTCTCATACGAGGAGCCCAGTAACACCAGCAGCTCACTTGCATCTGTATGATGATATCCCTCTGCCATTTCGTATTTCCTGCCCGAAAGCTTTTCGTATGCCGCAAATAATTCCGGAATCCGCTCTGCCGCCTCCTTCATGGCGAGATGAAGCTGATACCGGTTGTTGATGATATCCGGTTCGTTCATATAGGAACCGACAGTAATTGGCTGATTCAAGTCCAAAAACGGATAGTCCTCCCGCTTTTCCCCGACAAACTGACGCACCGCCTCATCCTTTTCAAACCGCATACAGCGCCTTTTCTGATGACTTGTAAAAAAACCGTCGTATGCCACGACCACCGGAAGCCGCACCTCCTCGGCAAGCTTCAGCGCAATCATGTTAAAATCATAGACCTGCTGTACGGTATGGGCAAACAAAATCGGCCATCCGGCATTCAGCAGATACATAATGTCACTGTGGTCGCCTTTGATGGACAGGGGGCCGGAAACCGTCCTGCACACCACATTCATCACCATCGGATAACGTGTTCCCGACTGGACGGGAAACTGTTCCAGCGCATAGAGCAGACCATTCGCACTTGTGGCATTGATGACCCTTCCGCCGCCCACGGATGCCCCATAGCAGATTCCTGCCGCGCTGTGCTCACCCTCGGCGGCAATCATCACCAAATCAGTCTCCCCTGCGGCGCGCATCGCATCAAGATTTTCCGCAATCTGGGTCGATGGCGTAATCGGATAATATCCCATCAAGTCATAGCCAATCTGCCTGATTGCAATAGCCGCCATCTCGTTTCCACTCGCATATTCCATTACCTGTTTTTCCACTATACCTCGCCTCCTTCCATCCTGACCTCTGTCAAATAAGATTCGGAAGTGATATAACCGTCCGGTCCCGATTCCACATAGTAGTCCGGCGTGCGCAGCATGTCCTGATTGGGCAAAAAGTACTGCTTCTGCGCATGCTCCGACTCTGTTCCCTGAACCAGCGCATTCACCGGGCAGACATCGACACACCGCATGCAGCCCTTGCAGTGGTAATAGTCAATCCCCTGATTGACCATCATTTCCCTGCCATTGTATTCCCCCCTGGAAAACTGGAATACCATATCGGGGCACGTCGTGTCACACAGCCCGCAGTTAATACAGCGCTCCTTGATAAAAAGGGGAATATAACCCTGCCGCGACGGCGACAAGTCTGCGACAGCCGTATTGCCAAAGCGCGGATTGATGCCGCCTATGGGCGCTGTCGCGTATCCCCATTCCTGACTGTCCCTGTCCCGTTTTTCTTTTTCGGAGACCGTTTCTGTGTGCAGCGCCAGCTGCCGTACCTGTGCATAGCCGCCTTCCAGTCCTTTCAGGTTTCCTTCCAGCGCATCAGGATATTTCCTGCCGAGACTGTCCTTGCAAATCTGTCGGACATCCTCAAGCTGCATGAGTCCCATCACTTTTGCAATTGCCCCAAGCATCACCACATTGATGCGCGATTTGGACTCCATTGCAATCTGACGGGCATTTACCACATAGCACTCCCTGATCCAATCCGGCAGTCCGCCCGACAGGTTTTCCTGCCCCTCGTCGAGCGCCACGAGAACCTTTGTCTGTGAACCACACCCTTTCCACACACCCGCATCCTGCATTAATGCCTGATGAAATACTGCCAGCAGATCAGGATGTACCACCGGAGAATGTATCCTGATTTCCTTGTCCGGCAGGCAGTAACGGATATATCCCTTCACGGGCGTCCCTGTCTTTTCCGAACCGTAGCTTGAAAATGCCGCGCTGTTCAGGTTCAGATACCTGACTGCCAGTTCCCCCAGCATTTTCCCGCAAAGATTTGCCCCGAGTCCGCCGATACTTTCCAGCCGAATTCCATAATAATCCTGTTTTTCCAAAATCTGATCCAAATTCCCTGCCATGGCTACCCCCTTTTGTTTCCCATTTCTGATAATGCATAAATAACTACCTCAATGCCATTTTACCCAACAGCCCCCATCAGCGTATAGACCACCGTACCAACGACACCGCTTCCGAAAATAATCGCGATTGCACTGACTTTAAACTTTCTCAATATGACAAGCGCCCCGGCAAAAATAATCAGCTCAACAATCCGAATGTCACGCAGTACAATATCCGGCAGCTCAGCCTGGAACAGACCAAGCATTAAGATGGATGCCCCCGCCGAGGCAATCAGCGCCACGACTGCCGGCCGCAAGGATCCCAGTACAATCTGCACCCCGCTGACTGTACGGTACTTGTAATAAAAATGTGCCAGTGCAAGACAGATGACAAAAGACGGGATAATGCATCCCACCGTGCAGATAAGGACTCCCGGAATCCCTGCAATCCGCATTCCCACAAACGTTGCAGAGTTGATGGAAATCGGTCCCGGCGTCATCTCCGCCACAGTGATCAAGTCCGAAAACTCCTCCATGGTCATCAGCCCATGGATGTTTACAATCTGCTCCTGAATCAGCGGAATTGCGGCGTACCCGCCCCCTACGCTGAACAGGCCGACCTGAATAAATGCAAAAAATAATTTAAGTAACAGCATTTATGACTCCTTTCTTTTACTTTTAAGCGTTACAATCAAATCTGCTATCCCGATTCCAAGGCATGCAAAAATGATAATCATTGCACTCGTATCTAATAGGTATGTTGTCACAAAAGCAATCACCATCATCACGATATATAAAACGCGCCTTGTCTTCACGACATTTGTTGCCAGATTAATCACCACGTCAAAAATAACTGCCGCAACGCCTGCCCGCATGACCTGCAGTGCAGTGGCAATATAAGGATTGGTACGGAATTGGTCATAGAATAATGAAATGACTGAAATGATAACCATGGGGGGCAGAATTGTTCCGAGAATGGCTATCAGGGAGCCGACAATCCCCGCTATCCGGTAACCAATGATAACAGAGGCGTTGACAGGGAGCGGCCCGGGCGCAGACTGCGTAATCGCCGTCACATCCAGCATCTCGTCCTCCTCGAGCCACGCAAGCTCCCCGACATATTTCTTTTTCATAAGGGATACGATGACAAAGCCACCGCCAAACGTACAGGCGCTCAATACAAACATAGAGCGAAATAAAGTCCACAATTTACTGTAATCCTTTTTCATGATTCCTCCATTTTCAAACCATCCAGCTTCTCTTTCGTATTATGCGGAGTTCTCATAAAATTTATGTATGGCGCCTGCCTTGTATTTTATTTTGTATGCTGGTTCAGCATCCAGCAGACACGCGCCCCGCCCATGTTTTTCTTCTTTTGAGTGGGTGTAAGCTGCCTGCACTCCAATACAAAGGTGCTGCCGTCCGTTAACTGTACCAGTATTTTATCCTCCCTGTCATTCAGCGCAATATCCATGATTCCCATGTTGTCCGCATCATTTAGTAAATCAAACATCTTATCCTTAAAGTAGTTCAGCCCCATTTTAATCCCCTTTCCTATATCATTTTATACGGTCAGTCTTTCTGACCGCCAGTATGATTCGTCCTTCAAGTTCTGTATCTGCCAATATAAGACTTATTATCGTCTCTTATCACACTATACCAAGTAATATATGAAAAAACAAGGAAAACCGATTTACATGTTTCGACACCAAACGACCGGTAAGACATTTTTGCAAAAATGCCCGCGGCAAGGTTCCTGTAACAGTAAAACAAAGGCTTTTGGGATTTTTATGTTGTCAATTTATGGAAAATTTGATAGAATAAAGGCGAAAATAACAAATATGTAGTCTGCCCAAGGGGGGGAATTTACTGTGGAAGATGAATTTGGCCATATAGAAATTAAGTTAAACGAGCTGTTGAAGAAACGAGGATTAAACAAAAACAAATTATCCCATAAGGCTGAAATGAACTGGAAACAGATTGACAATTACTGCACAAACAATGTCTCAAGGTTAGATATAGCCGTCCTGTGCAAGCTATGTACGGCACTGGACTGTGAGATACATGATCTCCTCGTCTTCCATCCGAATGATAAAAGAAGTTAGGGCATGCCAGGTCAGACACGCCCTAACTTCTTTTATTAATGTCATTATTGGTGGATGGCATTTCTTGTCCTGTGGAGGAATCCCCTCACCCTCTTCTTTTGCAGGAAGATATCATAGCTCTTGATAATCAGCACCGAACACGCTGCCTGTTCCATAATTTTATCAGTCCGGAATCCGGTAACAACTTCCTGAATTCCCCAGTCCAGGGAAGCCCCCATGATAATCAGGTCATACTGGCCGGAAAACGCCACTACCCGCTCTATCAAGTCGCCGCTGCACACCATAATCTCCGCAGGCTGGTCAAACTTCGCCGCCGATTTGTCGAGATACGCCCGCGTGCTCTCCACATCCTCCTCGTGGTCCACCACATTCAGCAGCGTAATTTTTGCGCCATATGCATGGGCTATCCTGTTGACAACCTTTGCCGTCATTTTGGAATATTTCCCGCCGCCGTATGGGAACAGGATGTTTTTAAATTCCATGTCCTGTCCCTGCATCCGCAGGACACCGACATCCGCAGGCGCCTCCTGGAGCATCCGGTATGTAATGTTTCCGTGCATGTATTTTGCCAGACCCGAGCCATGCCATCCCATGATCACAAGCGGATTTTTCTCTTTTTTCACCACGGACATAATCGCGTGGAACGCATCCCGCGAGTTAATCAGCACCGGGCGCATACAGGGCTCCGCCTCATATTCCCTGAGCTTGCGGACGACAATATCCTGTACGCCCATCGACTGCATCATGATATCATAATCCGCGATTGTCAGCAGGTTATCCGGAAAAACATTGACCTTCACCGGAACAACTGTCGTACTCTCCTCCGAGAGGGCAATCGTTCTGCCAAAATTCAGCAGGCCATCCGCCGTATTCGGATTCGAAACCGGAATGACAATCTCGTTCTTGCGGTTGTCCTTTTTCTGCTCCTTGATTTCAGGCACATCGACAATGGAGATTCCCTTTGACGCATATTTGAGCCTCGGCATGACAATGTAATAATAGATGATACCGGCTCCAATCACGGACACCGCTATTATCAGCGCCGGACGGTCGGATATGGCAAGATTGCAAATCAGAAAAAGGTTCATGCCAATGCCAAGTATCGGTGTAACCGGATAAAACGGGACACGGAATTTGCGCTCCAGTTCAGGCTTTTTCTGCCGGAAAATAATTAGCGCCACATTGACAAGGCTGTAGCCTGTCAGTGAAAAAATGCTTGTCACGGTTGAAATATGCTCCAAATCCCTGATAGTCACCGCGATAAAAACAATCACGGACGAGACGACAATCGAAAAAACAGGGGTCTTTGTCGTCCTGTTGATTGCCTTAAACAAACTTGGCAGGCGCTGGTCGCGCGCCATCGCAAAGGATGTCCGTGAAGATGCCATGACCGCCGTGTTAATCGACGAAAGCGTCGCCAGGATTCCTGCAAAGGCAAACAGGTAACCGCCTATGGCGCCGCCCATATGAACTGCCGTGTCAATCATGGGCGTGCTGGTGACTTCGGGCACCAGCTGCTGCCATGGAATAATACCGCATCCGATGAAAAACACTGAAGTCTTTATCACAATAACCGCCGCAATTGATATCAGAATCGCCTTCGGTATCGTCTTCTCCGGCTCGATGACCTCCTCGCTCGCAGTCGTTATCAGCCCATATCCGATATACGTCATGTACAGAAAGCCCATCGCGTTGAATACCCCCGGCATCCCCTGCGGCGTATACGGTTTCTGGTTCTCCATATCCAGGTGAAAAATACCGGCAATGACATAAATCACCAGCAGCGCAATCAGGACTGTCGTGATGACATTCTGCAAAGTCCCGGAGCTTTTTGTCCCTTTTATGTTCGTAAGCATGACGTAGACGACAAGCAGATAAGCCGCCGCCATCTGTGGAATAAACGGAAATATGTAGTTGATAAAGTTTCCGAAGCCCAGCGCAAACAATCCGCACGACATCGCGTAGCCAAGCCAGAAGCCCCAGCCGCAGATAAATCCAATAATGTTGTTGCCCGTGGCTTCCTTCACATAGACATAACCGCCGCCCGCCTTTGGTATGACAGTCACCAGCTCTGCAAAGGACAGCCCCGTAAACACTGCCGCAATGCCTGCCAGAAAAATGGCAAGCGATGCGCCCGGTCCCGCTGTCGCATAGCTCGTTCCTGCCAGGACAAAAATGGCAGAGCCAATCATCGTGCCGATGCTAATCATGAGTGCAGAATACATCCCCAATGTTCTGTCTAACTTTTCTTTCACTGTTATCCCGCCCTTTCCTTAAAAACCTCGTTTTTCAGCCTCCTCCATCAGTTTCGGTTGTATGTCAGGATATGTCCAGTCCGTGGGCATATCCGCAGTGATAAAAATCTTTTCGATCTCGCTGTGCAGCTCCGGCTCAAACGCCCTGATTTCGGCAGCGTAAAGCATCCCGAAAGACTCCTCCCCATTGAAATTGTCCTCCGCAGTGACAGAGTAGACACAGACCGGGTGTATGTCAAAATCAATCGCGCCTGTCTCCTCATATAGCTCCCGCTTCGCCGTGTCCAGTATCACCTCGCCCGGTTCCCTGTGACCGCCCGGTACCTCAAGTGTGTTTCTGGATTTATGCTTGCAGAAAACATATTGCCCGTCTGTCTTCGCGATGATGACGGCAAACCGAAGCAGTCTGTCTTCCACTTCCTCGTAAAAGTTTACAATGGTATCCATTTGGCAAAACTCCTCCTTGGTGTTTCTGGTCTTGTCAGTTCCTTACAGTTGGCAGAAATAAACCCGTTCATTACCGCTGGCTGCCAAGGCACAATACAGCGATTCCAATCCCACTGCCGTATCTTTCTGTGCGTCCGTAATAATGACAACCGTGTCATATTTTTGCAGGTCATAAATATATGTCGTGCGGCTGCTGTCGTAAAAGCTTGACAGCTCATATCTTGTGTGCAGCGGATAATTCTCCGCGCTGCTCACGGCAATCGGGCTTCTTGTCGTCGCGTGAAAACGGACATCCTTTCCCTGCGCCTCTATTCTGTCCGCCACATAAAGCGCAGGATACATAAACTCCTCTGTCCCGAGCACCAGTATTTTCTGCGCGCTTTCCAAATCTGCCTGTTCCGCAATATCCTGATACAGGGACGCACAAAACTTCTGATAGTCAGCTGAATGGACAATCCGCCTGGTATCCATGCGGCCGCGCGTTTTTATATATCTGATATTGTCCAGCGCACAAGATTGATTCTTTGCGGGCGGCACGCCATCCTTACATACAACGTAGGTACCATCGTCACTACATGCATTTGCAGTTTCCGTATATGCCGCATGATTTGTCTTTACAAGCCAGAAAAGCGCGATTCCATAATCCTTATAAACGTCCATCGCCGCTTTGTCCATCCCATTTAATATGGAAGCGACGGAAAACTTTAATTTTTCAGGGTACTGCTTTTTCAGGATATCTATGATGTTGCGGATTGTTTTTCCCGTCGTGACCTCGTCCTCGACAAAAAGGATTCTGTCAATTGTCCTGAGTGCCCTGTCGATGTCATTCTTGACAAGCTTCTGTTCCGTGGCGTGGCTGTGCTCCTCCGAAAAATAAAGATATTCGGCATCCGGCACAAGCTCCCTTGTCGTCTGCATATAATCCGCGCCAAGCTCTGCCGCCACTGCCGCGCCGATTGCCGTCGCCGTCTCCGCAAAGCCGATTACCAGAAGCGTCTCCTTTTCGTATAGCCCGCGCAGTTTGTCTGCCAGTGCGCGAAACATCGCAAGCGCCTCCCCGGGCTTTACCGGGATATGCTTTCCCTGGAGCCTGTTGACCACCAGGTAATTTCGTTTCCTGTTGTTCTCGCGTCTGGCAACCCGCACCAAGTCCTGTTCTGTGTACATTCTATTTCCCTTCCAAATCCAGAATTTTCCTCTTTCCTCTTCATTATACAGTCATATGCCGGCTGCCACAAGAGAAAATTGTAACAGATGAGTGAAAACTGAACTGTTAGTTACTGTTCACTCCGTTCCAGTAACAGATAAAAATCCATGCAAAGTTTGCTTCTCAAATGGATTTTTACTTGCAGGCGAAACGTTTTCTCACGTGGCTTGAAAAGCCATAATTATCAGTAAATGCTAAGTCCTAGTCTGAACAGTAACTCATATCTTCCTCTTGTTTTCTCAATATCCTTATTGAATCTGATATATTTTCAAAAATATGGGCATTTGCCGCCCTGTCACCTTCCATACACTGAATCGTGACAATAAATTCCCTGTTCCTGTAATTTCCAAGCAGGAAAATGTTATAAAAACAATACCCTGTCACATGCGACAGGTACTTTATTTCCCCATATGTCCGCCTATTGATGACACGCTTCGTGACATGAATACATTCAAAATGACCGATATCCTTACAAAAACTTTTGTAATATTCATTTAACCGGATGCCAAGATTATCTTCTGTCAGGTCAGCTGCCCCTCTCGTGACCTGAACCACCGTCCTTTTATCCCTGGACAGCCAGCTGTTCTGTGACGGTACAAAGGATTCTGATGGTCTGATATCCGACGGAATCATTATCTCAATTCCGTCATCATAAAGCCGATATTTTGTGTAAAGCATCGCAATGTTTTCCTTTCCGCGTCCGTATTGATTCAGGCAGGGAACCGGGTACTGTGCGCAAAATGAACGCTGCCACCTCCGTGTGACAGCGTTCCGATTTTCTTTCAGTCAGGAAATTATTCTTCGACACTGTAATTTGGTGCCTCTTTTGTAATATGAATATCATGTGGATGACTCTCCCTGAGCGCGGCAGCAGAAATTTTAACAAACTTGCCCTTGCTTTTCAGCTCCTCTATCGTCTGTGTACCACAATATCCCATACCAGAGCGGAGTCCGCCCATAAGCTGGAATACGGTATCTTCCACATTTCCCTTGTAAGCAACCCGTCCCTCGACGCCCTCGGGAACAAGCTTCTTGGCATCTGTCTGGAAATAGCGGTCCTTGCTGCCGTTCTCCATGGCGGCAATGGAACCCATGCCCCTGTATACTTTATATTTTCTTCCCTGGAACAGCTCAAACGTTCCAGGACTCTCCTCGCAGCCTGCAAAGATACTGCCCATCATGCAGACATTCCCGCCTGCCGCGATTGCCTTTGTCATGTCGCCGGAGTACTTGATGCCGCCGTCGGCTATAATCGGAATACCATACTCCTTTGCCACAGCGTAGGAATCCATAATCGCCGTAATCTGCGGGACGCCAATACCCGCAACAACTCGTGTCGTACAGATGGAGCCAGGTCCAATCCCCACCTTAACCGCATCCGCGCCTGCCTCGATGAGCGCCCTTGTGCCGTCGCCGGTCGCAACATTTCCCGCAATTACCTGCAAGTCGGGGTAGCTCTCCTTAATCATCTTGAGACAGCGCAGCACGTTCTCCGAATGTCCATGTGCACTGTCAAGCACGATGACGTCCACCTTCGCCGCCACAAGCGCCGCCACACGGTCAAGCACGTTGGCAGTGATTCCGACACCGGCACCGCAAAGCAGCCTGCCCTGCTCATCCTTTGCCGCAAGCGGATACTTGATTGTCTTCTCAATATCCTTGATTGTGATAAGTCCCTTGAGATTGTAGTCGTCATCGACAATCGGAAGCTTTTCTTTTCTTGCATCTGCAAGCACTTTCTTTGCCTCCTCGAGCGTAATGCCCTCCTTCGCTGTTATGAGACCCTCCGAAGTCATGGACTCTTTTATTTTCTTTGTGTAATCTGTCTCGAATTTTAAATCACGATTTGTAATAATGCCGACTAACTTTCTTCCCTCGGTAATTGGAACACCTGAAATCCGGAACTTCGCCATCAGGGAATCCGCGTCAGCGAGTGTGTGGTTGGGAGTAAGGGAAAAAGGATCTGTGATTACGCCGTTCTCAGAACGCTTTACCTTGTCTACCTCTTCTGCCTGCGCCTCGATAGACATATTTTTGTGGATGATTCCGATACCACCCTGCCTTGCCATGGCAATCGCCATTCTGTGTTCTGTAACAGTGTCCATTCCCGCACTCATCATGGGAATGTTCAGCTTGATTTTCTTGGTCAACCATGTTGTCAGGTCAACCTGATTTGGAATTACCTGTGAATAGCTTGGAACTAAGAGCACATCGTCAAAAGTAATGCCTTCGCCAATTATCTGACCCATCTTTCTTCCTCCTGTAATTTAATATGAAACTTCATCTTGTTTCCACAAAATGAAGCCGGTTAAAAGTGAAAATATTTTTAAAATTATACTAAAGCAGACACAGCTTGTCAAGCACTTAATCCATATAAACTTTTCTCGGTGCAATTCCTTTTATGGTCTTTGCAAAATCCTCTGTCAGATTCATCAGAAACTTTTTATTTCCCTCATAAAATACCCAGTAAAGCTTCTGCTCCGGCAAGTCATGCCCTGCGCTCAAATCCATTACTTTCGTCTCGCGTCTTCTATAAGAATCCAGCTGGTGTGACTTTTCAGGAGCCATAATCTCAATCTTGCCCACATCGATTGTAGTGACTTTCTTTCTTCTGGTCTTTGCCATAATCTTGTCCACTGAGATTTCCTTGTCCAGATACAGGTACTCGTACTCGATATCCGTCCACTGAAAAACAAAATAGTCAAGCACACCGAGGACAATCACCGCAACAAACAGATAAATATTCCCTGTCAGAAGCGTCATAAAACCAAGCAGCACCGTAAACACGATACTCACAACCCGGAGCATGGCCTCCTTTAGTCCCTTTTCCCTTTTTACCAGTAGTTCCTTGTAGCTTTCATTCATGTTGTAATCCCTTCCTTAATATTTTTCCGTATATTTTAAATGATACCTTATATAATAGAACAATTCAACGCAATATTCAAGCTTTAGAAAAAATTTATACGATGTTGATTGACTAAGGCTGTCTTTCCATATATCATATTTTTTATGGTACAAAAGAGCAGACAGGGTAACAGGAAACCGAAGGCTGAACTGTTACCAGACAGGCTGCCCAAATCTGACAGACGGAGGAAATGCCATGGAAATATACAACAAAAACCGGGACAACAACCACTCGATGCACGACGAAATCCAGGAACAGAACGCCAAGCTAAAAGGCGCCCCTTTGAGGGAAAAGCTCAGTTATTTTCAGGAATACTACCTTAAAACAACACTTGTGGTCATTGCCATTGTAATCTTTATCGCATACATTGCACACAGTATGCTGACTGCCCCCTCGGACACGGCATTTGCCGCATATTTCTTCAACGATACCGGCGACTCGTCCAGCACCGGACTGATTGACGGTTTTGTGGAATACCTTCAGATTGACACCAGCGAACACGAGGCATATATTGATGCAACCATGAACTATGCGCCTGACAGCGACGACATCAACACTTACATGACGCTGGAAAAGACAATGGCAGTCATCTCGACAAGCGAGCTTGATGTCGTCGTCGGGGATACTGAAACTGCCGATTACTTTGCCAGGAGCGAGTGCCTGCACGATATCACGACAGTTCTTCCCGATGACCTGCTCACAAAATTTAAGGACAGGCTTTATTATGCGGAGGTGGGCGAAGCCAGGGAGCTGCTTCCTGTGGGCATTTATGTCTCGGATTCGCCAAAGCTGAATGAATATTACTATTATGTTGACAAGGAACCCATCCTGGGATTCATCATCAACTCGAACAGCATGGACAATGCTATCGCGTTCCTGCGGTATATCTATATGGATAATTAAAACGCTGAAATTGAAAAGGACTGTTACACGAAACCTTCCTTGTAACAGTCCTTTTTGTATGTTTTAACCCCTGTCCGAGGCGCCCGCACTGATATCCGTGTACATGTCAAGCAGTCCCACTGTCTCTGTGGCAGGACGCCCATAGCTGTTGCAGCACTTGTGCGACACGGTTTTGGCATCCTCCGCCTTGTCGTCAAAAATCACGCTCATCCGCGCCGCACCGTGCTCCAGTTCACTGTCCAGATGCCTTAGCACTTCATCTATCATCCGGTTATCATTATCCATAAAAACCCCCCCATTCTTACCAAAGCTTGCAAATTTACATCCCGGCCGCCATTCCTATCAGGCGGAATACAAATGCACAGACCCACGCTATCGCGCACTGTCCGACTGCCATAATTGCCGCAGACCTTGCTCCAAGCTCCCTTTTTACGGAAGCTATCGCCGCTACACACGGCGTGTAGAGCAGGCAGAAAATAAGCAGGCTCCCTGCTGTCAGCGGTGTTATCGCCGCAAGAAGGTTCGCCGTGTTCCCAAACAAAACAGACAGCGTGGACACAACACTTTCCTTTGCCATAAATCCTGTCATGAGCGCTGTCGAGATACGCCAGTCGCCAAAGCCCAGCGGCCAAAAAAGCGGCGCAATCACGCCCGCAGCCATTGCCAGGATACTGTCCTTTGAGTCCGTCACCACATTCAGCCGGATGTCAAATGTCTGTAAAAACCATATCACGATTGTCGCGATAAAGATAACCGTGAATGCCCTCTGGAGAAAATCCTTTGCCTTTTCCCACAAAAGCTGCGCGACATTTTTTGCCCCCGGCATACGGTAGTTGGGCAGCTCCATGACAAACGGCACTGCCTCTCCCCTGAAGCGGAGACGGCGCATGATCACCGCGGTAATGATGCCCACAAATATGCCGGTAAAATAGAGCCCCACCATGACAACTGCGCCTTTTTGCGGGAAAAACACAGACGTAAAAAACGCATAGATTGGCAGTTTCGCCGAACAGCTCATAAAGGGCGTCAACAGAATGGTCAGCTTCCTGTCCCGTTCGGACGGTAGTGTCCTGCTTGCCATGACGCCGGGAACCGTACAGCCAAAGCCGATCAGCATGGGCACGATGCTTCTTCCCGACAGTCCGATTTTCCTTAAAAGCTTATCCATGACAAACGCCACTCTCGCCATGTACCCGCTGTCCTCAAGCATGGAAAGGAAGAAAAACAGCGTCACGATAGTCGGCAGGAAGCTTAGCACGCTTCCCACACCGTTAAAAATTCCGTCTATGATAAGTGATTGCAGCACCTCGTTGACCCTGACTGACTCCATGGCTGCCGAAGCGGCATCCGTCAGGCAGCCTATCGCTGTCTCCAGAAGCCCGGAAAGCCATGCGCCGATTACGTTGAATGTCAGCCAGAACACTGCCGCCATAATGACGACAAACGCCGGAATGGCAGTGTATTTTCCGGTAAGAACCCTGTCTATGGCTGTACTCCTTGCATGCTCCCTGCTTTCCCGCGGCTTGACCACCGTCTCCCTGCATATTTTCCGGATAAAGGAAAATCGCATGTCGGCAATCGCTGCCGCCCTGTCCAGTCCGCGTTCCTTTTCCATCTGGCAGATAATGTGCTCCAGGGTCTCCTGCTCGTTGGTGTCCAGGTTCAGCCGTTCCAGTACGCGGCTGTCCCCCTCGGCAAGCTTGGCGGCAGCAAACCGAACCGGAATGCCTGCCTTTGCCGCATGGTCGTCAATCAGGTGCATGATGCCGTGAAGGCAGCGGTGGACTGCCCCGCCATGGTCGTCCGCGTCACAGAAGTCCTGCCGTCCGGGTTTTTCCTGATACTTTGCGACATGCAGCGCATGGTCAATCAGCTCGCCGATTCCTTCATTCTTTGCCGCCGATATCGGCACGACAGGGATTCCCAGCAGCTCCTCAAGCTCATTTACCCTGACGGAACCGCCATTTTCCCTGACCTCATCCATCATGTTGAGCGCAAGCACCATCGGAATGTCCAGCTCCAGAAGCTGCATCGTAAGGTACAGGTTCCGCTCTATGTTTGTCGCGTCAACGATGTTGATGATGCCTTTCGGATGCTCGTTCATAATAAACTGCCTTGTAACAATCTCCTCGTTTGTGTAGGGGGAGAGGGAATAAATCCCCGGCAAATCCGTCACCAGCGTATTTGCCTTTCCCCGGATGCTTCCGTCCTTTCTGTCAACCGTCACGCCCGGAAAGTTTCCCACATGCTGGTTGGCGCCTGTCAGCTGGTTAAACAGTGTTGTCTTGCCACAGTTCTGATTGCCCGCCAGCGCAAATGTCAGCATCTCGCTCTCCGGAAGCGGATTCTCGTCCGCCTTTACATGGTACTTTCCGCCCTCGCCCAGCCCCGGATGGTGGGTTTTGTGTTTCGCGTTGGGCTGCAAACCAGCTTTACCCACCGGATTTGCGTCGCGCACGTCCTCGATTTCTATCTGTCCTGCATCTGCAAGACGCAGCGTCAGCTCGTAGCCATGTATCCGAAGCTCCACCGGGTCGCCCATGGGCGCATACTTTACCATGGCAACCTCCGCCCCTGGTATCACACCCATATCCAGAAAATGCTGCCTCAGCGCACCCTCACCACCTACCGAAGTGACCGTCGCTTCCTTTCCTATCGGCAATTCCCTCAGTGTCATGATGTCATCTCCTTTGTTCCAGAATCGTACTTAGGAACTGTAGAAAAATACTGCGCAATCTGCATCACTTATTTTCCTGCAATTCCTTATCACCGCAAAAATTGAAAGGGTGCAAACCCACACCCTTTCAACTCCTCCTGCTGCCTTTATTATAACAAACGAACCAGTGCATGTAAAGCGTTACTGCACGTACATGTTGGAATATCCCATCAGGCTTTCGTCGACTTCGCGCGCGCACTCGCGCCCCTGGCGGATTGCCTTGACGACAAGGGACTGCCCGGTGTGCATGTCTCCCGCGACAAAGATGTTGTCGGCGCTTGTCTTAAAGCTGCCCGGCGCTGTCTTTACATTGGTGCGCGCATCCAGCGCAAGCTTAAAGGCATCCGTGACATACTTCTGACTGCCAAGAAAACCGGCTGCAATCAGGACAAGCTGTGCCTCGAGGGTCTGCTCGCTGCCCGCGACTTCCTTCATGACCATCCTGCCGCTTTCCTGATCCTTTTCCCATGTGAGCTTCACAATCCTGACACCGCAGAGATTTCCGTTTTTGTCCTTAAGAAACTCCTTGACCGTTGACTCGTAAATGCGCGGGTCATGCCCGAAAACCGCGATTGCCTCCTCCTGACCGTAATCAGTCTTACAGACCTTTGGCCACTCCGGCCATGGGTTATTGTCCGCCCTTGTGTCGGGCGCCTTTGGCATCATCTCTATCTGCGTGACTGATTTCGCGCCAAGCCTGATGGACGTTCCCACACAGTCATTTCCGGTATCGCCGCCGCCGATAATCACCACATGTTTTCCTTTTGTGGATACATACGCATTGTCCGCCAGCTCCGAGTCGAGCAGACTCTTTGTCACGCCCTTTAGGAAGTCCACCGCAAAGTAAATTCCCTTGGCATCCCTACCGGGTGCATTGATGTCCCTCGGATTGGAAGCGCCGCAGGCAAACACAACCCGGTCAAATCCCTCGACCAGTTTTTTGGACTTGGCATCCTTTCCGATATCGGTGTTTGTGACAAACCGAACGCCCTCCTCCTCCATCACCTTGATTTTGCGGTCAATAATGTGTTTTTCCAGCTTCATGTTGGGAATCCCGTACATCAGAAGCCCGCCGAGCCTGTCGCTGCGCTCAAATACCGTGACATTGTGCCCCCTTTTGTTGAGCTGGTCTGCCACGGCAAGGCCGGCAGGCCCGCTTCCGACAACCGCCACAGTCTTGTTTGTGCGCACCTTGGGCGGTTTTGCAGCAGCAAGCCCTGTCCTGTAGGCATTCTCAATAATCGCGTACTCGTTTTCCTTCGTCGCCACGGCATCGCCGTTCAGCCCGCAGGTGCAGGCATTCTCACAGAGTGCGGGACATACCCTTGCCGTAAATTCCGGAAAATTGTTCGTCTTTTTCAGCCGGTTGTACGCGCGCTCCCAGTTTCCTGCATAGACCAGGTCATTCCACTCCGGCACCAGATTGTGCAGCGGGCAGCCCGATGTCATGCCCGCAATCGTCACACCCGCCTGGCAGAACGGCACGCCGCACTCCATGCACCGCGCCCCCTGCTTCTGCTGTTCTTCCATGGGGAGATGCTCATGGAACTCATTAAAATGTTTGATTCTCTCCTTTGGCGCTTCTGCCGCGGAAGTTTTTCTGTCATAATCCAAAAATCCTGTTGGCTTTCCCATCTTCTATAACCTCGTTCCTTTCTCTCACTATTTATGCGTGTTGGCGTAAAATGCTTCAATCTGCGCCTGCTCCGCACTGAGCCCTTTCTCCTCCATCTGGACGATGGTCTTGAGCATTCTCTCATAATCAAATGGTATAATCTTCTTAAATTTAGGCAGGTACTCGCCAAAATTATCCAGAATTTCCTTGCCCTTTTCGGAGTTTGTGTTCGCCACGTGCTCCTGTATCATGTCCTTTAATTCCATCACATCATATTTGTTGGTAATCTCGCTCATGGAAACCATCTCTTTGTTGACTCTCATGTACAGGTCATTTTCCTCATCCAGGACATACGCAATACCGCCGCTCATGCCCGCCGCGAAATTCTTTCCCGTGCCGCCGAGCACGACAACGCGTCCTCCTGTCATATACTCGCATCCGTGGTCGCCGACACCCTCGACAACTGCGGCGGCGCCGGAATTCCGGACACAGAACCGCTCGCCTGCCACGCCGTTGATAAACGCCTTACCGCTTGTCGCGCCGTACAGCGCCACATTGCCGACAATGATATTTTCATCCTGCTTGAAGCGACTGCCCTTTGGCGGATAGACAATCAGCTTGCCGCCTGACAGGCCTTTTCCAAAATAATCGTTGGAATCACCGGCAAGTTCCAGCGTCAGCCCATTCGGGATAAACGCGCCGAAGCTCTGCCCGCCTGCGCCCTTGCACAGTACGCGGAATGTGTCATCCGCAAGCGTGTCATGATACTGTTTCGTAATCTCCGAGCCAAATATCGTTCCGAACGAACGGTCCGTATTGGTCACGCCAACTTCGATGCGCTTCTTTTCCCCTGCCGCAAGCGCGCTGCCAAGCTGCTTTAGCAACACCTTCTCGTCAAGCGTCTTCTCCAGCTCAAAATCATATACATGCTTCGGGTCAAACACTGCCTTTTCGTTCTGGTAGGGGTTGTTCAGGATAAGGCTTAAGTCCAGCTTCACGGTTCCCTCGGGGAGCTTTTCGCGCATTCTGAGCAAATCGGTGCGTCCCACGAGTTCATCAACCGTCCTTACGCCCAGTGCAGCCATATATTCCCTGAGTTCCTCGGCGATAAACTTCATAAAATTCATGACGTATTCCGGTTTTCCCTTAAACCGTTTCCGAAGCTCCGGATTCTGTGTCGCAACACCCACCGGACAGGTGTCAAGGTTGCACACGCGCATCATGACGCATCCCATGGTCACAAGCGGGGCAGTCGCAAAACCGAATTCCTCCGCGCCAAGGATTGCCGCGATGGCAACATCACGCCCGGTCATCAGTTTGCCGTCCGTCTCAATGCGCACCTTATTCCTAAGTCCGTTCTGAATCAGTGTCTGGTGCGTCTCGGCAAGTCCGAGCTCCCACGGAAGCCCTGCATTGTGGATGGAGCTTTTCGGCGCCGCGCCCGTTCCTCCGTCATATCCGGAAATCAGCACGACCTGTGCACCAGCCTTTGCAACGCCTGCGGCGACCGTGCCGACACCTGCCTCTGACACGAGCTTGACACTGATTCTTGCGTCCTTGTTGGAATTTTTCAGGTCATAAATCAGCTGTGCGAGATCCTCTATCGAGTAAATGTCATGATGGGGTGGTGGTGAAATCAGACCGACGCCCGGTGTCGAGTGCCTTGTCTTTGCCACCCATGGATAAACCTTTCCCGCTGGCAGATGTCCGCCCTCGCCGGGTTTTGCCCCCTGTGCCATCTTTATCTGGATTTCCTGTGCGCTGACCAGGTATTTGCTGGTAACACCGAATCTGCCGCTTGCCACCTGCTTGATTGCAGAGCATCGGTTCAGCCCGTCAGCGCTTGGCACCATGCGGTCCAAATCCTCGCCGCCCTCGCCGGAATTTGACTTTCCGTGGAGCATGTTCATGGCAATCGCAAGCGTCTCATGCGCCTCCTTTGAGATGGAGCCGTATGACATGGCACCTGTCTTAAACCGCGTGACAATGCTGTCCACGCTCTCCACCTCGTCGATGGAAACGCCTTTTTTCGGATAATTGAATTCCATCAGCCCCCTGATATTGCGGACACTGTTCTCGTCGTCAATCATTTCTGTATACTGCTTAAACATTGCATAGTCGCCCCTCTGGGTAGACTGCTGCAGCATATGGATGGTAGCCGGATTATACAAGTGCTCCTCCGCGCCGCTCCTTGCCTTGTGCTGTCCGGGACTGTCAAGTGTAAGGTCCGTGGCAAGCCCGAGCGGGTCAAACGCGCGCGAGTGGAGATTGTCAAACCCGTCGGCAATATCCTGTAGTGTGATGCCACCGACCCGGCAGACCGTGTTCGTAAAATACTTGTTTACCACATCCGCATCAATGCCGATTGCCTCGAAAATCTGGGAGCCCTGATAAGACTGGATGGTTGAAATGCCCATCTTTGACGCAATCTTTACGATGCCGTGGAGAATCGCATCATTGTAGTCGTCCACTGCCGCATGGTAGTCCTTGTCAAGCATGCCATTGTCAATCAGCTCCTTGATGGACTCCTGTGCCAGATAAGGGTTTACCGCACATGCGCCGTAGCCGATCAATGTCGCAAAATCATGTACCTCCCGCGGCTCGGCTGACTCGATGATCAGCGCGACACTCGTTCTCTTTTTGGTGCGTATCAGATGCTTCTGCATTGCCGAAACAGCCAGCAGGGACGGAATTGCCACATGGTTTTCATCCACGCCGCGGTCTGAGAGGATCATAATGTTCACACCCTCGCGGTACGCGCGGTCCGCCTCGACATATAAGCGGTCTATTGCGCGCTCAAGACTCGTATTCTTGTAATAAATAATCGGAATGACTTCCACCTTGAAGCCCTCACGCTTCATATTTTTAATCTTTAAAAGGTCTGTGGTTGTCAGAATCGGATTGTTTACCTTTAATACATTACAGTTCTTTTCCGTGTCCTGCAACAGGTTTCCGTCTTTTCCGATATATACCGTCGTCGATGTGACAACCTCCTCGCGGATTGCATCAATGGGCGGGTTGGTCACCTGTGCAAACTGCTGTTTGAAATAGTGGGACAGCTGGTGATGGGTCTTTGAAAGCACCGGAATCGGTGTGTCCACACCCATTGCGCCGATGCTCTCCGCACCGTTTTTCGCCATCGGGAGAATGCTTGTCTTGAGCTCCTCGTATGTATAGCCAAACGCCTTCTGGATGCGCTGCCGCTCCTCATTGGAAAATTCCGGCACGCGCACATTCGGTATCTTTAATTCCTTAAGCGTCACAAGGTTGGAATCCAGCCATTCCCCATATGGATGGCTCTTTGCATACTTTTCCTTGAGTGTATCGTCATCAATCACCTCGCCCTTTACGGTGTCTACCAGAAGCATCTTGCCCGGGCGCAGCCTGTCTTTCTTTACGATTTTTGCCGCGTCAATCGGAAGCACGCCGACCTCCGACGACAGTATCAGCTGGTCATCGGACGTGATGTAGTAGCGCGACGGCCGCAGTCCATTGCGGTCAAGCACTGCCCCCATGATATCCCCGTCCGAGAACAAAATGGAGGCGGGACCGTCCCACGGCTCCATCATTGTCGCATAATACTGGTAAAAGTCCTTCTTGGACTGTGACATTGTCTTGTTGTTTGCCCATGGCTCCGGAATGGTTATCATGACGGCAAGCGGAAGCTCCATGCCGCTCATGACAAGGAATTCCAGCGTGTTGTCGAGCATGGCGGAGTCTGAACCCTGCGCATTCACGACCGGAAGCACCTTGTGGAATTCATGGCTTAAAAACGCGGATTCCATGTTTTCCTCGCGGGCAAGCATTTTGTCCACGTTGCCGCGTATTGTATTAATCTCGCCGTTATGCACGATAAAGCGGTTCGGGTGCGCCCTCTCCCAGCTCGGATTGGTATTCGTGGAGAAGCGGGAGTGCACAATGGCGATTGCGGACACATAATCGCTGCTCTGCAGATCCCTGAAAAATGTCCGAAGCTGCGTCACAAGGAACATTCCCTTGTAAACAATCGTCCTGCTGCTAAGGGACACCACATATGTATTGTCCGAGCTCTGCTCAAATACACGCCTGACAATATAAAGCTTTCTGTCAAAGGCAAGCCCTTTTTCCACGTTGGATGGTTTCTTCACGAAAGCCTGCATGATGCACGGCATGCACTCCACCGCCTTGTGTCCGAGGACAGACGGCACACAGGGGACTTCACGCCATCCGAGGAACACAAGCCCTTCCTTCTCGACAATAATCTCGAACATCTTCTTCGCCTGGTTTCTCTTCAGCTCATCCTGTGGAAAGAAGAACATGCCGACACCATACTCCCGCTCGCCGCCAAGCGCAATGCCAAGCGGCTCTGTCACCTTCGCAAAAAAGTCATGGCATATCTGAACCAGGATGCCGACACCGTCGCCGGTTTTTCCTTCCGCATCCTTCCCTGCCCTGTGCTCTAAGTTTTCCACGATTTTCAAAGCGTTTTCCACAGTCTCGCGCGTCTTAACGCCCTTGATATTGACAACGGCGCCAATACCGCAGTTGTCGTGCTCAAATTCCGCCCTGTGAAGCGGCGCTTCGGGAACATTCCTTTTTACATCAAACATCTCATTCTCTCCTTTTTGTTTACTGTAGAAATCCACTACTCATGCGCCCCATGCGCCGCTTTAGCGGCAAACTTCCTCTGCATGGGGCTGCGCAATCGAGTAGCGAAGATTTATCTTCGTTACTCGCGCGCCGGGCGTCCGTCAGCTTGCTGACATATTTCATCTGGACGCCCGTATGCAATCGGGTAAGGAAGATTCATCTTCCTTACTCGCCGCGCGCCCCATGCGCCGCTTTAGCGGCAAACTTCCTCTGCATGGGGCTGCGCATAAAAAAGCAACCAAAAAACAGCTGTGAACCGTCTTTGGTTGCCCTATAATCCATTATTGTATTTGCTTTTCACATTATATGCAATTTTTAATGATTTGTAAAGCCTTATTTGAAAATTTCTTTCTATTTTTTTGAATATATTGGACGAAACTGTGCGTTTTACTGTATTTTTTATCCATGATAAATCAACATTCAGCTTCTTCATGGCAAATCAAGTCAAAACCATTTTTCCCCTTTGCCTTCACGTTGTAAAGCACCTTGTCCGCTTCCATGAAAAGCACGGCGGGCGGAAGCGTGTGCGGCGCATGCACGGCTCCAAGGCTGATGGAAAGGTGGTGCACGACACCCTGCACCTGGATGTCCGTGTCCATGGCAC